>Ga0310342_100001520_pt1 | contig 14441 bp, 13 predicted proteins | sample S15DNA20500_MG_FD_206155 | JGI IMG/M metagenome (GOLD analysis project Ga0310342, IMG submission 206155) | Marine microbial communities from station ALOHA, North Pacific Subtropical Gyre - S1503-DNA-20-500_MG | ecosystem: Environmental > Aquatic > Marine > Oceanic | place: Pacific Ocean: North... | reverse complement strand
CACCTTCTCGGCCGGCACCTCGATGCCATCGCAGACATGAAGGGTGACCCGCTGGGGTGGGTGCGGCCGCGCGGTATCGGTCAGGTCCTCCTCGAATCGTTCGACCGTTTCGAGGAATCGTTCGTCAGGGGCATCGGAGGAGAGGTAGCCGCGCGGATACAGCGACAGTTGCTGTGCCAGATACAGCGCGGCAAATTGTTGCCACCGTCGGTCTCGTTCATCGTCATCGATGTCGCCAGAGACCATCCCCTTGAGGATCACCGCCCGCAGGTTCTTGCTGCGCTGGACGACACTGCCGTCCTGATGGCCATCGAGCCACTCCTCTTCGAGCGGGTGCAGCAGGTGATCGATCAGCTGCTCGGCCCGTCCCCACAGGTCGCCCGACTGGGTGTCACCGAGGTGCTCGATCTCCTTCAAACTCAGCAGCGCGCCCCCGATCTTGCGAATCCGTGTCAGTAGATCGAGATTTCGCTGCGGCGCCCACGACAGTCGCTGCTCGATCTCTTCCAGCACCGGTTCCAGCGTCTCGGTCAGATCGCCCTCGAAGTGATAGCGGATCGCCAGCGGAAAGATGATCACCTTGCCGCCATCGCCTGCCGCACGTTTCCGTGCCGCACCGCGGGCGATGGTCGAGATCCCCTCCATCAACGGATTGAGCAGATCATTGGTACGAGAAACCGCACCCTCGGGGAAGATCACGAGAGGGCGTTGCGCCTGCTCGAGGATCTCCATCGCGCACTGCAGAGAAGTCCGATCCATCCCTTCGCGATAGATGCTGAAGGCACCCATCAGACGGATCACCGCTCGCTGCAGCCGCCCTTCCATGAAGATGTGCCAGCTGGCCATGGCAAAAAACAGCGATCGGGTCGCCCGGACCAGCGGATACAGCGCCATCGGGTCGCACGGTCGGGGGTGGTTGGGTGTGATCAGGATGCCATGACCGGCATCGATGGCGGCTCGGATCTTTTCGGCGCCGTGAACCTCGCTGGAAACGATCCCGTACCGGTCGCGCATCAATCGGGTGATCAACAAACGCCCCACCAAGTGCGGCAAGATGTTGCCGCGGTAAGGCGCAACAAACGAATAGGGTTGATCGACGACGATGCCCTGCATAGCCCCTGTGATTCCCTTCGGTTGCGATTCCAACGCTTGATATACACCGGGTATCGGAGCGAATACAGCAGTCGGGCCTAATCTAGTGCTTCCTTACCACCAAATATGGTTGCCATGATCCCGCATGCGATTCCTCCGACTGGCCAAATCAAAATTGAAATACCAAAGAGTTTCCCAACAGGCGCCCAATCCCCATCAAGGAGACCATCGCTGACTAAAGAAAAAAGAGAGGCGAGGTAAAAAAGACCAGAGACAGGAATCGCGAGCATACCAAGACCAATAAAAATACCACTTATAGTCTTCATGGTGATTCTTTCTATTCTTATGCGGATTCGAATTGTCGTAGGCAGTCTGCCCTAATAGTGCTTGTCCGACTTGTCATAGAGATTCCACCAGGTCCACTTCCCCTCCAGTGCTAGGTTCATATCGGCATAGTCGATGGCTTTCTTGCCTTCCTTGGACACCAGCAGGGCATTGGCTCCCTTGTCGAGAAGAAGTTGAACGATGAGATCCGGGGTGCTGGCCCTCCGAAGTTGGCCGATGTAGACGTTGGAAGGACAGAAGTTCGCGGCGAACATCAGTGCGGTCCAGCCATCGTTGTTCGTGGCATCAATCTCAGCCCCCCTGTCGAGGAGCAACTGGGCATTTTCGGGACTCCAGGCGTTGCGAACCGCGAACATCAGCGCGGTCGAACCGTGGTTGTTCCTGGCATCGATCTTCGCGCCCATTTCGAGGACGAACTTGAACTTTCCGATGCTGTAGTCTTGAGCGGCGAGCATGAGCGGGGTGGAGCCGTTGTTATTCGTGACATCGAACTTTGCACCGTTGTCGATGAGGAGTTGGATATTCTCAATTTCTGAGTAAAGAGCAGCCAGCATCAACGGGGTATTGCCATCGTTGTTCCTGGCCTCGATGTTGGCGCCCTTGTCGATGAGAAACTGAACCGTTTCGCGCGTTTCTTCGCTGCTTGCGGCACACATCAGCGGGGTATTGCCATCGTAGTCCCTGGCCTCGATCTTTGCGCCCTTATCGATGAGGAATTTGACGATCATGGTGGGGAAGCCTCTCCATGCAGCTGCGGCGAGTATCAGTGGGGTATGGCCATTAGTATTTCTGGACTCGATGTCAGCACCCTTGTCGAGCAGGAACTGGATCTTGTCGGTGGAGCTGGTCCAGCCCATGGCGGTATGTAGCGCAGTGGTACCATCGCTGTCCCGGGCCTTGATATTGGCACCCAGGTCGAGAATGCGCTGGAGCTCTTCCGGGGTGGTATCCCAAAGACCAGCAGCATGCAGAAGCTGGGCATCGGGATGCTGGTCACTGATCTCGAGGTTCTCACCCTGGTGCCAGTCACTGTCTACTACCGCAACGTCAGCAACAGCAACATCAGCAACCGCAACGTCAGCAACATCAACTACAGCATCGTCAACGCTGAGTTCGGTCATCTCTTGACCTGTGAAAAATTGAAAGAAAAGACCCGTCAGAATCGCCAGCGAGAACCCCAGAACCAAACCGCTCGGATTTGGTCGGGCCAGGATCGTGTTTTGAACCATGATTACCCAAGTTACCCCTCGTACGTCGCGGCGTTGGGTCATGGTACTCAATCTGAGGTGATCTTCGAAGATCTATTCGGATGCTTGCACTGCTGTGCATGAGGATGTGAAATCATGTGCATGGAACAGTTGCAGAAGGGAGAGAGATGGGAGCTATCATCGCCTTTTGTGTCTTTGTGGGGCTCTTTTTCCTCTTGATGGGCTCAAGAAAGAAAGACGACCCATCTTCCTCCGAGTAGCTGCCGGGGTTGGCAGCGCCACCCGGTTCCGACCTCTTTTCGCCCATCAAAAAACGCCCCATCGTCGTCAGACGAAAGGGCGCATCGGTTCAAATTGGAGAAGCCGCTCATTGTTGTTCGGTGGCCGTTGATCAAGATTGAGTGTTGGCGTATTCTCGTCGGCAGAGCTCTTGTGGGTACTCATTAGAGGTCGGCAACAGGGGAAGTTATGTTCTACGCAGATCGTGTTGGAACAGATAGAACGTACCGGATCCGAGGTCTATCTCGGACCTGCGGCTTTTATTGCGCGCTTCTTGCCATTTGCGTCTTGACCTTCCTGCCCACTTTTCATCTGGTCTGGCATGCCACTGAAACTGGCGTATCTGTCATCGCTTCTCAGTGCTCTGACACAACGAGTGGACATGATGGGAATGGAAGTTGTGGTTATGGACGAAATTCCGAACAGGAATCACATCCTCCAGTAGAAGAAGATTGCGGTCTTTGTGCAGCGGAAGGGTCTTTCTCGGCTGCACTGCTCGACTTTGAACAGGCTGCAAGTTGCTCACCATTGGGTTTTGTTTCGGTTTCTCTGGGCCAAAGTCAGATTTATTCGTGGCTTGAAAACGAACATCCGGGAAGAGCTCCTCCCTCCGTATTGCATCCTCGCGCTTGATCTAGTGCTGGCCACTAACGCGAGAGCCATCGACGGTAATCCCTGCCTCTGAATTTTCGACAGGGCTTACACATGGTGTTTCTGAAATCCATTGATGCAATATGTGATCGGCACCTGTTTGGTGCCCATCGACCAACATTCAGGAGAAGCAAATGAATCGTGTTGTTTTTATCCAGGTCCTACTGGGGGTCTGTCTACTGTTTTCGGGAATCGTTTCGGGCCAGACTGAGGATTCTCATGATTCGCATGATGGTCATGGGGCCTTTGGGCAAACCACCGCGCATGATAACCGTTCTAATCCTTCGTTGAGTTTCATCGGGGACCTTGTGGCGACATGGAGTGATGATGAAGAGGGCCGTCACGCCGGAGCGGATGGGTTCAAGCTCCGTGGAGCGGAGTTGGGTTTTTTCGGTGCGGTTGGCGATTCTTATGAGTTTCACGGCTTTGTCTTTTTTGATGACGAAGAGGTCGAACTGGAAGAAGTTTATCTGCTCGCGACCGACTGGATCTCTCAGAATTATCGCCTCAAAGCGGGACGCTTTAATCTCGATTTCGGCAAGTTAAGTCCGATCCACGATAGTGAACTTCCAATGATGGACAAACCATCGGTCTTGCAGGAGTACATCGGGGGTGCGCTGAAGGGCACTGGAGCCGAGGTCCATTGGCGATCTCCACTCGGTGAGGAATCTTTGATTCGAGCAAGTCTTGGTCTCGTTCAGGAAGCCGATAGCGATGTTCATGTGATTCTCGGACCCGGCGGTGGCCATCATCATGAAGAGGAATCAGAAGAGGAATCTCCACTCCGAGAGTTTGATGACTTCGCATTAAATGGACGCCTGACAGCCCTTTTTGATCTGTCGCACTCGACCACTGTTCAGATCGGCGGCAGTTATTTGCACTCACCTGAAAGGGTATTCGGAGTCGACGAGGAAGATGTGCAGTCCGTTGATCAGTCGGTGTTGGGATTGGATTTGACCCTGATCTCTGATGACGACTCTACCGGCGCTGGATATCGGCTGCAGGCAGAAGCGCTCTTTAACGAGAGAGATTATGGCGAACTGCTAGATGGGGGCACCCCTGGAGATCCCGCGGATGATCTTTTCGAGGTGAGTCGTGAGGAAGCTGCTGGGTTCGTACTGCTGGGGGAAAGAAACTTCGACGATCGAAATGCTCTCGGTTTCTCCTATAACCAGTATGAGCACGCAGAGGATGCTGAAAAAGAAAGCCGTGATTTTGGTGTCTTCTTCACCCGCCAACTCAATGAAAACAACCGCATCCGTCTTGAAGTACGTGCCTTTGAAGATCTGGCCCTTGAGGACGAAGGTGTCGAGGATCTGGTCGACTTCACCGCTTTCTCTCTTCAGTGGACAGTGATGTTGGGAAGTCATAGCCACGGAATCGAGTGGTGCATGGAAGATGATTGTAGAAGCCACTGAATAGAATCTGCTTTTTCGACCATCAAAAAACGCCCCATCGTCGTCAGACGAAAGGGCGCATCGGTTTAAGTTGGTGGAGCTGAGGGGGCTCGAACCCCTGACCTCCTGACTGCCAGTCAGGCGCTCTCCCAGCTGAGCTACAGCCCCATGTTCGATCGGGCACCCAGGGTGCCCAAACAGCGCTCAAATGGCTGCGGGCCGCGGTGCCGAACCCTCAAAGCATAGCCACAGCGTATCTTGGGTCAAGGGAACCGATTGTTCGCAAGCGGGGGAGGCCCTACGATCTTTCCATCGACTCCTTTCGGAGCGAGATACTCCCGGATCACGGTGGAACGAGGCTGACCTTGTCCGTTGACCTGCTCGAGCTGGAACGTCGCTGGCGTGACCGATGGGGTGCCAATTTGTACTCATCTCCGATCCAGGCATCTCTGCAACAAAAAGAAACCGCCACCCCGTCAGCGGATGACGATACCACTCCTTCTGATGCGGATGAGAGAAGCGATGATCTGGGTTCGTCTTCCGATGCAAGTGAAGAAGAAACCAGCTCCGACGAGCAACCACGACCGTTCTTCTGCCTTGATATGTTTCCCAATCCTTCGCTCGAAGGTTTTAGCGTCAATCAACTGCGCGGAATTGCTATTAATGATGTGGTAGCCCGATATCAACGCGCCCGAGGTCGTGATGTGTTCCGTCCGTTTGGTTGGGATTCATTTGGAGTTTCTACTGAGGACGAAGCCCGCACTACCGGAATCCATCCGGAACAGGTGGTTCGCGGTGGCATCGAGAAGATGCGCCAGCAGCTTCTTCACATGGGCGCGATGATTCACTGGGATCATGAGCTGAACAGTTCCGATCCCGAGTGCTACCGCTGGTCCCAGTGGCTGTTTCTCAAGCTGTACGAAAAGGGACTGGTGAAGTACGAAGATGGCTGGAAGGTGGCGATCACCAATTATGCCGAGCCTCTTCATGCCGGACTGAAGCAGCTGAAATGGCCTCCTCGAACCAAGACCCTGCAACGTAACTGGATCGGTCGTCGTGAAGGCTCGCGCTTGACTCTCAAAGCTTCGTCGGAATTGCACGACGGTTGGGAGGATGTCGATGTCTTTTCATGGCGTATCGATGCCCTGGCGGAGGCGACCTTCGTGGTTTTGTGTCCGGAGCATCCTCTTCTGGAGCACATCGTCGACTGTATCCAGGAGCAGGACGTTCGGGCCTATCAGGAAAGTGCTCTGGCTCTCAGTGACCGGGAACGTCTCATCACGAGGGGGACTGCCGATGGGGTTCCAACCGGTGCCTATGTTCTGAATCCGGTGACACTGACACGGATGCCGATCTGGGTCAGCAGTTACGTACTTCCTGATATTCATTTCGGGGCCGTCCTCGGGATTCCAGGAGTTCATAAAGCACATGGTGAATTCGCCAAACGATTTGGTCTCCCGACATCGTTGGTTCGTGTTCCGTCGATGCGGAAGAGACGTCGTTCGGGTCGTCGTAAGGGTGCAGAAGGTGGCGAGGCACGCCGATCGATGCAGGCGATCCTGGAAGCTCGGGACCTGGTTGAGTCTCATGTTGACTGGAAACTGCATGATTGGGCGTTCGAGAGGCAACGGTTCTGGGGAGAGCCGATCCCCATCATTGAATGTGAAGAATGTGGACGTTTACCGGTACCGGAGGATCAGTTACCTGTGACTCTTCCGGAAATCGATAAGTTGCCGGAGTCAATTGACGGCAAAAGCCCCCTGGCTCAGTGCGAAGAGTGGTTAAAAACCGAATGCCCGGGTTGCCAGGGAGCTGCTGTTCGTTGCACCGATACGATGCCAGACTGGATCGCATCGTGCTGGACTCATCTTCGATCCCTCGATCCATCCAACAGCGATCAAATTGCAGGTGACGCACTGATCCGCCACTGGAGCCCGGTAAATCTATGTGTGGGGGGGATCGAGCATGCCGAGCTGCACTTGCTCTATGTTCGCTTCGTCAGTCATTTTCTGGCCGATATCGGAGTGACGCAGCGAGAGGAGCCTTACCGGAGACTGTTTAACCAGGGACGAATTCGAGCCTCCGGTGTCGCCGACGACGTGATCGATGACTCTGGTCACCGTGGACCGAGGGTACTGGCCGCAGATTACCTGGAAAAACATGGGGCCGATGCCTTGAGGCTTCATCTGTTGTTCATGGGGCCTCCTCAGGATCATGTCGAGTGGAATGAAGAAGGCTTGCGTGGCTGTGCCCGCTTTCTTCAAAGAACCCATGAAGCGATTTTGTCTCGGGTGGGAGAGGGTCGTTTCGTGAGCAGGAATGTACTCGTCGCCAAACATCGGCTGGTTCGTCGAGTCAGTCGTGCGATTCGTACTTTTCGCCTCAACAAAGCGGTCAGCGCGTTCATGGAATTTGTCAAGTTGCTACGTAGTGCCGATTTGACCCCGGAAGAAGTGGATCGGCAAACGCTGAAGACCTTTGTGATTTTATTGACTCCTTTTGCTCCGCATATGGCACATGAGTTGTGGGAAAAGATGGGTGAAAAAAGCCAACTCATTGACGAACCCTGGCCTGAGCATAGCGAAGAACTGTTGCAACCTTCGGAAGTTGAACTTGCGGTATTCGTCAACGATAAGATCGTCGATCGCCTCAGCGTCGAACTCGATACTCCAAAGAACAATGTCATCGAACTTGCCTTGCAGCTGGAATCGGTGAAATCGAGGACCGGTGGCAGGCCTGCAGATCGGGTCGTCCACGTTCCTGATCGACTTCTCAAACTGCTTTACTCCGATGTGGAAGGCCCGCCAGTCTCCGAGCCAGTAAATGCTCCGGAGGATGCTCCGCAAGGATCCTGAAGATCAATCGGGACCAATTTGTTTGATATTCCCTGGGTTGCTTTTAGAGCTCTTTCTGCGCCTTTGATCCGGTGCTCCACGGATTTTGGTCTGTGGCCATTTGTCCAGTTTCCACCACGCATCGTAATCTCCTTTGTGGGTCCATTTTCTTGGATCAGCCCTGTCAGGCCAGGGAAGGCCGACGCTGGATCGGGGATCGATGAAAAACGTCGCTCAGAAATTCTTGCCATTGGCTCTCGTGATCATCGTGGCGTTGTACGGGGTTCTTGCCGTGCCTCCGCTGTCGAACAGTGAAATCGCGGTTGCCATATCTCCCAGCGGGGAGGGAGTCGGTAATTCAGCGGCGCCGAATTCTGATGATATTTTCGGATTCGACGAGGATCCGCTGTGGTATCTGACGAGAAGCATTTCGGAACTCGATTCTGGTCAAATCGAACCCCTCGAACCTGCGGTTGCCAATCTGTCTTCGGATCTCCTGTCGGAAGAGCGAGCCAGGATTATCCGCGAACTGGATTCACGCCGTGATGGTCTTCGTCGCTGGGTCGGAGATGAAATCGATCGGACGAAGCAAAAGATTCAAGCTCTTGATTCACGAATCGAGGCAATCCTACCCACTTTGACCCAGTTCCCCGATGAATCGAGGGCTCAGAAAAATCGGGATAAAGTGATGAGGATGATCTATCCGGTGGTTCAGTTGCGCGGCAACGGAACCGTGGGTAGCGGCGTGGTACTGAAAAGCGAATTCTCTGACCGAGGTCATTGGAATGTCTGGATCGTGACCGCCTATCATGTCGTGGAAGAGGTTCGTGACCTCACGAGCGAAGAAGTGGTGATCAGAGAACTGCGCTTTTTTGACCCCGATCAAGGTCATTTGAACGAACTTTGCTACGACGGATATGAAGTCGCTTCGCTTCCCGAATCGGATCTCTCGCTGATTCGAGTCGAACGCTCCACCCCCTGGCCGTATGTTGCTGTGGTTGCCGATGAAAAGACTTGTCGAGCCCTCTCTGTCTTTGACCCGGTTTATGCGGTGGGCTGTCCACTCGGAAACCAGCCGCTACCGACCCTGGGCCAGATATCCTCCCAGCACAAACCGGTCGGCGAAGAGATTTACTGGATGGTAAATGCTCCGACTTATTTTGGAAATTCCGGAGGCGGCATCTTCCTGGCTGGAGAGGGCGAATTGGTCGGAATTAGCAGCATGATATACACCTACGGTAAGCGATCTCCGATGGTGGTACCTCATATGGGTCTGTTTGTGCCGTTTCAGACAGTACGCTCCTGGTTACGTCGAGAAGGCTATGCCTATCTGATCGGATCCCCCGTTGCGGGCCCTGTTCCGGCTGCCAATGGCTCGGAACAGGCTGAAAATGTCGGTTCCGGGTCGTTTTGACCCGGAGGCTCCTGAAGAGTATCCTGAGATCCTAGATGATTCCGAATCCGGGCGTTGTCCCGGTACTTTGGAATCTAGAGTCTGCCCGGTTAGATTTTCTTTCGGGAGAGGTTCTTTGATCGTACACCCCGAGTGAATTCATTCGATACCGAGCGATTCATCGTAATTTGAGCCCTGGGAGGGCACGTTGGAAGGACAGAAGTTGATGAAACCTGGATCTCTTGTTGGAAAATTGTTTTCCGTCACATTGCTGCTGGCAGCGATGTGCTGGTGTCTCCCCGGCGAAAATGCACTGGCACTTTCGTGTGTACAGGACCCCACTCCGGTGGGCAAGCAGGAGGCAGATGCCAAGCAAGATCCGCTTCCTGTTGATGATATCTTGGGGGGAGACGATCTTGGAATCCCGCAGAGTGATCCAGCGGCTCTCGAGGTGATATCACGCTACATTGATGCCGTCGGTGGTACTGAAACAATGCTGGCGATCAGTGATCGTGTGGAACGCTTCCGTAACAAGAAGATCGATCCCACCAATGAAACGGTCATGAAAATGTCTCGATTCCTGAAGCGTACGGGAGAAGGGGCACTGATGATCCGGGAAGAATGGCAGCTTCCTGGCCTTGGCCTGACCAGAAACAACGAACCCCTCAATTTTGTTCAGGTTTACGACGGTGAGAAAGCCTGGGTCAAAGCGATGGGGGCTGTTTCACCTCTGGCCGGCAAGACGCTGATCGTTTTTGTATGGGATAAGCATATCGATGATTTCTTCGTGACCTTTCAGAACAACGGTTATACCGCCAGCCTGCTGGGGGATGGTGCTGTTCTTGACAGGCCCTGCAAATTCGTCGAGTTGAAATCTTTTGCGGGGAATCAGGTCCTTACCTATGCCTTTGCTGAGGATGACGGTTTGCTCGTTCGCAAGACCTGGCGTGAAGGTCAGGCTCCTGCAGTGGTGACCAAGGAAGTCTTCTTTTCCGATTACACTCGTATTCGCTTCAGTGATGACCGCAACCGTTGGATCAAGACTCCCACTTCAAAGAAGATCTTCGAAGACGGTGAGCTGAGCCTGGAAGTCAACTACGACGAGATTACTCTCAACGCTGGAGTTGCCTCCAATGTCTTTGGACGTCCAGAAGGTCGTTCTTTTGCAGAAGTCCGCAAGGAACGTGAAACTGCTCGTGCCAAGAAGGACGCTGTTGAGGGAGAAAAACCTGCAGACGGCGAGAAGAAGCCGGTATGGGAAAAACCAAAGCCGAAGCCAAAACCGGTCTGGGAAAAGCCGAAGCCAAAGCCAAAGCCAGTGCCAATACCGGTCACTCCGCCAAAGCCGGACCCGAAACCAGACCCGAAGCCAAAACCAGATCCAAAGCCAGATCGGAAGGCATTCGATCTCGATTCAAACAACATTCCGGATATGCTCCAGCTCGAAGCTGCACTGATCGATTGTTAATGGTTCACCATCGAAAGATGATGGATGACGAGGGGAAACCGCTTCGCGGTTTCCCCTCGTTTTTTAGCTGGACGGATCCGGGCGCGTTTTGAGAACCAACTGACCGCAGGCTCCGTCGATATCGAGCCCACGACTGCGACGGGCGGTCACTGGCCCGTCATATTCGGCCTCGAGAAGCGTCATGAACCGCGCCACGTCGCCCTCAGTGGCAGCCCTGTAAGGGGCTCCCTCGAACGGGTGGAAGGGGAGCAGGTTGATGTGGGCGTCGCATCTCCATGCAAATGATGCGAGTGCAGTTGCTTCTTCCGGCGCGTCGTTGACCCCAGGTAACACAACATATTCAAGACTGATTCTGCGGGTGTCTGTTTTGATTTCTTCGAGCATATCTCTCAGCTCATCGAGATCATGCCGAACGTTGATGGGTACGATCTCATTACGTGTCGATTGAATGGCACTGTGCAGACTCACGGCCAGTCTTACCTGGGGATGATCTTTCACCAATTCTCGAATTTTCGGGATGATGCCGACCGTGGAAACGGTAATTCGCCGTGGACTGAACTTGTAGGCATCCGCAGAGGAAAACCATTCGATCGATCGAGAAACAGCTTCGTAATTGTGTAGAGGTTCTCCCATGCCCATGAAGACCACTTGTGTGACTCCTGGTTGTCCTTCAGCGACGGTGGCAGCATGGACTGCTAGCCATTGGCCTATGATTTCTTTGGGTGTGAGGTTGCGCGACAATTTCATCGTGCCGGTGGCACAGAAAGTACAGCCTGCAGCACAGCCGACCTGGCTGGAGAGGCACAGCGTGCCTCGATCACCACTGGGAATCCAGACCGATTCGATGGCCAGTCCATCGAGAAGGCAAAACCGGAATTTCATGGTGCCATCGACGGATCGTTGAACCACGGTTTCTTGAAAAGGGGGTGTCAAAAATCCCTCGGCGAGTTGTTGGCGCATTGTTTCAGGTAAGGAAGTCATATCAGCAGGATCAAGGATTCGGTTGTCGATCAGGTGTTGTCGAATCTGTCGGGCTCGATATTCGGGAACTTGTTGCTGCTGGCACCAGGATGCCAGTTTTGCGTCTAGCTGCGCTGGAGCGCCATCGAGGAGGTGAGTTGAATCAGCTGAGAGGGTCACTGTAGGGCGCCGATCAGTCGTCCGGCCGAATCGATGTAGATTTTCCATGGTCCGCTCTGGGATCGATCGGGACTACGACCTTGATAGTGAACGGTTCCATCCTTGTCTCGAGTGACTCGCGCCTGGCCCATAGTCCAGACGTAGGAACCGTCAGCTAATTGTTCCTCGACAATTGGAATCTCATCGCTGCCGACCCAGGTCAGCTGGAGCGTACCTTCTTGACGAAAAAACGGACGATTTTGGCGGGGTGGTCTATGGATCCAGATGATGCTGTCAGGTTGCCAGCGATAATAGACTCCGGCAATTCGGAATCGTGTTCTGACAAGTTCCACTTCGAGATCTCCCACTCGAAGTAAATCTCCTAGCTGACTGCGATCGAATTGTGGTTTTGCGTTCTTCCCATCAGTTTGCAGTTCAAATCGGAAGCGTGCTCCTGCCCAGTGCAGTGTTGAACTCCAGAGAGTTTCTTCTTGAAGTGCAAGATCGGGAATGGAACCGGAATTTGCGGAGTCTGCATTGGAAGAGGGGCCAGCTTTACAGCCAGGTACAGAACCAAGCAGTAACAGGGCCAGGAGTGCCGTAGAAATGGACCAGAACAAGATGCTGGAGCGAAAGAACAATTTCGCTGTCGGCAAGCCCTGCTGGCCGGACTGTGGAGTCAATTCCTGTTCCTATCGATTCATACGTCGAATAAGACTTTGTACCCGAACGATTTCTGTATGCAGCTGCCTCAGTTCATACCTGAGTTGCTGCTGCGGGTTCTTTGCCGTTCCGGTAGCCAATTGGAACTGGCGATCATCGAGAACACCAGAAGAACAAAGTAGAAATTCACTGACAAATTGCTGAGAATTGACGGATGACCCCGGTGGATTCAACAATTGTTCTTCTCGGATACGGTTTCGGACAGCTCTTATGGCGATCCGTTGCTGAGAATCCAGATCCTGTCGATCGATGTTCTGGAATAATTCATCGAGACAGGAAGGGTTGCGAGCCTCAAGTCCCATGGCGAGAAGCGACATCAGGAGGGCGGTGAAGAAGAGGCAGGGAGCCACTCTGGAGGTGCGGATCATGTAGGCGATCCTTCCAACGATTTCAGCGGGCAGCGGCAATGCCCGTGTTGAGGATACCCGAACGAGATTTTTTGTTCACGGGATCTTCTCCGCTGCGTAGAGTCCCGTTTCTACGAACAGGGCAGTTGCCGTTATTGGCCCATCCAGTACCGATCAAGGGCATCCGAAGAGGCTTCAAGAAAGCAGGTCGCCGCGTATCAACTGTCGGTCTGGGGTCTATTCCGTGGTTTTTCGTCGACCCGGTGAATCAGCCGCCTCCTATCGGACCACTTCGAGATCTAACTGCTGGCAAAAAGGTGGAAGGGATTCAATCTGGAACTGGCGGGCGATCTCGGGACAAAATCGATGAGCAACTCTTCAATTCCGGAACCACAAATCCTGTACCCGGATGGGCCCCACTGGCCTTCCATCCTCGATGGTATTGCCTCACCTCCAGAGAAACTGTGGGTGAGCGGCATTCTCGCACCTGAACGTGCTTCCATCGCCATCGTCGGGAGTCGTCGGGCTTCAACGTCTGGTCTCCGTATTTCCTTCGAGGTTGCTGCAGAACTGACCCGCGCTGGTTTCCGTGTCGTCAGTGGGTTGGCACATGGCATCGATAGAGCGGCACTTGAAGGGGCACTTCATGGAGGTGGTCAGCCGCTAGCATTACTGGGTAACGGTTTGCCTGCGATCTACCCCGCGGCCAATCGAGATCTGGCTGCGAAAATTATTACTGCAGGCGGATCGCTGGTGACTGAATACAAGCCTGGAACTCCTCCCCGACGCGGTAACTTTCCACGTAGAAATCGTCTCATCAGTGGCTGGAGTCTTGGCGTGATTCTGGTTGAGGCGGCGATTAAATCCGGCTCGATGGGAACTGCTCGACACGCGCTGGAGCAGGGGCGAGAGATCTTTGCATTTCCGGGGTCGGTAGAAGGAGGACGCAACGATGGTTGTCATGTCTTGATACAGGACGGCGCTTATTTGGTAACTGGAGCCGATGAGATCCTGGAGATTTTTGCGGGACTCGGGCCAAATCGATCATCCTCGGCTGATGGGAATAAGCTGGAACAGCTGGCTCGAGAACATGGCCCAGACCTCGATCAGTTGCTGGAGGTGACGGGCTGGTCTCCGGTGCGATTACTCAGAGCATGGAGTCTCTGCGATTTCTGACCTGCTGATCAGGACTACGCAGAGACTCCATTAACTTATCAGGGACAGATCGAATCGTCACATGCCAGTAAATCGGCGGTCGGGTCAGACCCACAGTTGGGGTGGGTGGGCTCTGGCAGCGCCCCTGACCCGGAGAAGAGAAATGAGAGGATTCGAACCGGATCGGCGATGTCGTGACTCCCGTCATCGTTGGCATCGCAGGCATCGTCGCAAGTCGCAGAACCCTGGCTATTGAACAGGATCCCGAGCGAAGAGATCGCATCGCCGATGTCGACTCCGCCATCGTTGTTGCAGTCACCTCGGGTGAAGCTGGGATTATCAAAAATGATCTGCGAGGCGTTGACGAAGGAGGGTGTGTAAGCCTGACCGCCACTGGAGGAGACCAAATTCTGAACCGATGGTAATCCCA
>Ga0310342_100001518_pt1 | contig 14444 bp, 10 predicted proteins | sample S15DNA20500_MG_FD_206155 | JGI IMG/M metagenome (GOLD analysis project Ga0310342, IMG submission 206155) | Marine microbial communities from station ALOHA, North Pacific Subtropical Gyre - S1503-DNA-20-500_MG | ecosystem: Environmental > Aquatic > Marine > Oceanic | place: Pacific Ocean: North... | reverse complement strand
GTTTGGAGAATAAAGATTTTCCCGTTCCCAGCGAACCGGCGGTGCTTGATCAGAACGGATGTATCTATACCCCGCACCTGATGGGCGTGATGGTGGGCCAAGAGCTACACGTACTCAACAGCGACAAGACAAACCACAATGTACACAGTTATGTCGGCAGAAAATCAGTTGAAAATAATGCATCAGGGCCCGGGTCAACAATCCGGTGGAAATACAAAAGGGCGATGAAGTTAAAGGTTAAGTGCGATGTGCATTCCTGGATGACCGGTTACGTACACGTGGTAGAGCATCCTTTTTTTGCGGTGACGCAGGATGACGGGACGTTCGAGTTGCGTGGGTTGCCACCGGGAGAATACGAGGTCAGCGTCTGGCATGAATACAGGCGATACAAGCCAGACAATGAAAAGTTGACGCTGATAGTTGCTGAAGGTGAAACCAAGAAAATTGAATTCACTTACAAGCCTCAAAAGAGAAAGCTGAAAAAGAAGTCGTGATTATGGATAGTATTAGCCAGTGCAGTTGTTGAAAGATCGGGTATACAAGTCAACCTTACATTCGGATCCAGAAGTCCCCAATGACAAAGCAGTCCTCCTTACGATTGGTTGAAGTAATCTGCCGATGCGGTCGGTTGTGTCTTTGGGCGTTGCTGCTGTTCTGCGCCACCACGCCGGCATTGGCGCAGGAAACGTTCGGTCCGACACGGCTGGGGTTGCCGGTAAACGTTTCGAACGCAACCAATGACATCGACGTCATGTACAAGTTCATATACTGGGTCACAACCATCGTGTTCATTGCCGTTTTTGTCACGATGATTGTGTTTCTGGTCCGTTACCGTCACCGGCCCGGCCGCCGTGCGGCGTTCGTGCATGGGCACAACCGCTTGGAAATCGTTTGGACGCTGGTCCCTACCATCATCATGGCCTTGATTGCCGTATTTAGCCAGTCGATCTGGGCTAAGCACAAATACATCAACCAGATGCCAGTCGGGCAGAATGTTGTGGAGGTAAAAGTCGTGGCCCGGCAGTTCCAGTGGTTCTTCCACTATCCGGGCAAGGACGGTAAATTCGGGCGCACCGACGTACTTTGGCGACAAAATACGGGTGATCCAGCTGAAGAAATTGGCCTGATGCGTGGTTACATCGAGGATTTTCTCGAAGAAGAGATGTTCGATCAGATCAGCGAGAATCCTGGCCGGGCCCACCTGCTTGAGGCAGACGACGCGGCTGATGACGACATTGTCACGCCGGTCATGACGGTCCCTATTAACCGCAAAGTTCACGTACAAATTATGAGCAAGGATGTATTGCACAGCTTCTTTCTGCCTTACTTTCGGGTAAAGCAGGATGCGGTACCGGGGCTGATTGGTCATTTTTGGTTCGAATCAAACTACCTCAGCGCCGATATTATGGGCGTGTATGCCAACGGTGATCCCAAGCCGTTCGACATAATCTGTGCCGAACTATGCGGTGCTCAACATTATACGATGCGCGGCCAGTTGTTTGTCGTTACCGAACTGGCGTTTGAGAAATGGATTCGTGAACAGGCACCGGAAGTCGAAGAGGACGAGCAATACGAGGACGAATGAGTTTTGCCTTACGCAGTAGGGTGTTACTTGGACATAAGGCGATTGAAGGTTAATAACAATGGGCGATAGCCACCACGGCGGACATGACGACCACGGCCACCATGGGCCGACCAGTTTCTGGACCAAGTATGTCTTTTCCACAGACCACAAGGTCATTGGCATGCAGTTCATGTTTTCGTCGCTGTTGTTTGTGGTTGTCGGTGGCCTCTTGGCGATGGGGGTGCGTTACCAGATCGCGTGGCCCAAACAGAACGTGCCCTTCAGCAAGATTTTACCGGCAGGAACGCTATCACCCGACGATGCCCCGTCGGGCACACCATTTATGACCAGCGAGGTCGCCGAGCCGAACCTGGCACTGTGGCAGGTCGGCAGTATGGTCGTGTTTGATAGAGACATCAAGATTGATGGGCGGTCGTATCCGCGGGGTGCCAAGGCAAAACTGGTTGGCTTTACAAGTGGTCTTGCAGTCACGGTACCGGTCAACACGGTGGTGGATCGCGGCCGCATTCTGATCGAGCCAATTGACGGGTTTGTTGATGCCGGTCGGGTGACTGGCGATTACGACTATACCAAGGGCACACCGCACGCTTTGGCGACCGCTGGCCTTGCCGTGACGGTCCCCAGATCGGGGGGCGCCGATCGCGTAGTGGAATTAAAAGGTACCAGCATCCCCCGCCCCGGAAACGCCGATCCGGGCAATAGCGGACAGATCTTGCTGGCGATTCGTGCCCAAGCCACCTCTGTTCAACTCCAGGTACCCGACCAAAAAGTAATCGTCACGGAAGAAGCACAGTTTGACGGGTTTGGGCTTTCACAGGCCCAGCGTGACGATTACACGCAGCTATTGGCGCAAATGCGCAGCCGAAACGAGAAGGCATTAGCCAAGGCGCAACAAGTGGATGTGATCGAGGCGGCGAGGATCAGGCAAAAGGTCACTGAGAGCCAGCCCCGCATTGAGGTGTCGGTCGCTGCGGGTGTCATTGACAGTCTTGCGGTCGAAACCGACGGGGTTTCTAACGTCGTCTATTACAAGCAGATGTTAAACGACAACGCTTACTTGTCATTTTTTACTATGCACGCTTCGATCATGATTTTTTTCGTGGTCATTCCCACACTGGTTGGCGCGTTCGGTAATTTTTTGATCCCGCTGATGATCGGTGCCCGAGATATGGCGTTTCCAAAAATCAACATGTTGTCATTTTGGATCTCCGTACCGGTCGGCATATTAATGATCGCCAGTTTCTGGGTGCCCGGCGGCAGCGCCGGAGGCGGCTGGACCATGTACCCGCCACTATCGAGTGAAGCTGGCGTGATGAGCTCGCAAATTGGGACGCACCTGTGGGTGTTTGGCGTAGGGCTGTTGGGTTTTACCTCGATCCTGGGATCGCTCAATTACGTAACGACGATCGTCAATATGCGGGCGCCAGGGTTGGGGATGTTTCGGATGCCGCTGACCATCTGGTCTCTGTTCATCACTGCTTTGCTTCAAGTATTCGCCACGCCGGTGCTGACGGCAGCCATGATTCTGCTGCTGCTTGATCGGACGCTGGGCACGATGTTCTTTGCAACTGTCGTGGACGGCGAGCCGGTTGGTGGTCAGCCGTTGTTGTTCCAACACCTGTTCTGGTTCTATTCGCACCCGGCGGTCTATATCATGATTTTGCCGGCGATGGGGATTGTCAGCGACGTGCTAGCAACCTACAGCCGCAAGCCAGTCTTCGGTTACAAACCGATGGTGTTTGCGATCAGTGCGATTGCAGGCTTGGGCTTTATTGTCTGGGGCCATCACATGTTCCAGTCTGGAATGAATCCGGTGCTGGGTACCACTTTTATGGCATCGACGATCATGATCGCTGTGCCGTCGGCGATCAAGGTGTTCAACTGGATGGGCACGCTCTGGGCCGGTGATATTCGTTTTACGCCGGCCATGCTCAATGGCATCGCCTTTGTGAGCATGTTCACCATTGGTGGGTTGTCCGGTATTTTTATGGCGTCTACTCCGGTCGACATCCACATCCACGATACATACTTCATTGTCGCTCACATCCATTACGTGCTGTTCGGTGGGTCCATCTTTGGCATCTTTGCAGGTATTTATCACTGGTTTCCCAAGATGTTTGGGCGACAGTTGAACCAGCGGTGGGGCTGCATTCACTTCTGGATGACCATCATCGCCTTCAACGGCACGTTCTTTTTGATGCATATTCTCGGTGTTGGCGGGCTGACGCGGCGTTACGCTTCCTATATGGAAATGCCATCGCTGCATCACCTTCAGCCGCTAAATGTGGTGATGACGCTGTTTGCCATGTCGCTGGGCATGGCGCAATTACCATTTTTGTACAATTTTTTCGTCAGCTTACCGCGCAAGCTTGGGCGGGCAATCGTAGCGTTGTTCGCCACGGTGTTGATCGGCTCAACGGTCATTGGCGTGACGTACTGGACAGGCACGTCGTGGCAGGTAATCGAAGGCATTTCGCTCGGGGTTGTGGATGCCGGTGAACAGGTTCGCAACGTGGTTGGTTACGCGGTGTGCATTGGCGGGTTGCTGGCCTTGTCGTTTAGCTTGCTGCGTGGCCTGCCTGCGGGCGGTAAAATTGCAGTGTTTCTCGTGTTGACCCCTTTGATCGTGATATTGATAAACATCATCAACAAGGCGCTGACGGGCAGGCTCATCTCGGTTTTCCTCCAGGAAGTTCACAATATCATGGTGGCGGTTGGTTACGGCGTGATCGCAGGTGTGATTGTCGTGGGTGTAGTCTTTGCCGTCTGGGGGGTTGGCGGTGGTCTTCGTCTGCCCGCCCTGTTGCAGCGGTTGGCCTGTGTGATCTTCCTGCCCGCGTACTTGGCGCCGTGGGTGTTTAAGCCGGACTTTTTCCTGCAACTGGGGCTCACTGGCTTGATCGAACATTCGTGGTCTATCATGGCTGTGCTGTGCCTGCCGGGATTGGCATATCTCGTGCTGGTCAGACCTCGTGATCAGTTCGGAGCGGCCGCCGAGGTCAACCCGTGGAACGCCAACAGTCTTGAATGGGTGACTGAATCACCACCGATTCTCCTGAATTTTGAAAAGATACCGACCGTTTACCGCGGGCCTTACGAATACAGTTCCCCTGTCACTGAAGAGGACTATCTGCCGCAGAACCACAAGTTGCCCGATGGTGTGGTCGAGCCGGAGGGGCACTGACCAACTGGAGATGGCTAAGTGCGCCAGCAGATGAGTTTCACATGAGCGAATCAGTAACGTCAACACGTCAATGGACCGTCTATCGACCTTGGCTGCACCGGTTTGCCGTGTGTCTGGTGGTTGCGACGTTTGTATTGCTGGTTGCCGGTGGAACCGTTACCAGCACCGGTGCCGGGCTGGCAGTGCCCGATTGGCCCACGACATACGGTCACAACATGTTTGCCGTGCCGTTGGACAAATGGATCGGCCGCGGGGGAATTTTCTGGGAACATTTGCACCGACTGTTGGGCAGCGCCATCGGCATGTTGTGCATCGTGATGTCCGTGTGGCTGTGGGTGACGCAGCAGCGGCGCCCATGGCTGCGTACCCTCGGCATTGCGTTGCTTGTGGCGGTTGTCGTGCAGGGGGTGATGGGCGGTTTGCGTGTGACGCAACTGTCGCTGACGCTGGCCATCGTGCACGGTATTACCGGACAGATGTTTTTATGCTTAACCGTCTTGATTGCTGCTGCCACTGGCCGGTATTGGATAGAGTCGCCCCCCATGACGTGCCGGTCAACAGTGGCGGTCTTGCCTCGGTTATCCTTGGTGCTGCTTGGTGTGCTGTTGGTTCAACTGGCGCTGGGCGCATTGACACGACACATGGGGGCGGGGTTGGCGATCCCTGATTTTCCCCTGGCGTACGGACGCATTGTTCCCCCGTTTGATGCTGCCGGTATTGCAGAAGCCACTGACCGGATGGCCTTCGATGAGGCAATCGCCGAATCAAGTTATTTTGCCCCGTCACAGGTTGCCGTGCACTACGCGCATCGCCTGTGGGCCGTCGTGGTACTTGTCGTTCTTGGTTGGCTGGCAGCGCGGTTGTGGGCAGCGGCGCCCCACGTGGCCAATTTTACCGTGCCGGCCAGTGCATTAATCGTAATGGCATGCATGCAGGCGGCCCTGGGTATTTCGGTTATCACTTCCGGTCGCCATGCCCATATCGCCACCGCACACCAAGCGCTTGGCGCAGCCATGTTGGGCACAGCAGCGTTGTTGGCAATCCGCTTGTCCCTGTTTTTTGACCATGCAATTTTGTCCAAAGTCGATGATCGGCTTTCCTCAACCGTTGTTTTGGAAGGTGTTGACGCATGACCCAATTGACCAACCATGGCGATCGCCGCCTGTGGCCCGCGTCGACATCACACGTGGCGGTGCTGGCTGACTACTGGCAACTGGCCAAGCCACGCCTGACGCTGATGGTGGTGATCACCACGTTTATCGGTTTTGTCATGGGCTTACGCCATGTGGCTGCCGGGCAGTGGTCGTATGCAGCGTTGCTGGGTACGCTTGTGGGCACGGGGTTGTCGTGCATTGGCGCCGGCGTGTTTAACCAGGTAGTTGAGCGTCATGTGGATGCCCGGATGCGCCGGACGATGGGTCGGCCGCTACCGGCAGGGCGAATGTCGGCTAGGCATGCCACGGTGATTGCTGCGATTGCCTGTATCACAGGTATTGCACTTGTCGCCATTGCCGGTGGTATGTTAAGTGCCGCCCTAGCCCTGATCACGATCCTCGGTTACGTATTGGTCTACACGCCGATGAAGTGTCGCAGCAGTATTTGCACAGTCATTGGCGCGATACCTGGCGCCCTGCCGCCGGTGATTGGCTATTCGGCCGCCACGGGTACGGTCGGTGTTGAGGCATCGCTCTTATTCGCCTTGCTGTTCATATGGCAGTTGCCACATTTCCTGGCTATCGCTTTCCTGTATCGCCGTGATTATGCCCGTGCCGGATTGCCCATGCTGCCCGTTGTGGACGGCGATGGGCGTAGCACATTTCGACAGATTCTGCTTGGTAGCCTAGCACTTTTGCCGCTGGGCCTGACTCCGGCCATGGCCGGAGTTAGTGGGCCGACTTATTTTGTGGTTGCACTTGTGGCTGGGCTGATGTTTCTCGGTTTTGCCGTTGCGCTGGCCATCGGACGGACGCGTCGCCTTGCAAGGGCGCTGTTTCTGGCGTCGCTAGTTTATCTGCCTATCGTATTCACAATGATGTGGATCGATCAGTTGTGAGCGTGAGCTAAAGATATGTCACACACTGCTATTGGATATTCGTCTGTACACGGGCACGATGATGAGGGGCCTCTGATGGCGCACGGTTCCGTGCTACAGACGGGGATTTCCAACGGCAAGATCGGTACATGGCTTTTTCTCGGTTCGGAGGTGATGTTCTTTACCGGTTTGATCGGCGCTTATATCGTGCTGCGCTTCGGGCAGTCGGAGTGGCCGGCCCCCGACCAGCGGTTGAATGTACCGTTGACAGCCATAAACACATTTTTTCTGATCTGCTCGTCGGTGACGCTGGTTTGGGCGTTGCAGTCTTATCAGAAAAATCAACCGGCTAAGGGTACTTTCGGGCTGTTAGTCACCACGCTGATCGGTGCCGTGTTCGTCGGCGTACAGGCATATGAATACGTTGAACTGTACTCGCACGGCGTTCGGCCAGATGTTGACCTGTTCGGCACCTGTTTTTATACGATGACCAGTTTTCACGGTTTTCACGTGCTGATGGGCGTGGTGGCCCTAGCGGTGCTGACGGTCATGGGCTTTCTCGGTAAACTGGGTCCCAGGTATTCGCAGCACGCGTCGCTCGAACTGATCGGCCTTTACTGGCACTTTGTAGACTTGGTGTGGATTGTTCTCTTTGCGATCGTGTACTTAATGTGATGCAAATACGGGGCGGTTTTTGCCGGGTACCAGTCCCGGGAATGGCTGTATACCGACGCGGCGGAGTGATTCAATGGCGGCACACGACAAACCTGTAGTCAACCTGTCCGTTTGTTTTTTTCTGCTGCTGCTGTTTACCGCGGCAGAAATAGCGTTATATGAATTCTGGCGACACACGCGCGACCATTGGGAAGAACCGTTCGTGCCGAAGTTCGCCGTGGTGCTGTTGATTTTTCTGTTTACGCTTCCTAAAGCATTTATTGTGCTCAGCTACTTCATGCATCTACGCTTTGAAAAGTCACTGGTTGTTCTGGTTGCCCTTGTGCCTTTCGTCATAGTGGCTGTCGCCATTGTGCCTATCCTCACGGATATTCGCACACTTTCTGACCGCAACTATACCAAGGCAGTTGGTTTGGTAGATAATTTTAAATCCGATCATTATCCCGGCAAGGGCGGGGAGCATGATCTGCACGCAGACGAATCACCCTGACCGCGGTTGACTTATGACAGCGGCCATTTGCATTAGCAACTTAACACACAATTACCCTCCACCGCGCAAGGTTCGCCGGCGAGGGTTGCAGGTTCCCTGTAATTCAAGCATCGTGTTGCCTGAGAACCGCCCTGCCCTTGATAACGTTGGTTTCAACATTGGATCCGGTGAGATCTTTGGCATCCTCGGTCCCAACGGCAGCGGCAAAACCAGTTTGTTTCGCGTGATCTCGACCCTTATGAGACCGACGTCCGGCAACGTTCACGTGTTTGACTATGACGTCCAGTCCCAGGGCGACCAGGTTCGACGGCAACTGGGAATCGTTTTTCAAACGCCCAGCCTCGACCTGAAATTAACGGCTGAGGAAAACATGTTGCACCAAGGTCGCCTTTACGGCCTGAGGGGTGACGTGTTGCGACAACGGTTGGCTGAGTTGCTAACCGCATTCGGCTTGGACCAGCGCCGCAGTGAATATGTCGAGCGATTCAGCGGCGGCATGCGCCGTCGCCTGGAGCTGGCCAAGGCCATGTTGCACCGGCCCAGACTGCTGATGATGGATGAACCGGCTACGGGGTTGGACCCCGGGGCGCGGCGAGATTTGTGGACGCACCTGCACCGTCTACATGAGCAAGGTGACATGACCATTGTCCTGACCACCCACCTGATGGACGAGGCTGATTACTGTCATCGTCTGGCAGTCCTCAATGAAGGCAAGTTGGCGGCATTGGACACGCCCGTGAATCTGAAATCTCGCATTGGCGCTGATGTGATCACGGTTGATCCGCATGATGCTGGCGATGCCGAAAATTTATGCCGGTTAATTAGTGGCCAATTTGGTCCTTGGCCAGACGGCGCTGCGCCGGTGGTGCACCGGGGGAAGATTCATTTGCAAAAGGCCGATGGCCCGGCGTTTGTACCTACCCTGTCGGCCGCGATCGCCGCTCGGACTCGTAGTGTCACCGTCGGCCGGGCCACCCTTGAAGATGTGTTCTTGCACCTGACGGGACACACCCTGTACAAGTGATTGGCGTCACGTCACGATGGGCCGCGGCTAACCTTTGCCGCACCAGTGACCGATAACGTTTCTATCCATCACCTTTGCGGTTGTAACGTTGCAGGATCCTGATTTTGGCAGCCATGCCAATAACCACGGGCGGTACAAGTCGGCTGATGCGATTGCTGCGCGTGATCATGCTGCTCTACAGCGGCGTGGGGTTGCTGATGCTTTCCAACTGGGCGTGGTTGTTGCAGCGCGACGGAGGGCAGTTCGTATTGCAACAGGGCAACTGGACGGTTCGGGTGCTGCCCAGTGCGATCGTGTACGCAGCTCTGATCGCGGTGCCCATTGGGCTGATCGGTTTTTTGCTGTCTTTGCGGAGTGATCGACGGCTGCAAGATGCACTGATCTGGTGCCGGGCGTGGATGGGTCGCCACTTATGGCTGACTTTTCTGTTTGCCATAGTCATCGTGCTGGGCGCAGTGGACGTGTATGAACTTATCTATGACCCATATAACATCAAGCGGGGTTTTCGCCCGTGGATGCTGCGACAGGATATTCAAGGGTGGCTGCAACTCGGCGCGGCTGTATTCTTTGGACTGGCGTTGTCTACTTGTGCTGCTACGGGACAGTCGTTTGCCAATGTGACGAGGCGTTTAGCTGCAAACTTGAGTTGCCGCCGCTCAATGATCCGGTGGTGGGTACTGGCGGCGATTGTGCCTTTTATCCTTGGCACGGCCATGGCACTGTTTGCCCTAGAAGGCATTGCACATTTCAGTGATTCGCTAACCTACCTCATGCAGGGGAGGATCATGTGGAGCGGGCGGATGTTTTTGCCTGTGCCAGTTAACGTGGACCTGTACAAGGCATCGCTTTTTTTTGTCGCCGTCGAAGACCGATTTTTCGGCAAGTACCCACTTGGTTGGCCGGCCATTGTGGGCACGTTCGACCATTTCCACGCGGGTTACCTCGCCAACGCGACATTGACGGCGTTGACGGCCGTGCTGGTGGGACTCATGACCCGCCAGTTCGCTCCTCGACGCGTGGCGGTGTTGGCGGTCGTGCTATTTGCTGTTTCACCCTGGATGTGGTTCAACGGCGCGCACTTTGCCTCACATCCGGCATCAATGTGTGTGTTGACGGCCTTCATGTGGCTTTTCATTCGTACGCTACGCACGCAGGGCAGGTGGTCGGCATTGGCCGCCGGGTTGTGCCTAGGTGTGGCTGTGCTGGTTCGTCCCGGGGATGCTGCTGTGTTCGCTTTACCTGCCGCCACCGTGGTGCTGTATCGCATGGTCCGCCGGCCGTGTCTGTGGACCGTACTTGGCCTGTTGATCGCCGTGGGTGCGATGGTTGGTGTATCGGTGTACTTGTGGCAGAACGCCGTCACCACCGGGTTTGTATTCAAGAGCCCGTACCAGTTCGAGGCCCGCTGGGGCGGCGACTGGAACCGCACTCCGCTGGAAACGCTAGGGCGGTTCATGTTTCAGTGGGCTGAATTGAACCGCCACTTTCCTGGCTGGGGAATCGGTGGGTTGACCGTGGCCGTGCTGGGGGCTATCGCAGGCGGTCTACGTTGGCGGCATACCGGGTTGAGATTGCTGGCAGCGTGCTCATTGTTCTTCCTTGTTTTCAATGCGGTGTTCGGGTTCACCACGGTGTGGTGGGGGCCGCGTTGGCTGGTACCGATGGTACCGTTGCTGGTGGTGCTGGCTGCGGGGCTGGTTGATCGCATGATCCAGGCGTCTGCCCGACCGGGGCTGGCCCCTTCGCAGGCAGGCCAGTTGGGCCTGTGCGTGCTGGCGGGGGGGGTGCTGGTCGGACTGGGCGTCTATGGTGGCACCTACCGGTTGCACCGGGCCATGCCGCCACATCTGGTCAGCGCCTCGGCCCATCGGCAGGCAGTGGAAATGGGACTGGAAAATGCTGTTGTTGCCATGCCACCCGTAGGGCATCGTCCTCCATTAGATGCGCGGGCTGGGATGGTTTTTATGGATGCGCCGTTTGGGAAAAACACTATTATTTATGTCCGAGCCATTCCCGGCTGGCCTCATGATGCCGCCAAAGAATATCCCGGCCGTCGGCTATACGAACTTGTGGCTGACAGCACAAACAATAACGGCTTCGTTATCAAAGAATTACAGGTTAAAAATCTGTCTGATCCTCCATCCATGTACCTCGGTGGGGGCTGATGCCGAGGCCAATTACCGGACGCAGAAAAATTTCTCTTGATTCTTGCCATGGCGTGATTTATAAGCGTAAGTTCCTCTAGGGATAAGGGCTGGTCACGTGGTGTAGGAGGCAGCCGGTCGATGAAATTCGCTCTTGTAGTGCCTGCATTCAATGAGGAGGAGGCCATTGGCGCCACATTGAGGCGGTGTCTCGCTGCTCGTCAAAAGGTTCTGGATGCTACCACCGTTTCTGAAATGGTCGTGGTGTTCGTTAACGATGGATCAACCGATGGGACGCAGCAGGTCGTGGACAGTAGCGAGTTTGACGAGGTGGTTAAGGTCCATTTTCCCCGCAACCGCGGCTACGGGGCCGCCATTAAGGCTGGATGGCAGGCGACGAATGCTGATCTTGTCGGGTTCATCGATGGAGACGGCACCTGCGAACCGGACTTTTGCATTCAGTTGATCAGCCGCCTGATCGAGACAGACGCAGATGCCGTACTCGCGGCCCGTCTCAATGCCCAAAGCAAGATGCCGATGATCCGCAGGTTCGGTAATACCCTGTTTGCCTGGCTGTTGGGCGTGGTTTCCGGTAACGATCTGACCGACACGGCCTCTGGTTTTCGCGTCGTCAAGCGTAGCAGCCTTTGCCTGATCTCGCCGTTGCCTGATGGACTGCACTTCACGCCAGCGATGAGTTGTATCATCCTGCTTGACCCGCGGCTTCGGATTGAAGAAGTGTCCATGCCTTATGAAGAGCGCATCGGTCGCAGCAAGCTGAACGTGATTAAGGATGGAGCTCGGTTCCTTTACACCATCCTCTTCTCGGCATGCTGTTATGCCCCGCTCAAAACCATGCTAGGCGTCAGCGTGTTGACGGCCTTGGTCGCCTTTATGGCGAGCTGGGTGCTCATGTCGGCTGGCAGTACGTTTGCGGCTGTTTACTGTGTCGTGGCGGCCGCGGTAATAATTGCGATGCTGTTGACGACCGGCGTCATTTGCCATCAATTGAATTTTCTTTTGATCGGACCACGCAGTTCGATCGGGCCTGCGGAGCGGTGTCTGCAGTGGATTTTAGATTACAAGCGGCTAATTATCGGGGGAATTGCGGCGACTGCTGCCGGTGCGGTCGCCGGCGTTGTCGTGGGGATGCTGCACGATGCGATGTCAGACTCGGTGTTGATTGTTTTACTTACCGTGCTAGCTGTATGTGTGATTGCGGCAAGTGCGTCGATGCTTCTTGGCGTCATTTTGCGCGTGGTGTGGTCAGTGGGTGAGAAACAGAAATCACTGGCCCACGACCGCTATCCAGTACGGACGACGCAGGAACTGTCCCATGCGTTCGAGAAGGACCAGACAGTTGCGCAGGTGTTGGGCGACTCAACGCAGTTGACCATGCCACCGCAGTCACAAGTGAATATGGTCAACGCCGCCAAGGACATGGACGCGTTGGGAACCAATTATTAAGCGGCGATAATTAATCATGTTTGGGGAGACTCGAAACGCAATGCACATACTCGGTTTTGACTGTTACGGACACGACTCGGCGGCGGCCATTCTGCGAGATGGACAATTACTTGGCCTTGTCGAGGAGGAACGATTCCTGCGGCGCAAACATGTCAGTGATTTTCCGATTAACGCCATCAACTGGTGCTGCGATATCGCCGGCATCAAGCCCCACGAGCTCGACCACATCGTCTACTACTGGGATCCCAAACTGGCACGTTTTTCCCGGGCCATGCACCTGTTGCGCTATTTCCCGCGCAGTCTGCAACTGATCGGCAGTCGCAGGGACAAGGAAATGGCGATGTTGCGTATTGACAAGACACTCAACGAGCAACTTTCACTCAACGGCAAGACAAATATTCACCACGCCGAGCATCACGTCTGCCACGCCGCCAGCTCATTTTTGACCAGTCCGTGGGACAAGGCTGCCATCCTGACGATCGATGCCGCCGGCGAGTGGGACTGTACTTGGATGGGTCGCGGTGACGGTCTGGACATGACCTGCCTTAAGAAAATGCAGTTTCCTAACTCGGTTGGCATCGTTTACGGCGCTGTTACCGAATATCTCGGTTACCGATTTGCTTCCGGCGAGGGCAAAGTGATGGGATTGGCGTCCTACGGTGATGAGAGGCGGTACATCGACAAGTTCAGAGATGTCATCAAGACAGGACCAAACGGCGAATATAAAGTCGATCTGTCCTACTTCGCCTACCAGTACAGGGGGCGCCCCAATTGGTTTAGCCGCAAGTTCTTCGATACGTTCGGCCCGGCGATCGAGCCGGATAGTGAGCCAACACAACACGCCATGGATGTGGCCGCGGCCCTGCAACTACGCACCGAAGAGATCGGTCTGCACATGGCCCGTTGGTTACGAAAAACCACCGGGCTCAGCAAGGTGTGTCTGGCCGGCGGCGTTTGCCTTAACTCGGTGATGAACGGGCGTATTTTGCTAGAAGGCGTGTTCGACGAGGTCATGGTCCAACCGGCGGCCAATGATGCCGGCACCGCGCTGGGCGGCTGTTTCTGGCTGTGGAATCACGTGATGCGTCAGCCACGCACTTACGTGTTTGAGCATGCCTTCTTCGGCCCGCAATGGGACGGCCAGGCATGCAAGGCCGCCATCGAAATCAAGATTGGCCCGGGCGACAACGTGGATATTAAAAAGAGCGAGGATGTTTCCGCCCTTGCAGCGACCATGCTTGCGCAGGGCAAAATCATCGGCTGGTTCCAGGGCCGGATGGAAATGGGCCCACGCGCTCTGGGTAACCGTTCAATTCTCGCCGATCCGCGATCGGCGGAAATGAAAGACCTGCTCAACGCCCGGGTCAAGTTCCGCGAGGGCTTTCGCCCCTTCGCCCCCAGTATTCTTGAGCAGCGTATGGGCCAATGGTTCAACAGTGACCATTGCTCACCGTACATGATCCTGGTCTACGAGGTGCTCGAAAATAAGCGTGAACTGGTCCCGGCCATTACGCACGTCGATGGAACCGGTCGCGTACAGAGCGTCAGTCGCAAGACCAACCCCAGGTACTACCGTTTGATAGAGGAATTTGAGCGATTGACCGGCGTTCCCGTGGTGCTGAATACCAGTTTTAACATTCGAGGCGAACCGATTGTTCACCACCCTGAGGAGGCGATCTCGTGCTTTCTCAAGACGGGCATGGACGCATTGTTTCTAGGTGATTACGTGTTAACAAAACGCTCATCTTCGGCTGCTCGACAGATGAGCGATGGCCAGGTAGTTGCAGCCCATGCCAACGCTGCGGCCTTGGACAACGCGGAGGCATAATGGATTAGTCCTTGT
>Ga0310342_100001517_pt1 | contig 14458 bp, 15 predicted proteins | sample S15DNA20500_MG_FD_206155 | JGI IMG/M metagenome (GOLD analysis project Ga0310342, IMG submission 206155) | Marine microbial communities from station ALOHA, North Pacific Subtropical Gyre - S1503-DNA-20-500_MG | ecosystem: Environmental > Aquatic > Marine > Oceanic | place: Pacific Ocean: North... | reverse complement strand
CTTTTGTGCGTAGTCCTTCGCAGACCCGCCCGTGGATGCCTGTGTGCCTTGTGCATATTCTTTGCTCGAAAAAGAGGTTCCGTCAACATTGCCAGATACTTCAATGGCCCATTCTTTAGATGCGCCCTTTCCAGCCGTGTCCGTCACTCCTGTTCCGCCTATAGCGTAGGCTTTAGCAGAGTATTCACTGCTCGCTACAACACCATCCGTTTTCTTAGCCCACTTCCTAGCCTCTTCAACATCAATCATTAACTCCCACTTGGAAGCCGTTAGATCGGTAGAGAATGTCCCTGATGTGTGGGCTACTATACAAACATATAAGTTATCAGTAGATCCACCAGCAGCACCGTCTACCACAACATCTCTTAATGTATATGCTGTAGAAGTCGCCCAAGTGCCTTCCCAACTGCCAACACCTGTTTGGAGTTCTATCGCACCTAATGAATCAAATCCTAATGCTTTGGTGGCTCTAGTAGCAGCGTTTGCTGTAATAGTAAAGTCAGTTTGCGGTGAACCTTCTTCTGGCAGTTTTAATGCCCGTTTGTGGTTGACCTGACCAGTGTCCCATGCTGTTACAAGGGCATCGAAGTCCGTCTTTACGACATCGCCTCTAGCGAGCGTACCCTTGGTATAGGAACCTTGCCTTGTATAATAATCGTTAGCCATTAGCGGCGAGTCCTCCTTGGCGAGTAATGCACCGTCACACCTTGGACGATGTGCGGTTTCTCATAAGTTGCTTCAGACAGTATAAGTATTCCCATGTTTGTTCCTATGCCGTCTATGTTCTCTTCTGATGTGGAAACTGTTGCGTTTGTCCAGTTAAATGAGTTCCAGTTACTGATATTCCAATACCCACCACCACCAGTTATAGATAGCGTCCTCTCTTGGTGAGCGGGGGTTTCTGGGTCTGCATACGAATAATCAGGGGTAAAGACCAAACTGACATCCGTATCTGCAGTTAATTCAAAGTGGATCTTTCTGAATCTCTTATCCCTTGTTGGGCTATCGTAGTGGTAATACGATGTTCTAAGTAACGCTTCTATGGCTGTTCCATCAAACGAGTTACCTTTGTCCATCTGGTAAACATATCCATCAGTAGATCCGAAGAATAAAACTTCTTCCCCAGTAGCATCTTCTGCTGAACATACCGTTTTAACTACCTTACCTAGATCTGTTCTAATGAATCCAGATAATCGCCCACCTGAAAATGTTCCATATATACCGCTTCCATCACTGTAAAATATTCTGTATTGATCCTTAGTCCTGACCCTTACAGAAGATATTGCAGTACCCTTTTTAGCATCAATAACGGGCTTTATCTTTTTACTTAAAGAAGCGGCTGCGAAGTCACCAAACGCTTGTACTGCGTTTAGATCGGTTATGCCGCGATCATCTAAATAGATAACATTTGAAAGTCGTTGAATAGTGTATTCAATAGCCCCTGTTTCATTAGAAAACGTTTGAAGATTCCAATCTGCCAAACTAGTTCCATATAACATGTAGGTTCTGTTTCTGTTGAATATCGCTAATACATCAGAAGGTAGAACCTGAAATCCGGTAACTTCATCACCAGTACCTATTTCATTAGCACCAGTTATGAGCGACCAAGTGTACGGAGTTCCCGTACTAGAATGTTGTACGGAACCTTTAACGAATGAAAGGAATAAATGCTTCTTATGAGCAGTTATATGTACGGGCGTATCGGCTGTCATTCCTGTGAATATAGGAACCCAGTACGTCCCATCGAATTCAAATGCTACATTTTTACCATCGCATCCATACATCCTATTCGTAGTCGTTGAGCCGCCAAAGTTATAGTTTGTAAACTCATATCTACCCGTTGGCGTTAACGCTGTTGTTACTAATGTTCCGTCTGATACTGATACCGTTGAAGAAGATACTTGCAAGTTCTCATTGTTTTGAAATGTCCCGCTAACACCAGTCAATACATATAGACCTACAGCGTTAGAAGAACCAAACGATCCTGTACGGACTACTTCTCTCCTCATCACACCAGTCGCGCCAGATGTTGCCCCGGTAACGGTAGCCCCTTCCGCTACGGTTACAGCACCTGCGTCAAACTTTATATATTTGCCTAGATCTACTAACGTCCATCCTGTTGAGGATGACTTATACATAGCGGTAGCAGTGCCGCCAGCATTATTCCTAAAAGCGTAAACAATGCCGTTATATACCCATACACCCAAGATGTTTCCTGAACCGGGTACTGCACCTATGTCCCCGCGTGCGCGTTCCTCTGCGGCTTGAGCATATGTACTTTCTAAGGCGTCAGTATCTGCGCCTGATTCAACTGTTACCGCCTTTACAACGGATTTAGTTGCACTGCTGACCTGTATGTTCTCGTCTACCTGAAAGGTTCCAGATAGTAATGCGACAGCATAATATCCCTGCGCATCTGATCCAGCGTATGTTCCACTTTCTAATACTGCATCCGCTACTAGTTCTGCTGTAGCACCGGAAGTTGCTCCGGTTATTACCGTAGTATCAGGTAATGTTACTGTTCCAGTTTTGAAATCAAGAATATAGTAAGAAGATTCTGATGGTTTAGTCCTTCCATCGAACCTTTCAAATCCATCTATTCTCCTGTACCCGCCTTCTGCGTATACCTCGTAATTCTTACCAAAAATAAGATTACCCGGAGATATAGAAAGAGCAGCATCTGTAAGATTCTCCCCACCTTGTAGGGGGAAGTATTTAGCCCTTACAGAAGTAGACGGAAAACTGCTCCTTTGTACTAGATCAGCATAGATGTTAGTCATTCAGGTCTTACCGCGATCACACTGGAATTAACTGTAGTACCACCTGCCCTCCTTCGGCCTTCTTGACCTGAGAGTGAATTGGATTCCAGTTTATCCAGTAAATCCTGATATTCAGCAGAAGCAGATAGAAGTATCTCTGGTGCTTCTTCCCTTTCAGCCCACATAGTTTTAGCCCTAGCAACTACGGCTCTATGGTATTGGGGAGGGATATCTGGAATATCAGTATTTCCAGTTAAAGCGGCTGGTGTCTTCCAGTAATCAGCAGTAATCGTATGTACAGCATCTGGTGGCGGATCAAGAATAATGTTCTGATCCGGCTGGATAATTACATATACAGGAGTGCTGTTAGTAGCAACTCCTTGCCTGTAATTATCTCGATATGCAATGTAATCGTAATCTTCCAGACGGTAATTAGTATCCGATGTGTAATCTAAATAGAAGGAATTCCTATCCCACACATTAAGATCTGTAGGCTTCTGTAGCGCGGGTGCGCGAGTTCCAATACTTGTAGTCGAGGAATACTGACTCCATAGGAAATCCCAATCATGCCAGAGAATTTGTATTTGGAATGAAGCAGCGGCTACCGCGTCAACGATGACTTTTAATTGTCCTTCCTGACTTACTACGGTTGTAGGGCCAGTTCCAGATATACCAACTTCCTGCCTAACTGTTTGACATATTGTTAAAAAATTCATGCAGATTTCCTATAATGTCTAGATCGATGAGTCCTTATAGAATCTATTACGATTCGCGGATCTATTCTAGAAGCGCACAATGCTGCGCCAGTTTCTTCATCTCTCGGACATGTCTTAAATCCGTTAATGTGCATCTTGTGACATGGAAAACAATCAACACCCTCCGGCCCAAGAGATATATTATTAACCCAATACTTTGTTAAATTTTCATGCGATGAATGACTTAATAAGCATACTTTGGGGATCGTTTCCATACTTAAAGCATTCAATACCCCAGTTTCAGGACCGATTACCATATCCGCTCTCTGGCAAAACGCCAAGGATTGTCTGATCGCCCATTTACCGCTTCTAAGAAATATCCTTTTTTCTTTTTCCCATCCAGATTCCAGCAATCTACAGAAATGATCACCCATCGTTACTATTCGCACATCAGGCCACATCACCAGTAACTTTGCCATGACAGCATCCATATATGGATAAGCCTTATGTACTGCGCTTCCAGACAGGGTAACTACGATTGTGAAGTGATGGGGTCTAATGCCCATCTTCTTTCGTTGTTTAGATGCCCACTTCTTTTCTGATTCTTCAGGGTAAAACTTGCATTTAAAAATATGCGGAAGGGATGCCTTGTCGTGCAACGCTTCCGAATAGTTTATGTTTAGCGCGGCATGTCTTTTATCGTGATCCCAGTCAAATGATTCATTCTTACCGGGAACCGCTAATAGATCGCCTTCTACAGTTCCGTTTGAATTAATAAATTCAGAGAATAATGTACCAATACGATCCCAGAACGGACCCAGTTCTTCATTCGGTATCTGCTCGTCCTTCTGAACTAACAACTCATCTATATTGGGATCGTTTTTAAGCAGGTCTAAACCTGTTTCTGTAACGTTAACGCATATAGTCTTGCCTTGCTTTTTAAGCAATGGATACATGGATGAGGACTGAATAACATCCCCAAAACCACCGTATCTGGATATACATACAGAGTTCTCGCCCCTGTTACCACCAAGATCTTTGTCTGTTAATTCCTTCCAGTTTCCATCAGGAACAACAGTTATTTTCATATTCCAAAGAATGATCCCATTCGTTTTCTGGTTCCAGCAGCCATAGGCACATATCTAGGATCTGTTGGATCTAGCGGTGTTCCATCCGCTTTCGCACCCTTGCGCTTGTGATGATCAAATTCATACAAGTCAGCACCAGATGTGTTTCCTTTTAAATATTCCTTCAGTCGAGCATCACTGCCCTTTTCGTGAGTCAAGTGGGCAAAGAACAGAGCCTTCTGATCATCTGGCGGTAAAACATCAACGCTCGGTGCATTCTCTATGTGTGCTGGCAAATACCCTAAGATATTCCTTAACCTAGTCTTTGCTGTGGGGAAACTTGGATCTGTAAATTGGTATATACCTTTGGCTGTTGAGTTTGGATTGTAAAGATTTTTTCCATAATCACTTTCCATTCCAGAAACTTCATCAGCCAACTGATGTAACTTATCAGTCTCCATACCCAATCTAGACTCAACCTTGTCAAGAACTTCTTGTGATAAATCGTCGGTACGATCTATTTCAGTTGCTAGGTCATCATTGATCCAATTATCAGGGAACCCAACTTCACGCATCTTCTGCGTTCGCTTTGCCCTTGAATCAAGATCAACAGTTGGACTGCGCAATTCGCTTTGATAATGCGCTTTCTCATTAAGCATCTGTTCAAATTGATGGATATTGCCAAGATCTTCCAAATTATTGACACTCAACTCAGATGGGTTTATCGGGCCTCGAAATAATCCTTTAGTCATTAGGTATAAATGGATTTGTTCTTAGATTTCTTCTTTTTCTTGTCGGCATACTTCACTGGGGGTGGGTTATCACGCATAAACTTCTTTCTCTGCGCATCTTTAGACTTAACACTGGGTGGGCCTCCAGTTTTGGGTGAACCCTTAACTGGCCCACTGTATGTATCAGATGTAAATGTTTTATCTAATTTACCCTTACCTTCTAACCCCGTTCTGTGACTGTCCTCCACAGAGTTGCGGCGATTCCCTTCCACAGAAACATTGGTATTACGCCAACCACCACTGGGTTGGTCTTGCGTCGTGGCTTTAATGCCTTTCATTTGATTGCTCCAGTCAGGTGAACCATATGTATCCCCCACGGACTTGGATTCATTTCGCCTAAGTCAACATACCCATCCTCTACCTGCGCTTGGGATGCAACAACTGCCCCATCTGCAGCGGATGAACATACGACGCTGGATTTATCCATATCCGGCTCGTGGTTGGCTGACGTATTGTCTTTTACTGCCATAAAACCTCCAAAAGAAAGGGGGGCTTTCGCCCCCCCATAATTTGTGAACTACGGAATCAAGCCTTACCGTCTACTTTCATTCCGCCGCCAACACTTTGGCTAGGACCAACGCCCATAGGCTTTTGATCCTTTCCCTTGCTGGCTAGTCCAAGTGACTCTTTCGAGTCAGTGATTTTCTGATGAGCGGTAAGACCACTCTGCAGTCCAGCACTTGGTCTTGGGTCATAAAGTGCCATATATCACCCCCTATGCTGCCGAATCCCACATAACTACGCGGGATTCTGCTGCGGTTGTGTGAACAAGACCTGCACCACCTAAGTAGTACCATGCGATACCTCTGGCACGACCATAGTCAGTCGGTATTTTTCCTCGAACTTCTTCGGGGATAGCAACCGCTTCTGCTACAGTGTCAGCACCAAGAAACATCACCCAGTCCGACTTGCCGTTCGTCCATGCACCTGCAGGAGTACCCATACCAGTGGCGGAACCGCCCTTGGCTCGGTACGTCTGCTCGATGAAACGGACTCCCTCGAAACGACCAGTTTCACCATTACGGATCATCTGGAAACCAGACTCGACATACTGATGAATCGATTCTAGGTTGTTCTTGAGGGTACGGTACGTGGTCGGCCACGAGATAGCAAAATAGTCGTCACCTTCATAGGCGGGAATATTGCGCTCTTTCATTACATCAACAATAGCCTTGATGTGATCTTTGCCCATAGCGACGTTGTTAGTCGTAACGGTTGCACCGTTGGTTGTCAGTACAACAGCATCAGTTGCCGTTGCGGAAGCAACACGTAACTTACACGTATCGAATTGGTCAGCGATCATGGTATCCAACACTGAAGCAGCGTCGATCTTCAAGACCTTGTGGATGATTTCCTTTACCGGTTGTTCGGAAAGGTCGTCCAACTTGTTTGTATAAGGAACCGAATTACCGCGCTCGGTAATCGTCATCGTGCCTTGCGTAATCGTGAAGTTGGTTTCGGGAATCGCAGTGTTTTCAGTTAACGCAGCACCTGCGGTTGCAATGGTTGAATACACATTCCAATGGAAGGTATCACCCTTGTGCAAGCCTTGGTGAGCGGCATCCTTAACGTCTGCGAATTGACGAAACTTCACAATTGGTCGCAGAGCAAGACGTAGTTCCTTAGACAGGTTGAGGGAGTACATGTAACCACCAAGGTTACTTGTTCCCCATACTTGTCCAGCCATGTCTTATCTCCTATGACTTATGTGTAGTTTGAAATGATTAGGCTGACTGATGTCTTGCCTGTCTCATTTCAGCGATGATATCTGAATAAGATTCATGCTCTGGTTCATCTTCACCAATAGAGGATCTGACGTTCCGTGGCGTAACCTCATCCATCGCCTGCTTTCGTTCTTCACGCACATTCTGTTTCTTTCCGCCCAAATTATCCACGTATTGAAATAGCCAAGTGCGTGCATACTCAGCACACTCTTGCATTATTTCCCACGGATCACGGGTAGGATCAGCGTTATACAACTCAGAAGACTTGGCATCAGCAACGGCTAACAATGAAGGATCGTTTACTATGTCAGGATATTCCTCATGGAATTTAGAAACCGCATCCTTTCGTAGTTCTTCATAGTCCCGTATGTGTGCCTGACGTTCTTCTTCCCGCATTTCTGACTTCGTCCTTTGGATAATGTCATCGACATTAACGTTAGGAGCAGAAGTTTTTTCTGCGGCACGGATCTGTTTAAGCAACCGAGTGGCTACCTTTTCATCTCCTTGAAAAAGGGCGTCGTGATATTGACCATATAGGTCTTCATTCGCGTCCGAATCGGATGGCGATACTTGTGCGGCGTCTTGCGGTGACCGCGTTTGGACTTCTAACTTTGCTTTATAGTCGTGAAGCCTCCGCTCCCAATCTGCAAGTTGATTTGCTTTGGTAGCGGCTTCCTGCAACCTCTGATCAGCAGAGGAATTCTTTTGATACTTAGTAATTACTTCATCCCAAGGGATCTCCTGCTCTACTCCGTTTACTTTAGCGATTGCATACCACTGTCCATCGCGTTCTGTTAGAGGACTATTAACGAGTTCGACTACTTCGTCTGACTCTTCGACCTCTTCATCTTCTTCATGTAGAAGTAACTGTTCGCGTGCTAGTGCGATGCGTTCTGCTTCTGTATCACGGTAAAGTTCTTGTTCTTCAGCAACCTCTTTTGCTTCCTGCTCAGAGATTTCTTCAGAATCTTCTGGAGCCTCGGAAACGTCCTGTTGGATGGCTTCGTTTGGGCTTGGCATGATTAACTCCTAATCTATTTCTTCAAGTGTGTCCTCTGCATGTTTTGCTTGGTTTAATGCCTGTTCTATCCATTGCATGAATAGATCTGGCAACCTAGCGCGGAATTGGAGTTCCATGATAGTTTCTTTATCTTCAGGATTAACGGACATCCATGACTCAAAAGCCTCTTCTCGTGATTTAATTGCCCGTCCTTTCAGATATCGACCAACTGGACTACTCCAAAACTCTTTTATCTGCTTGCCAAGATTAATCTCTGCAAACAGTAAATCTCTTTCTTCTGCCATTATTTAAATAAATACCAGATGAGTAATGTTAGTGCTGTTATGTCTACACATACAGACCATGCTACATATGCTCTTAGCATGTACGGAGTGTACCGCCGGAGGTTCATATGTCCTCATCAGTGTTCCGCCCCCGGAACCATTCCGTATTCATCATTCATAAGAACTTCGCTCATCATTTTTCCCTCTTCGTCAATACCGATCTTTGGTTCAGCCATGATCATTTGATGGACTAGGGCTTCCTTCTGTAACAATAGTTCTCCTCTGGCAATATCGTTCTTCTCCGCCTTTATTCTGGAATTAATTACTTCTATTTGCTGGCGGAGTGTGGCTAGTTGTTCTGCAGAATCTATCTTCTGCTTGGCTATTACTGCATCAGTCATTGCTCTGGTTTCAGAACTCTTCAGATCGGCAGCAGCCTTGATCTGGGCAACAGCAATCTTAGCCTGTGCATCCATCTGCTTGGCCTGACCTTGGTCAGTGAGTTGCTGCAACACCTTTTCCATTTCCTCAAGTCGAGCAGCCAAGTCTTCAAGCATGGGTTTCTGTTCCTCAGAGAAGAATCTCTGGGAATCCTTATACCCCAATGCTCCGAATACTTCCTTGGATACTTCCTTCTGATCTATGATCCCTATGATATTAGGATCTATTTCTGCCATAGTCCTTATACCTAGAAGTAATCTATCAATCTTCTTAACTGGATCTGTCGCGCCTATGCCTACGTTCACGCTCACAGTCATTTCATTCCTAAGAAGATCATCTGTGTCTGCATCCTCCCCAAATCGGGTATATATGGCAGATTCACCTTCTGTTTCTTCCTGCTCTTGTGCGGCAGCATTAACAGCCACGTTCATAACCACTGTATCGGTTTCGTAATACTGCTCCAATCTAACTAGTTGACGAAGCACTGGCTCTACCCACGTTTCTGAGAAGGTTCTAAGCATGTATTCCATCTGTTGGTTTGCGCCAGCAGATAGCATTTCCATCCCGCCTACGGTTTCATTAAGGCTCCTATTCGTTTGTACTGTGGACTGTGAAAAGTTTCCAGAAATCTCATCGAAGTCTACGTTCAATCTATCTTGTTCCTGATAACTTGATTGCGTTACATCCGGGGTGTTGACAACTTGAACATCCCTAGTTGGGTCGTCCATCATTACAGAACCGCCGGGTACACTGCGCTTTAATGCGTGTATATCAATATTCGCGCTTCTTCTAATGTGATACCGTTTGTTTAAAACGAGTGACACATTATCTGATCTCTGGTTTGCTAAATCATTAACAGCAGTTTGCAGATCCTGTGACAATTCTACGAGCGATGTCGGGAATGTCTTGTGCGCTTCCAAAATTGCACACCCCATCGTGTAGGGACGCTCACCGTTCCTAAGATGCGGGTAAATATCTGTAAGAAGTTTTGGTTCGGTAAGCATATACTGCGTACCTGCAGTGTAAAAAATCCAGTCCTTACCGTTCTTCCTAATTATGTTCTTATGAATGAACACAGTAGTGAATTCTGATATTGATTTCTTATCAGATCTGGGGTCCATCCTATTCCCTGACCGGGTTTGCCTTGTGGAATCAAATTCTGTTTTAGAAGTTGTTTCTACTAACTGTTCCTTGGAAAGGGTCTTCCATTTAGGATCACCAGTCTTAGCATCAATTTCTTTCATCCTCTCCATAGCATCTTGAAGATACATAGGTATCACTTCTATTACATAAGGGGATGAATTAACAGGGTTCCACCAGTCAGAAGCAGAGTCTATTCTGAGATTCTCTGATGCGATCAACCTGACAACAGGATGATCCTTAATTACTTCTACCTCTTCACTTTTATTAACTGCGGGTGTTCCGTCTTCATTTAATACGGGTTCACCGTTAGCATCGATAACGGGTTCACTATGGGTAACTTTCTTTTCTTGGTATTCCCAATATTGATGTGAGCATACTATTCCGAAAATTAATGCTTCTTGATAGGCGGCAATCACCGTTTGGAACCAAGGTATAGTCTTCGACAGGCGGTACTGGAGAAGGTGTTTCAAAACCCATGCTGAATCCCTTTGTGTCGGATCAGCATCGTTTTCCGGCCTTACATCAATCACATCCTGCGTGCTGAAGAATGCCGCCGCTGCCGCCGCTTCATTCGTTCGTATTGCCGCTCTAGTTTTCGGCCTAAATAGGCGTGAACGATGCTGATACGATTGTGTATTGTATTTAGATCCAGCAGGATGCTGGGAGCGAAACTGTGAAATGTTTCTTTCCCATTGCCTACGGTAATTCGTATCTAAATAGGATGTGGATGAATCATATGCTCTTCGAGCCAATTCAAGCCAAGGAGATGTTTCCTTTACCGTTCCTTCTAATGGGACTCTATCTTGTTCGCTCATGTATCAAATTCCGCCTCGCCAATTACATTACGATCCAGATTCTCTAACTCATCTTCTTTAGCCGCACCTCTGGATACCTTGGCTCGTTCTAGAAGTTCACCGGCCCATCGCATTATGTTTTTATATTCTGGATCGATATCTTTTACTCTGATCCACATTCCATAACGTGAGGACAGATGACCGTTCCATATTGCTAACATGGAGTAATCATTACTCGGTCCAACCATCCAAGCATGACCGGGGTAATGTTTATCTAACGTATCTGCAACGTTCTTTACCATTACAGTGACATTGGCTTCATTCAACATACCCTGTTTGTGAGCATCGAGAATGACATCAGTCATTAGATGTTACCTGTAAAAACGTTGTACAAGACTATAATTGCGATACCAGCCAAACATGCCAATATCCAAGGCTTTTTAAATTCACCACGAATTTTTTTAAAATTAGTCACTGCTTCTGTGACTTCTTCCTTGATCTTGTCTTCCACTGCCATTTTGTTACCTCTTCTTACCGTAAGGTTGTTTAGGGTTCTCACTGAACTTTCGACCATTAGAAAATACATAAACAGGAATGACCTGCTCTGGTCCTTCTGTTTTTTCTACGAATTCGCGCCACGTAAATGTACGTGTTACAGGTTTCTTTAATTCTGCCATTAGTGCAATACTATTTTTTCTTTGTTGTCAAAATGAAATGCTAAAGTTTGCGCAACCAATGCGGAAAACATATTAGCGAGCGCACGTGTCATATCTAACTCACGTATTTCATCTTCTGATACTTCGATGAAATTGGAAAGAAACTGTACTGCGAGTTCCTCTGGGCCATCCTCTAGAAGGTTTTCATTCATAATTAAAAAGATGCCACCACATCAGGTTCTAAATCATCTGGGAAAATAACTTGCGGTGGTGCTGCTTCGATGTCATAAATTCTAGACAACGCATCCAGCATGTCCACGTGTACTGCAGGAAACAAGTTATATTCATTGTCGATCATGCGTTGGGTAACATCGTACATCCTGCCCAGTTCATCCTTTTTTCGAATTGGCTTTTGGATTAACTGCGCATCCCCGCGTTCAAATGCTTTCTTTTGATCGCTTGTAATTCGATCATCAGACGGTGATAAGAAAAATCTCCAATTCTCAAAATCTGGCTGAAGCCTCTGGACTCTATCCCGTTTCGATCCCGGTCCCTCTCTAGGCCAGTTAAGTTCCTCGATGGGAAAATATTCACCCGTTATTTTCATCATCTCGTTAAAGTGTTCGATATCGGAATCTTTTCCGTATCGCTCATATCCAACCTTAATAACTTGGACGCCTGTAGCCCTTAACCATTTTCGGCGGAAATTTATTAAAGACTCCCACCGCTCCTTGAGGTTCAAGCGATGGCATAGACCGTCCAAGAAGTACTTGTTGAATTGGCTGTCAACACCTACGATTGCTATTGCAGTTCTATCGGATGACTGCTTTTTAGAATGGGCTGGATCACAAAGAATATATATATTCAACACTCTAGGTCGAAGTTCTATTCTCCTAATCCATTCAGGCTTAAATATCTGATCAGAACCAGCGATTGGATTCTGAAGCATCTGGCAAGCCAGAACGTATTGACCCATCGAGGATTTTTTAGTTACCCATTCATCTTCCGTGAAGAAGACTGGTTTACCATTGGGTGTTCCGTCATCAGTGGCAGGATATATGCGGGTCTTGATACCTCTTTCAATCAGTTCCCTATAGGTATCCGCGAAGTTATACCGCGTACCTATGTACCACTCCCTGTTTACGATACCAGCCAGATTCTGACTAAGGTCTAACGCCTCAGTTGTTTTCTCAATCTGATCTGGTGTGTTAACTGAATCTCTTGTTACGACATCATCGTAGATGCGTAAATCATAGTGGCGTGAAATGGGTTGTCCGTCCACCAAACCCCACGCTTCGACGGTAGATTCCTTCGGATTGGATGTTCTACGGACGATAATTCCCGCATCTTCAGACCATTGTGGGGAATCCTGTCTAGGATTTTGATAGCAGATCTCAGGGAATAACTCCCTTAACCATTCATTGATTTCAAACTCACGCTTGATCTGCTTTAAGAATCCCTTCGCTATAGGTCGCGTATGCGAGAAGATACCGACTGTTATGTTTGGATTCCTTAAAATCTCCTGAATAGTTCCCGCGTATGTAATCAGTGTGGACTTGTAATGACCTCTAGCCCATAAATCCAATACACGATCAGGCTGCGCTTCTACTTCTCTGCATCTATCGTAAATCCAAGGATGTACTGCATCCTTTCTTCCCAATACACAAAGAAGTAGAAACCACCTGTCGAACTTTGCCAGTTCCCTTATTAGTTGGGGATTATAGTTTTTAGCATCTAATATGTTCTTATAGAACGTACCTGCCTGTTGTAACGTAGCAGTTGGAAGATAATCTTTTGCCTTTTGAAAGAATTCATCTACATTCATGCGTTATGGGGTGGAATCATATTCTTCGATCTCAATATTTTTTGCGCTTCATCTTTCAGTGCATTGTTGATCTTTTTTATTATATCCACGTTCCTATTATGATTATCTTCGACGCTAAGAGTTGTTGCTTCACCAAACTGATCCGACCCCACTCTCTCCCACTGCTCAATATATTTAGATGCCGAATAAATAATATCGTGCATTGCTCTACTATTGTATGTAGGTCTGCCGTCTGCATTCTTTGGAAAAATAAGATCCATTAACTCCACTTCTTCGCCTTGCGCATTCTGAACTTTAATACCTTTAATTAACTTGTGATCCTTGTTTCTATATAAATAGTGAAACATTCTGTGCATGGGTTCATGGTACTGAGTGTCGCCGGTAAGTTGCAGTTGGTTTGCGTATTTATCGCTACCGATAAGACCGCCATGCTCCGCACTTTCGGCGATCCACATCGCATCTCTTCCTACTTTTCCTTTAGACTTAGCACCCCTATACAAGCCTCTGTATCGAATAGATTCACCTGCATCAGAAATTCCATGCGGCATTATTCCTTTTGTAGTGGGTAAATCCTCGTATTCTCCTTTTTCATTAACCACATAGTCCTGATCAACCGTAGTATCCATAAATTCCGGCCCGGACATTCTTAATCCGCCGTAATCTAGCCAGCCCGGTGTTTTGTAACCTGTTACTTCGCCTTGGGCATTTACTTTTTCTACTGGCGTCCTTAAATTTGTTACTAACGCACCCTCTATAAGATCTACGCCCTTCGTCCCATACTTGTCAGGAGGCAGACTACCGTACATCCCAACTACCATAATATTGTCTAGAACTATGGTTTGATTGCTGTTGATGGGGCTTTTATAAGTCCCCTCTTGCCCTGCTTGTATCAACATTTCCCTAGAGGACATACTTTGAACACCCTCATCTCCAACGGTTTGGATTAGGGATGTAGGATCAGTTTCTTCTATCTTGATCATGTCCTGAAGGGCTTTCTCTGCATTAACCTTCCAGTTGGACATCTCACCTGACTTTACTTCGACAGAAGTGTCCGTCGCATCAGATAACCCAGATACCACGGGAGGCGGTACATCTTTATCATACTTAGGAGACTGTTTAAGAATGCTTGGCACTTGCTGCCTCATTCTCCATGCCGCTTCACCGGGAGGACCGGGGGGCAAACGAAGATCTGTCCCTCTTATATCAGGCATAACGGCCTCTACATCAGGCGGGTTGCGAACATCTACATTAAACCCACCCAGTTCAGATTCTGTGTCCG
>Ga0310342_100001516_pt1 | contig 14468 bp, 7 predicted proteins | sample S15DNA20500_MG_FD_206155 | JGI IMG/M metagenome (GOLD analysis project Ga0310342, IMG submission 206155) | Marine microbial communities from station ALOHA, North Pacific Subtropical Gyre - S1503-DNA-20-500_MG | ecosystem: Environmental > Aquatic > Marine > Oceanic | place: Pacific Ocean: North... | reverse complement strand
AATACGGCCCGAACCACCCGTCGATCCAGAAGCTCACCGCCCGCATCCGCGATCGAAAGAAATGGCTGGCCGACCGGCCCAAGGACATCGTCCAGCAGATGCAGAAACTCTCCAAATCACAACTGACCCCCTCGCTGATCGACATGTCCAGGCAGCGGTTGCGGTATGCCGAGTCGCGGGAAGCGGCGTTGCGACAGGACTTCGAACGCGAAAACCGGACCGTCTCCAGCTACGAGTTCCAGATGAGCCGGATCAAGCTGCTGAACTTCGATCTCGCTCGCAAGCGAGAACTCTCCGTCGCCCTGATCGACCAGATCAACCGCACCGACCTGGGCAAGGAACGCGGTGGCCTGCGGACGAAGATCGTCAGCCATCCGAAGGCCGCCAAGTTGCCGGTGACGCCTCGCCTGCTGGTCGTCGCCCTCTGTGCCCTGGCCTGCGGCCTGGGTACCGGGCTGGGCATGATCTACACCCTCGATGTCCTCGACGACCGATTCCGTTCGCCCGAAGAACTTCGGATCCAGCTCGACGTCCCGATCCTGGCACTCGTCGGCGAAATGCCTGTCACGGACGAGTCCGGACTCACGTCAATCCGCATGTTGTCCGAACCCAACAGCACCGACACCGAGGCCTTCCGCACTCTGAGAACGGCACTCTCGTTTGCCGGCCGCCCGACCCGGCAACTGGTGGTCACCAGCACCGAACCCGGTGACGGAAAGACAACCGTTCTGGCCAATCTCGGTGTGGCCTTCGCCCAGTCGGGCAAGAGAACGTTGGTGATCGACGCCGACATGCGACGACCCGGATTGACCAGAAAACTGAACCTCAAGGGGCCCCACGGGCTCTCGACGATCCTGCAGTCCGATGATCCGATCGCCGTCTCCGCGGCAGGCAACCTCTCCCGGACCGAGCTGAACACGCTCGACGTGATTCCCGCCGGACCCCGGCCCACCAGTCCGGCCGAACTGCTTCATGGCGGACGATTCTCCGAACTGATCTCGTGGGCCGAGACGGCCTACGACCAGATCCTGATCGACGCACCGCCCGCCCTGGCCGTCAGCGATCCGGCAATCATCGGCACCATGGTCGACGGCGTGCTGCTGGTCGTCCGACCGGGCACGAACCGACGACGGATGGTCCTCCGGGCCGTCGAGTCGATCACCGCGATCGACGCCGACCTGGTGGGCGTGGTCATCAACAACGTCGATTCCGACACCGTCAGCGATTACCACGGATACGGTTACGAATACGGAAGCGAGGACGAAGCGGCCGAGTCGCCACATCGCCTTGCCGCCTAGCCACAAGGATGCCGCCAGATGACCAAACCGTCCCGATCGCCGCTCGGCATCCGGCTTGTCGACTTCTTCCTGGCCGCGGCGCTCTTCGGAATTCCCATCCTGCTGGGTGGACGCACCGGATGGGGACAACTTGCACTGGTCGTGACAGCTGCCGGAGCCGCCATCAGCTGGTCGCTCGGGCGGGTTAACGGATCGCTGCCGGGGTACCGCTGGAATCGGATCGAGCCGATCCTGCTGGCCGGTGTCGGGCTGCTGGTCCTGCAGGTCATTTCGCTTCCCCCGAAACTGGTTCAGTCCCTCTCGCCTCGAATCGCCGAGTGGTTGCCGCTGTGGACCGACGCCGAACTCGGCCAATGGACCACTCTGACGCTCGCACCCGGAGCCACGATTTCAGCGGCGATCAGCCTCGGTGCGATGGCCGTGCTGTTCACCGTCGCCTGCCAGCGGATCCGGACCATCGATGATGTCGAGCGGACACTGAAGGCCGTCGCGCTTGCCGCGGGACTGATGGCCCTGTTCGGACTCGTCCAGTACATCATCGGCAACGGCAAATTCTTCTGGTTCTACGATCACCCCTTCACGACAACCGCGCACCGGGTCAAGGGAACCTTCACCAACAAGAACCACTTCGTCCAGTTCCTGGCGTTGGGCACCGCGCCGTTGGCCTGGTGGCTCCTGAAAACCGTGGGGAGTGGCAGAAATTCGGCAGCCAGCCCCAACCGGCCACGACGGTTGGTCTCGATGATGCAGCATGTCGGAGCAGGCGATCTGAAACCCGGCCTGCTGATGGTCGGCCTGGGCCTGGTGATCTTCGCCGGGCTGCTGTCACTCTCTCGTGGCGGCGCCCTGGCGATGGGAACCGCATCACTGGTCTGCCTCGGACTCTTCTGTCGACTGCGACAGGTCTCCGGTCGACTCCTGACCGGCCTCTCCGCCGCCGCGATCGTGGTCGGCGGCAGCCTGGCGATTTACGGGTTCCAGAACGTCAGTGAACGACTCGAAGACTGGGACCCGGGCGCCCGACTGATGATCTGGGATGCCAACGCGAAGATCATCGAGGACTTCACCTGGACAGGAACCGGCCTGGGGACTCATGCCGAGGCCTACCGGCACTACCTGTCCGAACCATTCCAGCTTCGTGAGTTCACCCATGCCGAAAACAGCCCCCTGCAGGTCGCTTCCGAAACCGGGCTGCCCGGACTGCTGCTGTGCGTCGCGATCATCACCTTCTGCCTGACATGGTGTCGGGCCAGCCTGCGACGGGGAGTCGACACTCGCATCGCCGTCGCATCAGCCGCCGTCACCGCCTCGCTGTTGGCGCACCTGGTTCACTGCGCGTTCGATTTCCTCTGGTACGTCCCCGGCTGCATGATTGTCGTCGTCATGCTGGCCGCCTGCGCCCGATCCCTGGCCACCGCAGCCACCGCAGCCACCGCAGCCACCGACGATTCCGACCAACAACCCCACCCCGACATCGGCTGGGCCGGCCGATTCGGCTGGGTGATGGTCACGGCGTCGGTCGTTCTGGCCACCGGCTTCGGCCTGCAACGAACCCACCAGCGGATCGCCGGTGAGGTGCACTGGAACGAGTACCTGAGACTGAGATTTCCCAAGGGGGAGTCGTTGGTCGAAAAAGAGGCCCCCCGCACGGCGGCCGAACAGAAGGCTCACCAGCAGCGGGTTCACCTGGAACGCATGCTGGCACTGGGTCGGACGATCACCGCCGACCCCGGCCACGCGCGAGCTCACCTCCGGCTGGCCGCTCATTACATCGCCAAGGTCGAGGACCAGCGGACCTCAGGCCCCAACCCTCACATGCCGTTGGCCCAGATTCGCCAGGCCGCGGTGAACTCGTCATTTGAGTCGGTTGCCGAGCGGGACGAATGGCTCGATCGCCCGGGTGTTCTCGGCCGCCACCGTCGCCTTCTCGACAAGGCTCTCGCCCACGCCCGCCATTCGTTGTCGCTGTGCCCCCTGCAGGGCATGGGTTACGTCTACCTGGCTCAACTGGGATATCTCGATGGAGACGCCGTCGCCACCAGCAGCCGCCTGCTCGACCAGGCCCTCACCGTGCGGCCCTTCGCGGCACGGATACACGAAGCGGTGGGGGTCGAGGCCTGGTTGACGGGGGACCAGGAAATGGGACTGGATCACTGGAAGCAGGCCTTCGGCCTGGACCGTTCCGTCCAGCGACGGATCCTGAGCAGACTGGCGGCCGCCGGCTTGCCGGCTCGGGTGATCATCGACGAGTTCCAGCCCGATTGGGAATCGCTGGTGTTCATGAAGGACCTCTACCGAGAGACGCTTCCGACGGCCGAGTACCAGGTCGTGCTGGCGGGATATGCCGAAGCGGCCCAGGGCCGCGCCGACAACCAGAACGGGACCGACGCGGTCACCAGCTGGTTGCAGGCCGCCGGAGCCTACAAGAAACTCGACCAGGCGTCCCGGACCCAGGCGTGCTACGAGAAGGCGCTGGAGGAGAACCCCGCTTCGTTGACCGCACGCCTGGCCTTCGGCCGCTGGCTCCACTCGCAGGAACGCTTCGCCGAAGCCCTCGAACACCTCGTGTGGTCGGCCAGGCAGCAGCCCGACGACGAGAAACTGCAGCGGCTGGTCAAGCAGTGCCGGCGGTCGGCGGTCGGCGGCGCGACGACCCGCACGCGGTAACTCGCACAGGGGTGGCCACGCTTCAAGCGGCCTGTTGTGTTCGCTATCCTCGACCGCCCGGGGCCGGTGCTGCCAGCGTTCCCGAAACCTGCTCCCCTCCTTCCACCGACCAGGATTGGCCGCGATGACCGATTTCCGCACCGAACACGACTCGATGGGTGACGTCCAGGTCCCCGCCCAAGCCTACTACGGTGCCCAGACGCAACGGGCCGTCGACAACTTCCCCGTCAGTGGCTGGTCCCTGCCGGCCGACCTGATCCATGCGTTGGGACGCGTCAAGCTGGCCGCCGCCGTCGCCAACCGTGACCTCGGCAAACTCTCCGGCAGCGGCAAGAACCCGCTCGATGACACCCAGGTCGACGCCCTGATGACCTCCTGCCAGGAGGTCATCGACGGGAAACTCGACGACGAGTTCCCCATCGACGTGTTCCAGACCGGATCGGGCACCTCGAGCAACATGAACGTCAACGAGGTGATCGCCAACCGGGCGATCGAACTTGTCGGACGCGACCGGTTCGCCGCCGAGAAACCGATCCACCCCAACGACCACGTCAACATGGGCCAGAGCACAAACGACATGTTCCCCACGGCGATCCATGTCGCCGTCGCCGAAGGCATCCGGGCTCGTCTCGTTCCAGCACTCGAACGGTTCCGTGACTCGCTGCGGCGAAAGGCCGACGAGTGGGACCAGGTGATCAAGATCGGGCGGACGCACCTGGCCGACGCCACCCCGCTGAGGCTCGGGCAGGAGATCGGTGGGCTGGCCCGGCAGTTGGCCCTGTCGGTCGAACGGGCCGGCCGGGCACTCGATGCGGTGCTCGAACTTCCGGCCGGGGGCACCGCCGTGGGCAGCGGCATCAACACACATCCCGAATTCGGCACCCGAGTCGCCGCTGACCTCGCATCGCAGACCGGGATCGGCTTCGTCGAGGCGGTCGACCACTTCGAGGCGAATTCCCAGCGGGACGGGCTGGTCGAATGCCACGGGCAGCTGAGGGCGATCGCCAGCACGCTGTTCAACGTCTCAAACAACGTCCGCTGGCTGGGCGCCGGGCCCCGTTGCGGTTTCTACGAGATCAAGCTGCCCGATCGGCAGCCGGGAAGCTCGATCATGCCTGGCAAGGTCAACCCGGTGATGTGCGAGAGCATGATGCAGGTGGCCGCCCGCGTGATGGGCAATGACGGCGTGATCGCCTTCAGCGGTGCCACCGGTGGGCAGTTCCAGTTGAACATCATGATGCCGGTGATGGGACAGACGACCCTCGAGAGCATCTCGCTGTTGACCGGCGTCACGAACGCGTTTGTCGAGTTCTGCTCAGACGACATGGAGGCCAACACCGAGGCGTGCGAGGCGGCCGTCGAAAAAAGTCTCTCGATGTGCACCAGCCTCAACCCGCTGATCGGCTACGAGCAGGCCGCCGCGCTGGCAAAAGAGGCCTTCAAGAGCGGCAAGACCATCCGCGAACTGTGCCTCGAAAAGGAAATCCTCCCCGAGGAGACCCTCGCCGAAGCACTCGACCCGATGAGAATGACCGAACCGCAGGCGTGAGAGGTGGTCACTCGGGATCGTAGCCCAGGTTGGGCGCCAGCCACCGTTCGGCTTCGGACAGCGGCACACCCAGCCGACCGGCGTAGTCCTCGACCTGCTCGCGGGTGATCCGGTCGACCGAGAAGTAACGGGCTGCGGGGTGGTGGAAGTAGAGCCCACTGACCGAGGCGGCCGGCAGCATCGCGTAGCTCTCCGTCAGGCTGATCCCCGCCCTCGACTCGGCCTCGATCAACTCGAACAACCGCCCCTTCAGCACGTGGTCGGGACAGGCCGGGTAGCCGAACGCCGGACGAATCCCCCGGTACTTCTCGGCGATCAGGTCCTCGTGATCCAGGTTCTCGAGATCACCCCACTCGCCACGGACCCGGGCATGCAGGAACTCGGCGAACGCCTCGGCCAGGCGATCGGCCAGCGCCCGGGTCATGATCGACCGATAGTCATCGTGTTCTCCGTCGAACCGATCGATCAACGCCTCGATCCCTTCTCCCGTCGTGACCGCGAACGTGCCGACGTGATCTCGCCGGCCGCTCTCGACAGGTGCCACGTAATCGACCAGCGACCGGTACTCCTGCTGCCCCTGCCTTTGCCACTGTTGCCTGAGCATCGGGAAGCGGACCCGTTCGTCGTTGCGACTCTCGTCGCCGAACAGCACGATGTCCTGGCCATCGGCGACTGCAGGCCAGAAACCGTAGACGGCCCGGGCGGTCAACAGCCCGCCACTGACGATCTCCTCGAGCAGCGTCCTGGCGTCGTCCAGCAACTCGCGGGCCTGGGCACCCACCACGGGATCATCGAGGATCCGCGGGTACTTGCCTCGCAGTTCCCAGGTCTGGAAAAACGGTGACCAGTCGATGAACTCGACCAGTTCCTCCAACGGCTGCTCGTCGATGGTCCTCAGCCCGATGAACTCGGGCTCTCCGATCTCAACCGTGTCCCAATCGGTCACCAGCGGATGAGCACAGGCCTCGCCGAACCCCGCCAGGGCCTTCTGCTGCCGCTCGGCAAACGCCTCCCGGTCACGATCCTGCTCGACCCGGTTCGACTCGACGAACGTCCCGCGGCCCTCGTCGCTCATCAGCAATTCGACCACGCCGACCGCGCGCGAAGCATCCAGCACGTGGACGACCGGGTGATCAAACTCGGGGGCGATCTTGACCGCGGTATGCCGCCGGCTGGTGGTGGCCCCGCCGATCAACAACGGCACGGCCGGTCCCTGTCGCTGCATGGCACGGGCGACCTGGACCATCTGGTCCAGCGAGGGGGTGATCAGTCCCGAAAGCCCGACCATGTCGACGCCCTCGCGGATCGCCGTTTCGAGAATCTCCTCGGCCGGCACCATCACGCCCAGGTCGATCACCTCGAAGTTGTTGCACCGCAACACGACCCCGACGATGTTCTTGCCGATGTCGTGGACATCACCCTTGACGGTGGCCGTGACAATCCGCCCTCGGGGTTCGCCCGCCATCCCCTCCGCCTGTTGTTCCTCCTCCATGAACGGAGTCAGGTAAGCGACCGCCTGCTTCATCACTCTCGCGCTCTTGACGACCTGCGGCAGAAACATCCGCCCCGATCCGAACAGTTCGCCGACGGTGTTCATCCCGGACATCAACGGCCCCTGGATCACCTCCAGAGGCCGGTCGTACTTCTGCCGGGCCTCCTCGGCATCGTCGACGATGTGTTCGTTGATGCCTTTGACCAGGGCATGAGCCAGGCGTTCTTCGACCGATCCGTCCCGCCACTCGGCAACCTCCGGTTCTCCGCTGTCGACGTCAGCCCGGATCGTCTCTGCCAGCGCCAACAGCCGGTCGGTCGCGTCCTCGCGGCGATTCAACAGGACATCCTCGACGTGCTCGAGCAACTCGGCGGGAATGTCGTCGTAGACGGTCAACTGGGTCGGGTTGACGATCCCCAGCTGCATGCCGGCATCGACGGCGTGGTAGAGGAACGCCGAGTTCATGGCGCGGCGAACCTGCTCGTTGCCGCGGAAGGCGAACGAGACGTTGCTGACCCCGCCGGAGATCAGTGAGCCGGGACAGGCCTCGCGGATCCGCCGCGTGGCCTCGAAGAAGGCAACGGCGTAGTCGTTGTGTTCGTTCATCCCCGTTCCCACCGTCAGGATGTTGGGGTCGAAGATGATGTCACGGGCCGCGAACCCGACCTCCTCGGTCAACAACCGGAACGAGCGACGGGCGATCTCGAGCTTCCGGTCCGCGATCGTCGCCTGGCCGGTCTCGTCGAAACCCATCACGACCACCGCCGCACCATAGCGATGGACCAGGTGAGCCTGTTCCAGGAACGACTCCTCGCCCTCCTTGAGGCTGATCGAGTTGACGATGGCCTTGCCCTGCACGCATTTCAGGCCTGCCTCGATCACGTTCCAGTCCGAACTGTCGATCATGATCGGCACCCGGGCGACATCGGGTTCGGCGGCGATCAGGTTCAGGAACGTGGTCATCGCCACCGGCCCATCCAACAGGGCCTCGTCCATGTTCACGTCGATGACGTTGGCTCCACCGTCGACCTGCTGCCGGGCCACCGCCACCGCCTGGTCGTAATCCCCCTCGCGGACCAGCCGGGCGAATCGCCGGCTGCCGGCGACGTTGGTCCGTTCGCCGACCATGATCAGGTTGCTGTCGTCGCGAACCGTCAGCGGTTCGAGACCGCTGAAGCTGGCCTGGGCCGATTCGGCCGGCGGAGTGCGTGGCGGCAGTTCGGCCACGGCCGCCGCGACCTGGCGGATGTGCTCGGGAATCGTCCCGCAACAACCCCCAACGATGTTCAACCATCCCGCGGCGGCGAATTCCGCCAGCGTCTTCGAAAGATCCTCGGGAGTCTCGTCGTAGCCTCCGAACTCGTTGGGCAACCCCGCATTGGGATGACAACTGGTCGGAACCGGGGCGATCCGGGACAACTCCTCGACGTACGGCTTCATCTGGGTCGGACCCAGCGCGCAGTTGATGCCGACCGAGACCAGGTCGACGTGAGCGATCGAGTGCCAGAAGGCCTCGAGCGTCTGGCCCGAGAGCGTACGGCCCGAGTTGTCGGTGATGGTGACCGAGACGGCCACCGGCAACCGGACATCGTGACGTGCAAAGTGATCCTCGATCGCGAACAGGCAGGCCTTCAGGTTCAACGTGTCGAAGGTCGTCTCGGGCATCAGCAGGTCGACACCGCCCTCGACCAGCCCGGCAATCTGTTCCCGGTAGGCCTCGACCAGCTGATCGAAGCTGACAGCCCGGAAGCCCGGGTTGTTGACATCCGGCGACATCGACGCGGTGCGATTGGTCGGTCCGAGACTGCCGGCGACGAAGCGGCGGCGGTCGGGAGTGCGATCGCTGGCCCGGTCGGCAGCTCGACGGGCCAGGCGGGCCGCGGCGAGATTGATGTCGAAGACCCGGTCCTGGAGCTGGTAGTCGGCCAGCGAAACCGACGTCGAGTTGAAGGTGTTGGTCTCGAGAATGTCGGCCCCCGCCTCGAGAAACTCGTCGTGAATCCGCTCGATCGCCTCCGGGTACGTCAGGCACAACAGGTCGTTGCATCCGTGCAACGGAGCAGCGTGGCCGGAGAATTCCTCGCCACGAAACGCCGTCTCGTCCAGCGACAGGGCCTGGATCATCGTGCCCATCGCGCCGTCGAGTACGAGGATCCGCTCCGAGAGAGCCTGTTCAAGATCCAACCGTGTCCGCTCACCACTCACTGGACGACTCCGACGACGTGTTCCAACCCAGGGCCTCGAGAATGCGGGCACACGCCTGGGATCGATTGAGCGCGTAGAAGTGGATTCCCGGCACGCCCTCGTCGATCAGCTCCCGACACTGTTTGACAGCATGCTCGACACCAACGGCCAACTGAGCTTCGCGGTCATCCCGGACCGACTCGAGCCGATCGGCCAACTCGACCGGGATCTTCGCCCCACACAGCGATGCGATCCGCTGGATCCGCGAAAACTCGGTGATCGGCATGATCCCCGGAATCACCGGCACCGAAATTCCGGCCGCCTGGCAACGGTCGCGAAACTGCAGGAAGCTGTCGTTGATGTAGAACAGCTGCGTGAAGGCGGCGTCGGCTCCGGCATCGATCTTCCGCCTGAGATTCTCGAGGTCGCTGCTCGCATCTGCGGCCTCGGGATGCACCTCGGGGTAGGCCGCCACCCCCACCCCCAGCTCACTGCTGACCCCACGGATCAGCTCGACCAGCTGGTTGGCGTGATCCAGACCGCCGGCGACCGCGGAAAACGTCTCAGCTCCCTCGGGCGGGTCACCGCGCAGCGCCATGATGTTGCCGATCTTCACCGCCCGGGCCCGGGTGATCCATTCAACCAGCTCCTCACGTGTCGACCCGACACAGGTCAGGTGAGCGGTGGCGGCCAGTTGGTACCGCGACTGGATTTGCTGGCACAGTTCAATCGTGCGATCGCGGGTCGAGCCGCCGGCGCCGTAGGTGCACGAGACGAAGGCGGGTCCAAAGGCGGCCAGGCGGTCGAGCGTGTCGAACAGGGCCTGGTCGCCATCTGGCGTCTTCGGTGGGAAGATCTCGACCGAGACCGCCGTGGACTGCCCGGAGTAGATTTCGCCCAGGGTCAACATCGTGCAGTCGGTTTTCCAAGACACAATTGGCAGGGACCAGCGTCCGGCCGGCCAACCGGCGATCGTGTCCCGAATCCTTCCAATTAGGCGTTTCGGCGATCGACGTCAATGCCGGTGAGCCGGTCACCGATTGCACCGTCGGGCAACGGTGCTTGCCGGGATCGAGATGATCGCCTAACTTGAGAGCTGGACTACAGAGAAGGAGATTCACGCATGTCCATTACCTCGCCCCAGGCCTCCTCGGTTCCCTACAAGGTCGCCGACATGTCGCTGGCCGAATGGGGTCGACTCGAGATCGAACTGGCCGAAAACGAGATGCCGGGGCTGATGGCTCTCCGCGAGAAATACGGTCCGTCGCAACCGTTGTCCGGAGCCCGGATCGCCGGTTGCCTGCACATGACGATCCAGACGGCCGTCCTGATCGAAACCCTGACGGCGCTGGGAGCCCAGGTGCAGTGGTCCAGCTGCAACATCTTTTCAACCCAGGACCACGCCGCCGCCGCGATTGCCGCCACCGACGTGCCGGTCTTCGCGTGGAAGGGTATGAACGAGGAGGAGTTCGACTGGTGCATCGAACAGACGCTGATATGGTCCGACGGCAGCCCGCTGAACATGATTCTCGATGACGGCGGCGACCTGACCGCAATGGTCCACGACAAGACTCCCGAGTTCCTCAAGGTGATCAAGGGCCTGACCGAGGAGACCACCACCGGGGTGCACCGTTTGCACCAGATGCACGAGGAGGGTCGGCTGGGTGTCCCGGCGATCAACGTCAACGACTCGGTCACCAAGAGCAAGTTCGACAACCTCTACGGCTGCCGCGAATCGCTGGCTGACGGCATCAAGCGGGCCACCGACATCATGATCGCCGGCAAGGTCGTGGTCGTCTGTGGCTACGGCGATGTCGGCAAGGGATGTGCTCACGCCATGAAGAGCCTCGGGGCCCGAGTGGTGGTCACCGAAATCGACCCGATCTGTGCACTGCAGGCGGCGATGGAGGGATACGAGGTGACGACGATGGACAACGTCGTCTCGCGTGGTGACATCTTCGTCACCGCCACCGGCTGCTGCGGCGTCATCACCGGAGCACACCTCGAACAGATGAAGAACGAGTCGATCGTCTGCAACATCGGGCACTTCGACTCCGAAATCGACATCGCCTTCCTGATCGACCACGACGAGATTCAACGCGTCACCGTCAAGCCGCAGGTCGACAAGTTCGTCTTCCCCGATGGACGGGCCGTGATCGTGCTGGCCGAGGGCCGACTGGTCAACCTGGGCTGCGCGACAGGCCACCCCAGTTTCGTGATGTCCAACAGCTTCACCAACCAGGTGCTTGGCCAAATCGCCCTGTGGAAACCGTCCGAACTCGGATTCGGAGACGACGATTTCCCGCTGGGCGTCCACATGCTGCCCAAGAAGCTGGACGAGGAAGTGGCTCGGCTGCACCTCGGGAAACTCGGCGTCCGTCTCGAAACGCTCTCGGGAGACCAGGCCGACTACCTGGGCATCCCCGCCGAGGGGCCGTACAAGCCCGAGTACTACCGGTACTAGCCAGCCGACCGCGGCGGTTCATCCCCCGCGGATCCGTCGAGAGAATTCGGGTTCGTCGATCGCCGCGCGGACCAGTCCGCCGATCTCGAACGACTCGCGATCGGCCTCGATCGAGAGTTGACTGTCGATCAGGCCCAGGGCGTGAACCAGGCGATCCGAGTATCCGGGGAACAACACGCGGGGATTCCACCAAGGCACGCGACGGTCGGACACCTCGTTGAGATGCCTCACGATGTTCGTGGTGCAGGTGTTGCACAGCGTGTTGTAGAACTCGGGCCGCTCTCCCAACCGGTTGGCCCGGCGGAGCATCGCAACCATCATCTTCCGGATCCGTTCGGCATCAGCGCGGATCGGGTATCGGTAGACCCGGTTGCCACGGTGCACGGATCTGAGCCCCACCAGGTCCCGTTCGGTGGCCACCACGTACATCAACTCGAACTGCCGGGTCAGCCCGCCCAGCACGCTGAATTCCTCACCCTTCTCACGCCGGACCTCGATCGAGATCGCCAGTTGCTCTCCATCGTCAAAACCGAAGGAGAGAAACGTGTGGGCTGGCCCACGCCATCCGGCGAACGGTTCGACGAAGAAGTCGAGCCGTTCCAACCGGGTGAGATCGAAGGCCCGGTCACGATGGGCGACGGTGAAATCGGTGGTCGAGCGGTAGCTGCAGTCACGGATTCCGGTGATCTCAACCAGGTTTCCGTCGAATCGTGCCTCGGGCAACACCACCTGGTCGGGTGACCAGTCACGGCTATTCGAGGGTTTCCGGAACAGCCACTTCATGGCGTCTTTGCTTTGAAGGAACCGACACGAATCGCCGAGAGAGATGCCGGTCCTGAATCTATCCGCCGTCAATCACGATCCGGGCGACGTTGTAATAGATGATGACGCCCACCACATCGACAACTGCAGCGATCAGCGGATTGGACATCAACGCGGGATCGAGTCCCATTTTCCGGAATCCCAGCGGGAGCATGGCCCCGGTGACCGTCCCCATGGCGACGACCAGGAACACGGTGATGCCGACCACGGCCGCCTGGGGGATCTCGACGAACCACAACGCTGCCAGGAAGCTCAGCACCGCCAGTCCACCACCGAGCAGCGCGGCCAGTACGAGCTCCCGGGCAAGCACCTTGACGCTCTCGCCGCGTTCAAGCTGGCTGATGGCCAGGGCGCGGATGATCAGCGTGGCCGATTGCGACCCGGCATTGCCGCCGCTGGCGAGCACCAGCGGGATGAACAACACCATCCACTTCAGGTCGTCCGCCTGCGGATCCTGCCTCTGCGACTGCAGGGCCAGGGCGGTCAGTACGGCCGCAAACAGCAGAACCACCAGCCAACCACCTCGTTTCCAGGCCAGGGTTCCCAGTGAAGTCGAGAGGTAGTCGTCCTGGAGCGGCACGACGGCCCCCGAGCGGTAGGCGTCCTCGTCGGCCTCCTCCTGGGCCACGTCCATCGCGTCGTCGTGAGTCACGATGCCGACCAGCTGGTTCTGAGTGTCGACCACGGGGATCGCGATGAAGTCGTAGCGAGCCAGCCTCTGGGCCACTTCCTCCTGGTCGTCGTCAACCCGCACCGAGATCACGTCCCGCTCCATGATTTCATCGACCCGCACCTCGGGCCGCGCCAGGATCAGGTCGCGGAGCGAAATGAATCCCCTCAGCCGGCGGCCGTCATCAATTACGTAGACGTAGTAGATGGTCTCTCGATTGGGCGCCTGTTGCCTGAGTTGTTCGAGGGCCTCGGCGACGCTGGCTTCGACCGGCAACGACGCGTACTCGGTCGTCATGATCGACCCGGCACTGTCGTCGGGGAACGAGAGCAACCGCTGGATGTCCCGTCGCTCGGCCTGCGCGACCATCGGCAGCAGGTTCTCGACGCGCTCCGGATCGAGCCGTTCGAGCAGATCAACCCGGTCGTCGGGCGCCATCTCCTCGATCAGCCGAGAGAACGACTCGCGGGGGACGGTTTCAACGAGTTCGAGTTGATCAGGCAGGTCGAAAAAACTGAAAATCTCAGCCTGCCGTTCCGCAGAACAGCACGAGAGCACTCGCCAGTTCTCGTCGGCCTCGAGACCCTCGAGCACTTCGGCGACAGCCGCCGGGTGCAACGCCTCGCAGAACCCGGCAACGCCCGCAGTGTCCCCGGTGGCCAGCAGTTCCCGGAGATCGGGCAACAGCAGCAGGCGGTTGTACATCGTCGACCCCCCGTCGGCTCGCGGCGACTACGGGGCGAGCCCGGACAGGTGAATTCCAGATTCGCAGCGGTGTCGGCGAAGCCTAGCGCTTCGAGAACTGGAAGCTCTTCCGCGCCTTCTTGTACCCGTACTTCTTCCGCTCGACCATCCGGTCGTCACGAGTCAAGTAGCCACCGTCACTCAGCGCCTCGTGCAGATCGGGATTCTTGGCTTGCAGGGCACGTGCAATTCCCAGCACGATCGCACCGGCCTGGCCGGTCAGACCGCCACCGTTGACCCGCACCCAGACATCGACCGAACCCAGGGTCTCGGTCGCATTCAATGGTGCCTGGATCACCAATCGATCTCGTTCGATCTGGAAATAGTGGTCCAGTTCCCGCCCGTTGATCGTCATCGCTCCGTCACCATCCGTGATCCGGACACGTGCCACGGCGGTCTTTCTCCGACCAGTCCCAATCGCCACACCGTGCCGATCGATCTTGCCGCGGATCAGAGACGGTTGTCTCGGGCGACGAGGCTCCTCTTCTTCCTCTGAACCCTCGCCCAGTGTCAATTCGCCGGCCTCTTCCCCAGCGTCCTCGGCAACCTCTTCGGAGGCCTCTTCCTCAGCCGCGTCC
>Ga0310342_100001515_pt1 | contig 14473 bp, 22 predicted proteins | sample S15DNA20500_MG_FD_206155 | JGI IMG/M metagenome (GOLD analysis project Ga0310342, IMG submission 206155) | Marine microbial communities from station ALOHA, North Pacific Subtropical Gyre - S1503-DNA-20-500_MG | ecosystem: Environmental > Aquatic > Marine > Oceanic | place: Pacific Ocean: North... | reverse complement strand
TTCTTGAAAGTGCTGACTTATTAGAAAAAGGCGAGTATGGACCTGTAGAAGATCTAGTAAAAAAAGCAGTACAAATTGGTTTGCAAAAAGATCTTGGAACTGATTATTTTAAAGAACCTAAGCAAAGATTGTTAGCTTTAAAAAATAACAACGGACAAGTAAGTACGGGTTGGGAAACATTAGATAGAAAGTTATTTGGTGGTTTTAATAGTGGTGAACTTAATATATTTGCAGGTGGATCAGGTGCAGGTAAATCTTTATTTCTAGCTAACATGGGCGTTAATTGGGTATTGAAAGGACTTAATGTTGTATTAATAACATTAGAACTTTCTGAACAATTAGTTGCTATGCGTTTAGATAGTATGTTAACTGAAGTGCCAACTAGAGAAATATTTAAAGATCTTGATGGTATTGAAATGAAAGTTAGATTAGTTGGTAGAAAAGCCGGAGCATTTCAAATTAAGTATATGTCAAGTGGTAAAAATACAAATGATATTAGAAGCTTCGTTAAAGAATATGAAATTAAAACAGGACTTAAAATTGATGTACTATTAGTAGATTATTTAGACTTGTTAATGCCATTAAGTAAAAAAGTATCACCTAGTGATTTATATGTTAAAGATAAATTTGTATCAGAAGAACTAAGAAATTTAGCAATGGAATTAGGAATTATATTTGTAACAGCATCACAGTTAAACAGACAAAGTGTTGAAGAAATAGAATTTGATCATTCACATATTGCAGGTGGATTAAGTAAAATCCAAACAGCAGATAATGTTATAGGTATCTTTACAAGTAGGGCTATGCGTGAGCGTGGACGTTATCAAATACAATTAATGAAGACTAGATCATCAAGTGGTATAGGAAGCAAAATTGATTTAATGTTTGATATAGATAGTTTACGTATTACAGATCTAGATGAAGAAGAATCATATAGTGGTGCTACTAGTAACTCGCCTATACTAGCAGGGTTAAAGAAAACAAGTACAGTAGAAGAAGATGAACCAATAAAAGAACCTAATGAAGGTATGGCAGTACCAAAGGTTCATGCAGAAACAGATTCAACAAAATTAAGACAGTTTTTAAACAACCTTAATACAGATTAGGAGGTCACATGAAAAGACCGTGGCGGGATCAGATTAGAGATTTACTAATGAGGTTAGCTTTTGCTATACCAATATCAGGAGCGTTATTCTGGATAGCGTATAATCTACCGGACAAGTAATATGAGAACTTTACACATCTTTGGAGATAGTTTTTCACAGCCATTTAAAGAAGACTGGGTATGGCCTAACCAGATAGGTAAGAAGTTAAAAGTTAATGCTTTAAGTAATAATTCTCATATAGGTGTTAGTAACGATTGGATATTTTCTAACATCCGTGAGGCGATACTGGGCAAACAAAAAGTTCCTTTAGTAAAAAATGATGTTGTTATAGTTGTATTAACATCACCTCATCGCTATTGGTTCTTTAAAGATAAACCGCAATTCTCAAATTATATGATTAGTAATTGGGATGAATTTGTGCCAAAGAACAAAATAGATGCTATAAAGGGTTATACTAATCATATACAAAGAGACGAACTAGACCTGATTAGAATGGAATTTCAAGTAGGTTGGCTTAAACAAATGCATAATCAAATTGGGTTTGACTTATTAATAATTCCGGGATTTTCTTTAACTGTTGACTTTAGTGGCATACCTGAAGTGCTAGGAGACTTAACAGGATCAGTATCGAACGCAGAATTTGTAACTCCTGGAGAAGATACTAATTGGTATAGGCAAGGTATTGATACTCGCTATAATCATTTATGTAAAGACAATCACGACATACTAGCTGACAAGTGTGTAAGCAGTTTAATGACTGGAAGAACTTTAGATTTATGTGTAGGATTTAAACGACATTTTTTAAGAGCTGATGAAAGATATACAAGCAAACAAGTTGGTCCTAGTTTAATTCCACACGCTAAAGAATTAACAGAAAGCTCGGTTAGGGATAGTACATCTCCACACTGGCTTACTGATGATAAGTAGTTTTAAGGATTAGTAAAAATGGAATTAGTTAATAATTACGAAAAATGGATTAGTGATGAATGGCTTGATTACATTTCCAAGAATGAAGGTTTAAAACAAAACGGTAGTTATAATAAAACACCCGGCGAGCATTATCCGTTTGAAGGATTCAGTTGGGAATTATTTGATCGACATAACACTGATTTTAAAATATCTCCACCGCCTATGTTTAACACGCATATATGGCAATGGTGGATTAAGAAGTTACTACCCGGTGACGGATTTCCTGTAGTAAGACTAACCGAAACAACAAGGCGTTTATGGATGCCTTTAACTGATTATCAATTAGGTCATGTCTTTATATGGGAGGACAGAATGATTGCTCCTTTTAATAAAGGTGACTTGTTTGAGTTTGAACAAAACTCTCCTTACGCCGCAGTTAATTTAGGTACAGGTCCATTTTATATGATGATGTTCTCACTAGCTAGAGAACCTCAATGGTAGCCTGACCTAAATAAATCTAGCTAAATATAGCTACGTAGTACAAATTTCTTACATCTATTTTCATAACTATAAAGGAATAATAAGTGTTACGAAAGTATCTTATTATAGGCATATTTCTATTGCTTGGAGGGTGCGGTTTTATTCCTTGGCAATTGAGTGTTGCATTAAATGGCGCTGATCTTATTTCTGCCGGAACAACTAATAAAACTTTAGGCGAACACGCTGTAAGTGGTGCCACTGGTAAAGACTGTCAGTGGTATAGATTAATAGACGGTGAAAAAGCGTGTATGACTAAGGAAGAAGAACTGGAATATCTATTAAACAAAAACTGTGATGTTTATGCTTTTAATGTTATGAATATTCCATTAGTTAAGACTGCACGTGAAGAACTACTCCCAGAATGCGAAGAAATACTTACACCTGTTGACGAACCTGTTGACGAAACAGCCTGTTGCGATCCTATGGGAGTGCGAGACTGTCCAAAGGAATGTTGAACCCAAAATAATGGTTGACTTTATACATTAAAAGTTGTATACTATTGTTATGTTAGAGAATAAAACAAATTTAGAAAAGAAGCTCGATAACATTAACCATACTATGGAACTTGTTAGAACTATTGTTCCTTTAATAATATTAGTCTTGCAAGTAGTAATTTTGGTTAAGTTGTTCGCGTAGAAAGAAGAACAAGATACGTTTCGAACAACGTCGAAAAAAGCACTTTCAACCACTAAGATACCGCTTTTGCAGAACTTTGCTAAATACTACTTTAGTATGCCGAGCGAACTCTTAAATACTAAAAACACTTCCAAAACAACTCATACCATTACCAATTCAGATTTTAAAGACGTAGAACTAGTCAAACTCATGACCGACGCCTTACGTAATTACACTCGTTATAGAGTTCGTGTGGAGGGCTGGTCTAAAGAGTACAGCAGGCATTTTGAATCAGATATCAAAACTATTGAACATTGGAACACATTAGACTTTAACTATGATCCACTGTACAATACATTTGTTTTTACGCACAGGAGGAAAAAACAATGACCCAACTTATCAATCCGGAGCACTTTACCGAAACTGTCGGCCTATTAAGGTCGTTTTTTTTGGATAGGGGATTTCAAGAAGTACACACACAAAACAGATTAAGCATACTGGCGGCTTGTGAAGATCCAACCACAGTAAGCACTTATAATTACGCCGGCAATGTTTGGCCGTTACCACAGACAGGCCAAATGTGGCTAGAATACGAACTACTTACACGCCCCTCTTCGAAGGGGTTTTTTTGTGTCTCCACTTCCTACAGACAGGAACCAAACCCAATTGAAGGACGACACGATCTAATATTTCCGATGTTTGAGTTTGAGTTTCCTGGTACAATCACGGAGCTGGAGAATATGGAAAAGGAGCTTATAGCACACATGGGTTATGGAACTCAAGATGAAGTAATTGCTAAAGACTATAGCAAATGGGCAGAAGAATTTGGAGTAGAAGAACTAACTCATACTGAAGAAGAGCTTATGCATAAACAGTGGCAAGGCAGAGTATGTATGATTAAAAACTTTCCAAACCACACTAGTCCATTTTGGAATATGAAACAAAACGGAGACGGAACTGCCGCTAAGATAGATGTTATTATATCAGGACAAGAAACAATAGGATCAGCTGAACGAAGTAGTGATCCGGATGAAATGTGGCATCAGTTTCATACAATAAGTGAAGGAATGTATGCAGAATTATTGTTTGGACAGTTTGGTAAAGAACGTGTAGAAAAAGAATTAAAAGACTTTTTAGCCCATGACTTTATACCTAGAGTAGGCGGAGGTATTGGTTTAACTAGATTAATTCGTGCAAACGAAGATTATAAAGCTAGGGGATTACACGCTCATATGTAAGACGATCCGGGGTGGTGGAAACGGTAGACACGATAGCCTGTTTAGCTATTGCTTGGGAGAGCGTGGAGGTTCGAATCCTCCCCCCGGAGCCAACTTTGGATTAGTAAGATGATCTAACGTAATTATTTGATCAAGAGGAATCATTTTAGGATTAACTTTTTTAGGCTTTACAAATTGATGTCTAAGTTGTTTGTCTAACTTTTTTTGTTGCCTCATTATATGTCTGTCTGAATGTTTAGCCATTATCCTCGCTTGAGATATAAAGCCATATCTTCTTAAGTAGTTTTCTTAATACAGGGTGTCTAGTATCAAAATCAAAAGCCGCGAAGTAACCAAATAAGTTAGGTGACAATAAATGATCTATTTCATCTCTAAATTGTGCAGTCTTGCCAGCCATACGTAATAATGTAAGGGCAGTTTCTTTATCTGATTTACGTATTAATTCACTAGCAATATTTTTAGCATACGCTTCTATTTCATCATCGTTTCCTAAATATTCTCTAGTCTTTTTTATTTTAGTAGTTAACCCTTTTTTTGGTTTAAACTCGCGTTGTTTTTTAAAACCGCGTCCACGATATTGACTCAAATGAATCATTTCGTGTTCTAATAAATCTATTAATCTGCTTTTAATATTCTCTAATCCTTTAGGACTAAAAGCAATAGTTTTATCTTCTTTAGAAAAAATTAATTCAATTTCAAAATGATTAAAACCTTCCTCATCGTCAATAGGATCATAAGCGGCATTCATATTCATGTCACCTACTTCTACATTTTTAGATCGTACAATTGTTACTTCATCAACACCAATTGACTTTAAATCAGCTTGTAATTTATTCTTAATGTCGTTAAGAGGAATCTCCTCACCTGAAGCAATGAAGGTTAAAAAAGGTGCCAACGCTGACTCGATGTCTTTTCTACTAGCTGGTTCTGTAAATTCCATCATCAACATTATACACCTACCTTAATATCGTTTTCGACCTATTCATTTCTCGTTGTTGCCAATCTGGGTCGCTCATATTGCCAATCCAATGCTCAGGAAAGTTTGATTGCCCACATTGTTTAAGCCCAAACATTAACCCAAATCCTAAACAAAAAAATACTATAATCCATACCGTTTCTTTAGCCACGATGCCCCCTGTTTAACTCTGTAGCTTACTAGCCATATAAAGTTGTATATTCTACACTTAATAATGTATAGCTTCATATATTTATTCTAGCCAATGGTCCCAGCTTCAACATCACCATCTCCGTCTTGTTTATCAAGCTGTTCTGATATTAAGTCGTATGATATTGTTTTATGTGCTGAAGCCTCCATTAGCTTTTTAATTAGAACATCTTTCCTAGAAATCTCTGAACGTAAATGCCCTAACATTTTATCACGTACTTCTACTTGAGATTCTAAAATCGCAAGTTGTGTAGTCAACATACTTTCCCTCTCTGCGTCATGCATTGTACTACTCCTCTTTAGTGGCCCATTTATCAACCCAGGCCATAATAGGGTTATTTGTAAACAATATTAACACGTATAATGGCGCCAATATAAAAAGTAGCACCTCCATTATTCGGACAACATTATTGATGAATAGTATTCGCACCCTCGTAGAACACCATCTACAAATTCTAGTTCAGTATCATACTTGTGATGACAAGTATTAAAACTAACTTTTAATGATACTCCATTATGAACATACCAATGATTTTTTGAAAGTTCTGTTCTACCTATTTCCATATTTTCCGTTTCACATTCTATTACAGAGTCAGTCCAGTCGCGTAGTTGATCTGAAATCAAGATTGCATGAATCATGGGCATTTTGAGAATATAAGTTTTAACTAACGGATTACCCGTTAACGAACATTCCATATTACATACCTACTATTAACCACGAGCTAATAATAATACCAGCTATAACCATAGAAATCATAACTTCTCCTTATTTTTATTTTAATGAAATTAATTATCGCTTGACTTATAGTCTTTATCGACCACACACATAACCATATGAATTCTATCTGCTTCACTGCCGTTAAATTGTGAATGATAAAAACGTGTATCAGTAAACCAGCAAGTTCCCGTTTTCATATGATGTACTTCGTCTTCGATAATCATTTTTGATCCAATTAAGGTTCTAACAGGAACGTGTATCCTTGGCTCTGGATCACGATGCCAGGATAAAGCCCTTCGTGGCATAGAACGTACTAAACGTACCCGTCCTATTTTCCAGTCCTCAGAAATTGTTTCGTATACTTGTTTAAAATATGTATGAGCAAACTCGGGAATAAATTTTGTGTACTCGCTTTCGCATATATCTTGTAAGCGACTTACTTCTTTGCCTTCAGCATCAAACGTATCATAATGCCCGCCTTCGCCTCCATGATACTCGTGTTCTTCATTTTCTTTTTCTGTTAAGCAAATCTGTGGAGAGTAAATATCATTCTTGCCAAACTTGTTTACATTTCCTCCGGACATCTTATCGCCCCAAGGACAAATCTGCAATACATCATGTAGCCCTTCTTCTAGCTTTTCGTTATCAAACTCATATGTTAATTTTTTAAAGTACTTCATTACCAACACCCTCCTCGTATTGCACATAGGAATAACATCTTTGCTTTAACATGAAATGGAGCCACTTCAGCACAACCCATGTTTATATTATAGAACCATACTCCACCTATAGTTGCACTTACAATAAAGAATCCTATAGTTACTTTCCAAAATGTTGTCATTGTATTAAACTCAGTATAACGAAAGTACTAATAATAAACACTATGTATCCAACTGTTACTAGTATTCTTTCTTTAGTTTTTGACTTAAAAAGATAATGATGTTCCATCTATCTATTCATTATAAACATACTTCCAAACTTTGTATTAACCGCGTCACTTAGATTAACGTCCTCTTGTTTATAATACCCTTCTTTGTTAAGTTTATCTTGTAAAAATAATTCAACCATTGTTAACATTCCTGATGCAGTAGTTAATTCTATTGCTGTATAATATCTATCATTATATGTTTCTGGATAAAATACTTTCTTGTATATACGTTCCTTATGCTTACCATTTATCCTACCACCAGCTGTAATAAACAAAATTACAACATCACGTCTTGTAGTTGACACACCTCTTTTAATAATTTCAATTAACTCTTTATTAGGAATTCTTAAATCATTTATTAAGAAATCTATAAGGTTATGATGTCCTTTACGGCGTATAGTTTTATAATTTATATTTGAATGCGTAAAGCGTTCATCATCTAAGTCAGCTATAGTTCTTGCAAACGTACCTAAGCCTCCACTCGTATTAAATGCTTCATACGTATCACCGCCAATCATTAATGTTTCATATCCTGTAAGAGTAGGCACTTCATAATATTTGCCATCTCTAATAATTGCACAATCGCCACAATACTCATTTACTAAACCATCAGCACTCCATGACAAATGATACTTTAACTTATTAGTTGCATCTTGTGATAATGCTCCAACACGTATCTTAATATGATCAACTGGATCCATATCATGCATTAAGTTGTTTGCAATAACTGTACTCATACCAGGAGCAAGTCCACAATGCGGCATTGTAAATTGGATGCCTGTTCTAGTTTCAGAAACATACTTACGATCTCTTATCCAATTATCTAATTCAGCATCTTCTGAGAAATCAAAGTACGGAATATTACATTCCATACAAGCATTATGAATAACCATATTTTCTGTATATGGTAGAGCATTAATTATAAGTGTAAAGTCACAAACGAAATCCTGTAGTATTGAGTTGTTTGCTCCAGGATGTCTAGTATCTATTTGCTTGTAATCTTCTTCAGCAAATGCTCCCGAACGAGTAGCATTATATGGCGTCATATCCGCTACTGTAACGCTGTAGTTTGTACGATCTTTTAAAAGATGATATACTGCACTACCTATTGCTCCTGCTCCGAATATTCCTATTTTAACTTGATCAGACATAATGCTTGTACTTATCTAACTTTGGATAAGAACTCCTTCACTGTATTAACAACAACAAATCTTAGATTTTTAAATTCCATTAGCCGCCTAATTACATAAGGCATCCAGTCTGCTCCATATGGTGCATACGTTCTAACATTATAACCTTCACCTATTAAGCGTTTAGCTAAATCACGCCTAATGCCAAACAACATTTCAAAATAAAACTTCCTTTTACAACTGTATTGTTTTGCTAATTCTTTAATTCTATGTATTAAATATTCATCATGAGTTGCTAGTGATATTAATTCTTGCTTATAACTCTTATCATAAAAGTATCCGCTTTTAAAAAGCTCTTCTACTAATTCTAAATATGAGCTTCGTACCTTATGTTTATTATGGATATCTCCTTTGTATGCACCTTTACAAATTCTTACTCTACGTTTACTTTCAATTACATCTGCTAAATCAGTATATGAACGTTCCATATTAGCTTGTAATACAATACCGATATCCTTAAAGCATCGTGAAAATTTTAATGTATCATCAATTGACTCTGCTTTCTCCATATCAAATTTAATTTTAATAAACGGTATATCTTTTACTACATTAACAATTCGTTCTACAGGTTCTTTCCAATCACTAGGTAGCTGACCGAATTGACTTAACTTAATAGATACTTCGTATTCTCTATGTGGAAGGTCAAATAACTTACTAATTAAATCTAAATATTCTTTTAAGTTTGCTTTAATTTCACAAGGTGCATAAGCACTTTCGCCTACATAATTAATAGTCACTAGATCATATTGTCTGATATTGTATAACATTGATGCAATATCATCACCAGCAATAAATCTCTTAGCTAACGGAAATAATAATTTCATAACGGGCTTCTTATAAACCTAGCTTGGAAAAATCGTAATTCTTTTGGCTCGTATGTCATTGTTAAGCCTTTTATTTTATCTGCATTTTTATATAACTGACTAATAGAATTAGCGGTATATTCTAAATGCTCTGACGTATATACCCTGCGTGGAATTGTTAAACGTATTAATTCCATATCATCGTAAGGTTCGTCACCATGTTGTCCTGATACAATTCCACGCTCCATTGTTCTAACACCAGACTCTTCATATATTGAAGCGGCTACTGTTTGTGCTGGATATCTGTCTTGTGGAATATGTGGAACAAATCTTTTTGCATCAATAAAAACTGCATGGCCTCCAATTGGTACTACAATAGGTACCCCTCCTTCTTGTAACTGTTCTCCAAAATGTCTTACTTGTCCTACTCTATGTGCAATATGATCATCGTCAACGCTTTCATAAAGACCTCTTGCTAACGCTTCCATATCACGTCCTGACAGCCCACCGTAGGTATGAAGTCCTTCATATATTACTACCATGCCTCGCATTCTTTCAAATAGTTCTTCGTCATTAAGGGCAATGAAGCCGCCCATATTTACAAGTCCATCCTTTTTAGCTGAGCAAGTTATACCATCTGCATACGCACAAATTTGTAAAACAATTTCTGCAACTGATTCATGAAAACCGTTTGCAATGACTGGGCCATCTAACTGTTGAATAAAATAAGCATTCTCTACTAATCGTGTTGCATCTATCCACAATGGTATATTGTGTTCTTTACAAATTGAACTTACCTCTGACAGATTTTGCATACTAAATGGTTCACCACCAGCCATATTAACACAAGCCTCCATGCTAACAAATGGCACGTGATTATTATTAATGCAATCTTTCAATTTATCTAAATCAATATTTCCTTTATATGGAAAATCATTTTCAGGTTGATGTGCTTCATCTACTGATACGTCTTCCCAAATTCCTTTTGCTATTTCTTGATGGGCTCGTCTAGTAGTAAAATAAAGATTGTTAGGAATTACATCACCTTCTTTAATCATTAACTGAGATTGAATATGTTCTGCTCCACGCCCTTGATGTGTAGGAACAACATACTTAAATCCGTATATGTCTTGAATTGCTTTTTCTAAATTATAAAAGTTTCTTGACCCAGCGTATGCTTCATCACCTAACATCATGCCTGCCCATTGATTATCGGACATGGCTGTCGTGCCTGAGTCTGTTAATAAATCAATATAAACATCTTCTGACCTTAAAAGAAACGTATTATAATGAGCTTCTTTCATTGCTACTAATCTGTCTTTATATGGAATAAGCCTAATAGGCTCAACTGCTTTTATTTTATACGGTGGTAAATGCATACTTGGTATCCTTATAGAAAGATAATTCGTTATCCATTATGCCGAACTTTAATTGCATTTCGTTTAAAGAACTATCCCAATCTTCTTTCGTCCAGTTTACCTCGCCTATACGCTTAATATTTCTCGTACGCCCGTAGGTAAAGCCACGTTCAAAAATGTTTATTTGTTCTTTACTAAATTTATTTTTTTTAGGATATAGGAAGCGTGAAATAAATTTGAATAATTTAACTTCCCACGTTTTGGTTCGATCATCATTGCCCATTGTAAAGCCAATTACAAAAGCCTCTGAGTCATTTGATTGATCACATTCTAGTAAGACATGAATAGCATCATGATCTCGTAATGCCGCTGATCCATGAAGACAAAAAGGCGACATTGGGTTCTCCACAAACCATATTATAAAAGATATCTCAGTCGGTTCGACTGTTTCATACCCACGTATGAACTCCTCGTATACTTCCCGAAAAGTCATTACCTTGCCCCCTTAAAACACAAACATTTTAAATATTCCTGATAGCGTAATTGCTACTACAATTATATTTAACACTAGTAAGTTAATACTTTGTCGTAAGTAAGCATTAATTGTATGTAGTAACGCACCGGATAAAGTGAATAGGAAAACTAGAGAAACAGGAGCATCGTCGCCGTGCCATGCTAGTATAACATACACACTTATAAAGCACAATGCTCCTGTAGTTTCAACAACTAACCTAAACCTGTTCTGTTCCCAATCTTCTATTAACCACGACTTAAAACTTTTCAAATTCCAGGTCCTTCTTCCCCAGGTGTAAAGAGTTCAGCTTTATTACCACCTACTATACAAGCCTTATCTTGACCTTTAAACATAAAAGAAATTGCCCATTGGTCGTTATCTGGATTCATCCACATCTCTACAGAAACTAGCTCTTTGTAAAAATGATTATGAACTAATCCTTTCATAGCTCTATGCATACGATAATCCTTTTTAGCCATAGCTAATATCTTTTCCTTTGTATCACAATACGTCATTATTACATTTAGGTTCTTCAGCTCTGGACCTTTTACATCTGGTAATGTACCGTTTGACAGAGCATCATTCATTAAGAATAATGTTGTTAAACAAAGAATAGCAAAATATAAAGCTAGTTTTATCTGTACTGATAGGTGTCTCATCTACCCTCCTTCATCAAAGTATCCGTTCCCGGACTAATTGCCATTGAACACGGCATCCAAACATTCTCTTTAGCATGGTAATGAACATTAGATCCACAGTCTAAATAATCTGCGGCCGCTAGTGCTTTTTGCGGAGTATCATATGTATGATCAAATATATTATCAGAGTCTTTTACACCGTCAGGAACTGCTCGTTTTAATTCAAGATGTTGACTATGTGACCCTTCATCATGTCGTTTAAAAGGTTTGTTGTGACTAGAATTTGGATCATCTCTAGGATCTTTCTGAGGTGCCCACTGGTCTTCGTTCTGCTTTCCTAAAAATGGTGGAGCATTCTCTTCTGCTTCTATTAAATGCTTGTTGTTTGCTATAAATTGATTAATATTTTTATAAAAATCATCTTTTCCATTATAGCCAACCCACCTAGTAATTTCTCTATCCGTCCATATCATGAACGTAGGTGTGCCTGCAATTCTACCTACACGCTTTGATTTGAATGCTTCAATATACCAATCAGGCACAGGACCATCCATATCAATAATATGTAACGGTAATACTTTGCCTGCTTCAGACTCAGCATACGTTGGTTTAACTTCTTCTAAAAATCGCACACAAAAATTACAATTTGGATTGCTGAACATTAATAGTTCAATTGCGTGACTTGGTGTAACAAATAGCACGATGAATGCTAGAGCTAATAATAGCTTTTTCATACCCTCTCTCCTTTATGTGAAATTTACTCTTCTATCTGAGCTTTTTGTAATGTACCACTATAATCAACAAAGACAGATTTCCACTCAGTACAATTATCAATCATACTGTGTCCTGCTTCACGATGCCCATTACCGGTTCCTTTAGTACCACCAAAGGGTAACTGTATTTCTGCACCAATAGTTGACGAATTAATGTAAGTAATGCCTGTGTCTATTTCATTAAACGCTTTAAAGGCAAAATTTACATTCGCCGTATAAACTGCGGCCGATAATCCATACTTAGAATTATTAACCATGTCTATAACTTCATCAGTATCACTAAACGATACTAATGCTACTACAGGACCAAACACTTCTTCCTGTGCAATCATATCGTCTTGCTTTACGTTTGTAATAACAGTTGGCATATAAAACCAACCGTATGTTTCTTTAAACGTGCCATACTTCTCTGGAACATCATTAGTAGGCTGTTGGTTAATAGCACCTCCACACAATACAGTATTAGTAACCTTAGCTTCTGTTACCATCATGTGTATTTTATTTAACGCTTTTTCATTAATAACAGGCCCCATATCAACCTTATCGTCTGAACCGTCACCTACAAATAATGCTTCGGCTCGCTTAACAAGTTTATCTGTAAACTCGTCTTTAATGCTATCTTGAACAAATACTCTTGAACACGCTGTACAACGTTGTCCTGTTGTGCCAAATGCACCCCACACAACACCGTCAACAGCAAGATCCATATCAGCATCTTCCATAACAACTATTGCATTCTTGCCACCCATCTCTAATGAATAAGGCTTCATTTGATCTGCACATCTAGTTGCTACTTTCCAACCTGTAACTGTTGAGCCAGTAAATGATATAAACTTAACTGTAGTGTTTGCTACTAATGGTTGTCCCGCCGATTCTCCATAACCTGTAACTACATTAAACACTCCTGGTGGTAATCCTGCTTCTTCAAATACCATTGCTAGTCTACATACACTCAGTGGTGTATCTTCCGCTGGCTTAATAACCATTGTGTTACCGGCTACAAGGGCAGGGAAGGCCTTCCATGACGGAATAGCTATTGGAAAATTCCAAGGAGTGATTGCTCCGATAACGCCTATTGGCATTCGCATGGACATACAGAACTTATCATTCAGTTCTGATGGAACTGTCATTCCTCCCAATCTCCGACCCTCACCTGCCGCATAGTAGCCCATATCAATTGCTTCTTGAACATCGCCACGTGTTTCAGATAATGGCTTACCCATTTCCTGAGTCATTATCTTTGCTATATCTTCTTTATCTCGTATTAAAATTTCGGACGCTTTAAATAATATCTCACCGCGTTTTGGTGCTGGAACCTTACGCCACGTTTTAAATGCTTCGTGTGCCACAGCTACAGCTTTATCGATATCTTCTTTATTACTGTCTTGGACAGTAGCTATAACTTGTTTACAATGAGCAGGGTTCGTGACTTCAATCTTTTTACCTGAAGCTGAGTCTACCCATTGGCCACCTATATAATTTTTATAGTCAGTTTTCATTAGAATCATGGTAACTCCTTCGTTTAATTATATGCGTATTTAACTCTATTATAGATTAGCGTTCTTACGATCCGGATTATGAAATAATGACGTTTCGTTAGTTAGTTCATTTAATGCGGGGAACTCTTGGTCTGGATGTAATTTAATAGCCCTTTCCAAAAGCACTTCTTCAGTTTCTACAATGTCTTCATCTGGAATACAACAATCTACAGGGCAAACTTCCTGACACGCTTCTTCACCATGAAATCCTACACACTCTGTACATAGTTCAGGATCAATATAATAAAAATCTAATCCTTCACCTTCTCCGTCATCTATTGCTTCGTTTGGACACTCGGGTTCACAAACGCCACAGTTAATACACTCATCGGTAATTATTGTTGCCATTTATGTTGCTCCAGCCCTAAATGTTTTTTAATTTCCGTTACAATAACTTCTGAAGGCATAGTCATTCCGCCTGCAACATGAGGTCCTGCATA
>Ga0310342_100001514_pt1 | contig 14475 bp, 10 predicted proteins | sample S15DNA20500_MG_FD_206155 | JGI IMG/M metagenome (GOLD analysis project Ga0310342, IMG submission 206155) | Marine microbial communities from station ALOHA, North Pacific Subtropical Gyre - S1503-DNA-20-500_MG | ecosystem: Environmental > Aquatic > Marine > Oceanic | place: Pacific Ocean: North... | reverse complement strand
GAGAAGTGAGCGGGCCGTTCGTACCGAAGAGAACCCCGGTCCGGATCTGCCCGATGACTTCCTTGCCGGGATCCTGCGCGCCCGCCACCTCCAGAAGGGCGAGAGAAAGGAGCAGGAATGTCCGCAGTGTCTTCACCCTCGGTTAGTAAACGTTCTCGCTATTCACGTAGTAGCCGTGCTCACCGTCGAGAAAACCTTCCGCGGTCACAAGATCGGTGTCCGCAAGGGGAGCAAGGCCCTCGACCACTAGCAGGGTGGAATCCGATTCCCTGTCGAAAATGATCTCGGTGGAAACGTCGGAGAGCGGGGAGTAGACTTCCGAACCCGCCGCGGCGTCGACCACCCCTCCCTGGTTTGCCGGCTGTGCACTCTTCATGCCAAGCAGGAAGGCCATCACCACAGCAGCGGTAGCTGCCGGAGCCATCCACCAGAACCAAAGACGGTTGAAGGCGCCCTCACCCCGGCGCGAATCAGTCTTGTCCACCCCTCGTCTCTCCTCCCTTACCAGGCGCTCAAGGTGCGAATTAAAGAAGTCGGGAAAGGGAGGCTCGATCTCGGAGGGAACAGCGGCCCGCAGTTCTTCCCGCAGACGGGCGTAGTCCGCACGCTCTTCGTGAAGCTCGGGATGCTCAGCCAGGACCGGTTCCAGTTCTCGCAGTTCTTCATCGCTCAACCCATCGTCCATCCAACGGGTAAGGAGTTCTTCTTTACGATCGTTCTTCATGACTTGGTCAGCAGGGATTGCAGTTTCTTCCGGGCGTAGAACAGCCGGCTCATTACCGTCCCGATGGAGCACTCCATCACGTCGGCAATCTCTTTATACTCTAAACCCTGCACTTCGCGAAGCAGGATTGCTTCCCGATGTTCAGGGGAAAGTTTCTCAAGGGCCCCCTCGATATTGGCCCGCAGCTCCCCCTGCGAGAGGGCCTCATCCGGACGGGCCATCCGCGCCGGGGTCGCCTGTGCCCCCGCCGCAATCGCTTCCCGGTCCAGCAGGTTATCATCCAGTTCACCCGCCGTTTCCATTTTTCGTTTGCGCATCCAGTCGTAGACCACGTTGTGCGTAATGCGGTACATCCAGGTCGAAAAGCGGGCGCGCGCCTCGAACTTCGGAAGTGCCTTCCACACTTTCACGAAGACTTCCTGAGCAAGGTCCCACGAGTCGGCTTCATTCCTGACCATGTTCTGAATCATAGCATAGACCCGGCCACGGTGTTTGGTAACAAGAGCATCAAAGGCGCTGTAGTCGCCCTCCTGGCATCTGTTCACCAACTCCGCGTCGGAAGGTGTGTCAGAGCCCCCTTCCCCTGCGGCGTCGCCGGGAACGGGCCCCTTCACCAGGTTCGACGCAAATTGGCGGAAAAAATTCATGCGCTCCGAAGGAAGGGTCAATCTGGACTTAAACGCCCGTTTGAGCAAGCCGGGACCCCCGGCAATTCAAGGAACAGCCGCGGGACCGCCCCTCATTCATCCGAGGCTCTTCTGACAGAAAACAGGAGCCCTCCACAGGCTCCCGATCACCGGAATCCACCTTGAATATCCTCCATTGGCCCGCATCCGGCCTCTTGTCCCCTTCCTCGCTCCTGCCTAATACACGTCCCGCTGATAACGCTTCTCCTTCTTGAGGGCCTTCACGAAGTCCTTGGCCTCCTCCTCACTCCTGCCACCGTGTTTCTCCACGATGCCGTGCAGGGTGGCATCGACGTCTCTGGCCATCCGAGTGGCATCACCACAAACGTATAAGGTGGCCCCATCCTCCAACCAGGACCAGATTTCCTGGCCCTTTTCCTCCATGCGGTGTTGAACGTAGATCTTCTCGGCCTGGTCACGGGAGAAAGCGAGGTCGAAGCGACTCAGCAGACCTTCCTTCTGCAGAGAAGTGAACTGCTCCTCATACAGGAAATCGGTTTTACGATACGGATTGCCGAAAAACAGCCAGTTATTCCCCTTCGCCCCCCTCAGCTTGCGTTCCTCCAGAAAGGCGCGAAAGGGCGCAATCCCGGTCCCGGGACCCACCATGATGATGGGCGCATCATTGTCCTCCACCAGTTGGAAGGCCTTGTTGTGATGCACGAAAACACCGGGCTGGATGCCATCCGCACGATCAGAAAAGAAGGTTGAGCACACCCCGCCACGCTGCCGTCCGTGCGAGTGGTAGCGCACGATCACAATGGTCAGGTGCACTTCCCCGGGGTGTGCGTTCGGACTGGAGGATATGGAGTAGAGCCGCGGTTGGAGTCTCTTCAGCACGGAAACAAAATCCTCCTCGTTCGCAAAGTCCGCCGGGTAATCGGTCACGAGATCGATTACCTCCCGGCCCCAGCAAAAATCGTTCATCACCTTGCGATCTTCGCTTTCCACTACCGAACGAAGGTGGGGCGATCCACTGCGCTCCTGCCAGGCCTTCAGGAACTTGGGCGTGAGAGAACGGATGTCGTAGGCCGTGATCAGGGCTTCCCGCAGAGAAGCCTCACCACCATTCGGCAGGGGAACCTCCTCGTTCCCGCTGAAAGGAAGGCTCGAAAGAATCTCGTCGACCTGTTCTTCCGGGTTGCGTGGGAAAACACCAAGAGCATCGCCCACCACATACTCAAGTCCAGACCCCTCCAGCGACAATTCCACGTGATAGGTTTCCTTCTCCGAGCCAGATGTGTTGAGATCATAGCTCCTGAGAATTGGGCTCGGGAAGGGGTTCTTCTTTCCGTATGGCATGATCGAAAATTTCCGACCTCCGCCGGGGGGGCGGAAGATAGGACACTCCCTGCCGCATTCAAGGCCATTAAGCGGGTAAAACAACCGAAGTCCCCTCCATCCCAGATGGTGAAGCCCAGTTTTCCTGCCCCCCCGGACACGCTCTCAGGAATACACCTGCCTGGCCTCGCACCAGGAGACCGTGGGCGGCTGGAGCGGACGCACTCCCGGAGTCAGTCTTCCTCCACGATTACCGCCCGGCCCGGGGCCCCCCCGAAGGGCACGCGAAAGGCGCGGTTCCTGACCGGATCACGGGGATCGCGCACCAGCGTGCCGACACGAAGGCCACGCACATCCACAATCGTGTTGGTGTAGGGATTGAGGATATAGCCGGGTCTGCCAGGGAGAACCACTCCGAATGGATGGTTCTTCTGCTGGCGGATTTCATGCTCTTCCGGCGTGGTGCCAGTGCCCTGGGGAGGCGCACTGAAATCGATCTGGCTCCGGTGTAAAAACCCGGTCAGCCCGTTCTCCGTCCGCACGAAAAGCCAACGCTCGTCCTCCTGGTCCCAGACGTGCACGGCTTCGTTGGGCTCCAGCTTACCCACGATGTTATTCTTCCGCGTCGTCGGAGAAGTCCGCAGGTTGCTCCGCACACCGTTGTCAATCTTGCGCAACTTCTTCCACTGTCCGGGCTTGATCCCCTCCCGGGCCGCCAGCAGACGCTCATGCCGGATGCGCGGACCCTCATCCCTGATGCGCACGTCAAAACTCCGCATCGACACACCCTCCCAGTTCTCTCCACCTTCAACCGTATTCACGTGGACTGCACAGTGGACGCGAACGAGATCGTCTCCGATCGACTCCACCTGAGGCTGCCCGATCAACTGCAGCCGTTGCACACCGGCGGGACGTTCCATCTCCCATTCGCGCCAGTCGCTCTCACTCAGGACACGGTAGTTCCCATTCTCCCGGCTACTCCGGAAACTGAACTCCAGCATCCCGCTGCGACTCTGCACGCGTTCCCCCGCACTCGATTGTTCCGCCGCGATGTACTCCTTTACCACCTGCAGGGCCTTTTCAACCTGGGCCGAACGATCCGGTCCGGTCTGTGCCCCGGCGGGCACGGGGGACAAAACTACTGCAGTTGCAAGTACCAGAGAAAAGGTATGCAGAGAATTCATCTTGAACGTGTCGGGAAAAGGCCGCGCAGCTTACCAATGATTGCGGATTCTGCACTCCCTTTTGCCACCCATTTCATGCTCTTACAATCCTCCAACAATCACGGAAGATTAAGTAGCCGCCACTCTTCCCTCTCCTGGACAAGAGAGGGCGGGGGCAAATTCAACGCACCCTTCAACCTCCAGTTCTCCACCGCCAGGAATTGGGGAAGGTCGGGATTGTGAACAAGTCGGCCCTCCCGTTACTCAGGAAGCGGAAAGTTCTGGTTGAAGGCAAAAACACGCTCGCGGATCTCTGCCAGTTTTTCCCCGTCGGCCCTGTTTTGAATTGCCTCGAACATCAAGTCGGCCACCGACTCAAGATCCGCCTCCTTCATTCCGCGGGTGGTCACTGCGGGCGTGCCCAACCGGATGCCGCTCGGCTTCATGGGCGAACCCGTGTCAAATGGAATAGCGTTCTTGTTGACCGTGATCCCTGCCGCATCGAGTGCCGCATCGGCCACCGTGCCGTCCAGTCCCAGGGGACGCATGTCCACCAGCATGCTGTGGTTGTCCGTACCTCCGGAGACGATCCGGAAGCCGTGCTCCCCCAGTCTTGCCGCCAGGGCCCGCGCATTGTTCACGACCTGCTCCTGATAGTCCCTGAAATCCGATCGAAGCGCCTCCCCCAGGCAGACCGCCTTGGCCGCGATCACGTGCATGAGGGGGCCACCCTGCACGCCCGGAAAAACCATCGAGTTGATCTTCTTGGCATACTCCTCACCGCACAGGATCAGTCCACCGCGCGGTCCGCGCAGCGACTTGTGGGTAGTGGTGGTCACGAAATCCGCATGTGGAACCGGCGTGGGATGCACCCCGGCGGCCACCAGACCGGCGATATGGGCCATGTCCACGAAAAGGTAGGCCTCCACCTCCCTCGCGATCGTGCCCATGCGCTCGTAATCGACTACCCGCGAGTAGGCGCTCGCCCCACAGGTTATGAGCTTCGGCTTCACCTCCGCGGCCACCGCAGCCAGTTGATCGTAGTCAATCTGCTCATTCTCCTGGCTCACGCCATAGTGCGCCACCTCGTAAAACTTACCCGAGAAATTCGCTTTGTGGCCGTGCGTGAGGTGGCCGCCATGGGCCAGGTCCATCGTGAGAATCCTGTCGCCCGGCTTGAGAAAGGCGAAATAGACCGCCGCGTTGGCCTGCGATCCGGAGTGAGGCTGTACATTCACGTGCTCCGCACCAAAGAGTTCCCTGGCCCGGTCAATGGCAAGCTGCTCGACGGCATCAACGTTCTCGCACCCTCCATACCACCGGCGCCCCGGATAACCTTCTGCATACTTGTTGGTGAGAAGCGATCCCTGTGCTTCCAGGATCGCTCCGCTCACAAAGTTCTCCGAAGCGATCAATTCGACGTGATTTCGCTGGCGTCGGCTCTCTGCTTCCACCACCGCGAAGACTTCAGGGTCACTCACCGACAAGCGACTCCCCGACGCCTTGGTCACACGCTGAACATGGCGCCCGCCTTCAAATGACGTGCTGAAAAAGACCTCCGTAATTGCCACCACATCCTCAGCCGACATCTCTCTGGCTCCCAGGCAGGCAACATTCGAGTCGTTGTGGCTCCGTGAAATGGCTGCATCTTCGAGCGAACACAAACGCGCAGCTCGCACACCCTTCACCCGGTTGGCCGCAATACTCATCCCGATGCCCGACTTGCACACGAGGACCCCAAAATCCGCCTTGCCCGCCGCCACGCTTCGCGCCACCGCGTTGGCAAAATCCGGATAATCTACTGAATCCGTGCTGTTTGTTCCATAATCAACCACTTTGTTGCCGGCTGCCCGGAGCGCCTCCATGATGGCACTCTTGACCTCCACCCCTCCATGGTCCGCTCCTATCGCAATTCGCAGAGTCGCGTTCTTCATCAGTAAGATTCAATCCCTCGTCAGGACGGCCCATCCGTGACCGCTCTGGCCTCGAAACGCAATCGCGAAAACGAGTCGGGACCCCTTATTCTACAGGCGGGCCCTCCTCCGTCCGCAAGAACCCGAGAATCCCCTTGATGGCCAGATCCAGGTAGGCGGCCACCTCCTCGTAGGCCCGTCTGCCTCCACCGATGGGATCCGGCACGTCCCGACCCACCTCCCCTTCAATATCCGCGAAGTCGCAAGCGAGATGGAACTTGTCCCGCTGCTCGGGGTAGCGTGTTTCCAGGGTGTCCAGGTGATCCCGCGTCATGCAAAAGACATGGCTGGAGTGCTCAATGATCGTATCGTCCACCACGCGGCTCCCGAAACCGTCCAGATCGATCCCGCGCCCGGCAAGGATCTCCAGCGTTTCCAGGCTGGCGCCCCCTCCGCCGTAGGCCGCAATCCCTGCCGAACTCACCATGAATCCGCCCTCCGCCCCTGCCACCCGGAACAAACCTTCCGCCATCGGACTGCGGCAGGTGTTCCCCGTGCAGACGAAGAGCACATGGGGCTCGGTTTCGGACATGGTGCAAGCTATGCCCTCCGTCCTGCGTCCCGTCAAACCGGCAATCCACGGTCCGATCTTCGGTAGCGCCATTCCACGAAACCCTCGCCCGGGGTTCCTCCATTAAATCTGAAATACCAGACCATTCATATTGGTTGATGAAAAAGAGTACGGATCGCGCCCTCTCCCTAATCCACTCCGCATTCCGGAACCACAAAGGTTGGCAGAACAATGAAGGGACCTCGAATCCTTCCGGCAGGGTCCCCGCTTGTTTCTCCTTGCCAAACCCTCTATCAAGAGAATCTTATCAACATGAGAGACCGGTTTGATCTCGGCGATATCCTTACTTCCACCAGGGAGAGCCGTGACTGGTCAATCGAGGATGTTTCGCACCGCACCCGGATTCCCCAGACCGCCCTGCGCCAACTGGAGAATAACGACTACTCCAAGTTTCCCAGTCTGACCTACGCCAGGAGTTTCCTCGCACAGTACTGCGATCACCTCGACATCGATGCTGTCGAATGCCTCGCCCACTTTGAAACGGGTGATTCCCTGTCCGACCTGGATAGCTGTGGCTACCTCAAGGACCACGATGAGCGGGTGAACGCCCGACCGCTCGTCATGAAACGGCCCAGGAGCCGGAAGAAAAAGGTGCGCAAGGAGAAGCAGAAGGCGCACAGGGAGAAGCAGACCGTCTCCTCCTCCCCCCGACAGCCTCTCGTGGTTTTCTCCGTCACCTCCCTCCTCCTCACCTGCGCAATCTTCGCCTTCATGAAACTGAGTGACACTCTCGGAGAAAAGGAACCCGCTACCAGGGAAGAGCCTGCCGAGACTCTTGGTGCCATCGGTGGCGCATCCATCCAGACTTCCGCCGGTCCCGATCTCTCCAACGTCCCCCGCGCCCTGCTGGTGACACCGGAAGGAGAAAGCTCTCTCGTAGCCGGTGAACCCGGCGGAACGGCGGGCATCGAGATCCTCAGCACCTCACCCTCCTCCCAGGCAAACGTCCGCACCGAATTCTCTCTCGACAACCCACCCCCACGGGCTGTCATCGTCAAAGAGTAACCCGGTCGAGGGGATCAAACCCCGGCTCTGGAGGCGGGAATGCTCTGGTCCTCCGCGTTCGTTCTCAACCTTCCACCCGGAACAGCTCCAGAAACGGCGCAAGGAACCTCTCCGCCTTCACCGCGCCCACACCCTTGATTCCCATGGCCTCCTCCTCCGAGGTGGGCCGGATCCGGGCAAGGTCCTCCAGGGTCTTGTTGGAAAACACCCCGTAGAGCGGTAATCGGTGCTCCTTTGCCAAGCTGGTTCGAAGATCCTTCAGGCGGGCATAGAGGACGGGATCAAGGGGGGGCAGCTCTCCTTCCGCCTCCGCCCCTCCTCCCGAACTTTTCGCCGTGCTCTCCCGCAGGGTCTCGGGCCAGACCAGGCTGTATTCGATTTCCCCCTTCATGGCCTGCTCCCCCTTCGACGTAAGAGTGACCAGGGGATACTCACCCCGCTGCGTGACAAGAAGACCCGCGGCGTGCAGGGAATGAAAGAGCTCATTGAGATAGGCGGTCCCCTTCCCCTTCAGGATGCCGTAGGTTGAAAGTTCGTGCAGGCGCACCCGCATGATCTCCTGTGACTTGCTGCCGGTCAGCATCTGCACGATGCGCCCCCGTCCGAAGATGCCCTCCCAGCCCTTGCTGGTGCGCCGGCTCATGCGTGCCACCCCGCTCAGCACCTTGCGCACCACCAGGTCCTCTGCCCCGGTCGGCGCACGCCGGTCCGTCCCGTAGTCGCTGCGGCATACGTCACAGGTCCCGCACTCACCCGGCTCCTCCTCACCGAAGTACTCCAGGATCGCCCGTTGGCGGCAACCTGCCCCGTAGCAGAGCCCAACCATGGCCTGCAGTTTCTGCCGGTCGCGCCGTTCCTTCTCCTCCAGGGCCTCCCGGTCGATCTCCAGTCCACTGGCCTGCACCTCCGGCTGCCGCAGGCGCGTGCCACGTCGCCGCTGGCCCGGAACATTGAAGCGCTCAAGATAACCCGCGCGCCCGAGGACCGCCAGTGCACTGCTCACTGCCATCCCGTTCTTCACCTCCACCGCACTCGTGATCTCTTCGATGCTGGCATGAACTTCCTGCTCTTCATTGGCTTCCTCGTGGAAGAACTGGTAAACTTGGCAAATCGTCCCGTAGCCGGGGTTGCCCCCCTCCAGGAAAAACTCCTGTGTCCGGGTGTCGGCGTAATTCCAGAGAAGCTCACAGTGCGCGGCCTCCCCGTCCCGACCAGCCCGGCCCGCTTCCTGGTAGTAAGCTTCCACGCTTCCGGGAACCTCGAAATGGATCACGAAGCGCACGTCCGAGCGATCAATCCCCATCCCGAAGGCATTGGTCGCCACCGCCACATCCACCTCGCGCCGGATGAACCGGTTCTGCGTGTCCTCGCGTTCCTCTTCCTTCATCCCCCCGTGATAGCCGATACACTTCACACCCCAGCTGTTGAGCGTCTCGGCCACCTCTTCCACCCGCTTGCGCGTCGCACAGTAGACAATGCCGGTCCGGTGTTCCTCCAGGACCTCGCGGGTCCGGCGGAACTTGGCCGCCTTGGTCTCAACCGGCGTGATGTTGAAGCTCAGGTTCGCCCGCGCAAACCCCGTCACGATCTGGAACGGTTCCTCCAGCTCCAGTACCGACACGATGTCCTTCCGCACCACCGGGGTCGCGGTGGCCGTGAAGGCCACGCACTGCGGACTGCCCAGGGTCCCCCGCGCCTTCCCCAGTCGCAGGTAGTCCGGCCGGAAATCGTGCCCCCACTGGCTCAGGCAGTGTGCTTCGTCGATTGCGAAGAGAGCCACCTTCACCTCCCGCATGGCCGACACAAATCCCTCCGCCCGGAACCGCTCCGGGGCAACGTAAACCAGCTTGTAGTCGCCCGCGATCATGCGCTCGATCCGCTCCCGCTGTTCGGAGTGGGAAAGGGTTGAATTGATGAGGGTGGCCGCCACCCCCTTCTCCACCAGGGCGTCGACCTGGTCCTTCATCAGGGCAATGAGCGGACTCACCACGATTGTGACGCCCTCCAGGCACAGAGCCGGGAGCTGATAACAGAGCGATTTCCCTCCCCCTGTCGGCATCACCACCAGTCCGTCCCGCGAAGCGAGGATCTTCTCCACGATCTCGGCCTGCCCCTCCAGGAACTCCTCAAACCCGAAGGCACCCTGCAACGTCTCTCTCGCCAGATCGGGCACGGGCCGAAGTTGCACCGACTTCCTCCCCTGATCAATCCAAAGGACTGCGAGGCCCCTTATTGGTCGGCTCACTTCAGGCCCGCCAGGTTCTGGAATTCCCATGTTTGCCCTCGCGCGCCATCACCCCAACTGAAATCATGGCATTTCCTCATCAAAGCCCGTCATGAACGTCAGACCATTCCTCTTCCTGCACCTCTGCCTCTGCACCGCCATTCTTGCCGCCCTGCCCGGCCACGGTGGGATCAGGGCCGGGGCCGCGGAACGGGAAATCACGCCCGCTGCCGGGCTCGAGATCCAGCACTACTTCCGTACGAGCATCGGGGTTCGGGATCCCCTCTTCGCGCGCTGTCTCTACCTCGAGGACGGGGCCGGAACTGCGGTGGCCATCGTGGGGCTCGACCTGATCATGGGAAGCTTTGAGGCCTGCGATCAACTGCGGGCCGAAATCCTGGAGAAGTGCGGCGTCACCCACACCCTCCTCAACTTCAGCCATTCCCATGCCTCCGCCGCCCTCGGTCCCCGCGGTAAAACCAGGATTTCCAACGATCCCGACTCACAATGGAACGACCGCACCCTCGACGCCATCATTGCAGTCGTCGCGGGGGCCAGGAAGCGGGCTGAACCGGTCTCCCTGCGTGCCGGCCGGGCCGAAGTACAGGTCGGCTTCAACCGACGACTGATCAATGCCGGCAACGGGCACGTCTACATGGGGGTCAACCGCAAGGGTCCGGCCGTGCCCTGGGTCAACGTCCTGGTGGCCGACAGTTCCCGGACCGGGAAGCCGCTCGCGGTGCTCTTCGAGCACGCTGCCCACCCGGTCATCGTCCCCCACACCAGCAAGCTCACCAGCGCGGATTTCCCGGGCGCGGCCGGAAAACGGATCCGGGAAGTGCTCGGCAAGGATGTCATCACCGTCTTCGGCCAGGGCTGTGGTGGGAACATCAACGGATTTCCCCTGCGCTCCACCCATGAGAAGGCCGAGGAAGCGGGTCACCGGCTGGGAGAGGCCGCCCTCAAGGCCATCAAAAAGAGCGAGGCCATCAAGGCGCAGGTCTTCCGCGTCAAGTCAGCCACGGTTGAACTGCCCTCCGCCCCCCTCCCGGACCGGGAGCTCCTCGCGGAGATGATGGACCTCCAGAAGGACAAGCCGGGCCGGATGAAACAGCTCCGCAGGATCGGGGATCTCCTCGAGCGGGGCGAGAAGCCGCCGGCCCGCCGCTTCGATGCCCATGCCGTGATGTTCGGCCGGGAGTGGTGCCTCACCACCATGCCCCACGAGATGTTCTGCCAGTACGAACTCTGGATCGACAGGCAGGCACCCTTCAAGAGGACCATGACCTTTGCCTTCACCAACGGCTACCAGGGTTACATCGCGGTGGACCAGGCCCTCGCGCTGGGGGCCAGGGGCGGCTACGAGGCCGCCCGCCTTCCCAACTGGGGAGGCCAGGTCTACACCGAACACCTTGGCCCCCCCGCGGTCGGCACCGAGAAGATCATCAAGGAGACCCTCGCCTCCCTGTGGCCCCGGGATGCTGAAAAGTCCCCGCCGAAACAGCCGGAGTAAGCAACCCGGGAAGACGGAACCTGCAAGTGCAGGAAGCCCGGTCCTGATCAGGACCGGGCTTCCGCTGGCAAGGGTGATGGTTTCGGAAATTTCCTATTCCGGGGCGGCAATCACTCTGAAGAGGACCACCTTTTTCGAGCGATCGATCGGGATCTGACGGGTGTGCTGAACCTGAAGGTCGCGGCTCGATTGGATCCGACCGATCCTCCTGCCATCCAATGTCCACCACCAGCTCTTCACCGTGATCTGATTGGACGTGGAGCTGAAGCGGATGGAGGTGGCAGCACCGGCGTTCACGGTTCCGCCGTCGAAATCGATCCTACCGGATCCACCGCCGCTTTGGTTGGAAAATGCACCGTAGCTGTTCTTGACCAGCACAGGGGTGACTCCTTGCCTGAATTCGACGTGCAGGTCATTGGCGTTCTGCCCGGTGTTGTTCACGAACCTGAACACCCGGTTCGCGCTGGCCTGGGCGGCGATGTCGATGGATTCACTTCCGCCCCAGTCGAGGAAATGAGGCCCGGAATGCGATTCGTGATCGTGGCCTCCCAGCACCGAACTCCAGGCCAGGCCGGAGGGGAAGAGATCATCTGCCCGGACCACTTCCTCTTCCCCGAGGTTCTCCCGGATCCACTCCTGCGGGGTCAGGCTGGACTGCACGTCGTAGGTCATTCCCCTCTCGCCGGTCCAGGTCACCTCGATCTGGTCCTGCAGCAGATCCGGATTCAGCTCCCATTTGATGAGCTTCCAGATCCTGAGGCGATAGTCCTCCACCTCGCCCCCGATCTCGTGGCCCTTGTAGTCCGAGCCCCCATGGCTCAGGCGGAAGCGGGCGGTGGTCTTACGGGGCTTTTTCACCTTCGGAACCTTGAAGGCCAGGACCTGGCCGGGGTGCACCGTCTGGTTGTTGAAGATGCGGTTGTTGGTCTGCATCCAGGTGCCATCGCCATCAAAGTCGATCCAGGCGTCGAGAATCCCGGTCATGGTGGGCAGAACCCTGACAAAGGCGAAGTATCCCGAGATGACGGGAGTCAGGAAGATGATTCCATCCTCGTCATCATTGCCGTCGTTGTCGTCACCCAGGGCCCACACACTGGGCTGGCCGTCTGGTTCGGAATCCACCGACTCACCGAGGAAGAGTTCGTCGATCAGGTGGGAGGCCCCGCCGGACGAGTGTAAGGTGGGATAGCCCAGCGGACCGTCTGGATCGGGAGCATCACCCCAGTCAAGATGATCGCCGTTCGGGTCTTCCGTGATGCGAATGTAATAGTCCTCCACCTCACCGTCCTGCGCGAATGCGTTCGGTCCGGGGTCGGTCGGTCCGAGGTTTCCCGTGGAGTTGAACCGGATACGGGCGAAGGTTGGTCCCACCGCAGCGGACGAGGGCACCGTGAAGCTTAAGAGGTTGGGTCCAGCCACCACGACAGAGTTCAGGATGATCTTCTCACTCCCAAAATCGTTCCAGTCTCCGTCCTGATCGAAGTCGATCCAGGCGTTGATATAGCCCGTGGTGGAGGCCTGAATTTGGATCTGAGCCATGCTGCTCTGCTGCAACTGCGAGGAGAAAAAGATCACTCCATCCTCGTCGTCGCTGCCGTCATTGTCATCGCCGAGGGCAAGCGGATGAGGTTGTCCATTTGGTTCCGGGTCAACCGTGGCCCCAAGATAGTAGGCGCCATTGCCAATGAAATGTCTGGCTCCGCCGGACGAGGCTAAGGTGGGATAGTCCACCTGTAAGCTGGTTGGATCGTCGGGAGCATCCCCCCAGTCGAAGCCGTCAATAATAGTACCCTGTTCGATGCCAATATGGTAATCCTCCACCTCGCCATCCGGGGCCGCGCCCTCGGGACTGAGGCTGCCCCCCGAACTGAGACGGAAGCGGGCATAGGTTCCCCCTGTGGAGGCCGAAGCAGGAACGAGGAAGTTGAGGTTGTTGGGACCACCCACAACCGGCGTACTGACCAAGATCTTCTCACCGGGATCGATCCAGTCTCCGTCCTGATTGAAGTCGATCCAGGCGTCAAGGCGTCCCGGCATGGTGGAAACGGCCACGATGGTGGCAATGGCACCGGTAGAGATCGAGGAGGTAAAGGTGATGCCGTCCTCGTCATCGACAGGCAAATCCATGTCATCGCGGTCGGCGTTGATTGAAGGCTGGCCATCGGGTTCCGAGTCAACCGCACTACCGAGCATGAGTTCGTCGATCAGGTGGGAAGCCCCGCCGGACGAGTGTAAGGTGGGATAGCCCAGCGGACCGTCTGGATCGGGAGCATCCCCCCAGTCGGCCTCATCAGTCGGATTGGGATTAGGACCCTCTTCAATCTTGACGATGTAGTCCTCAACTTCCCCGTCCTTGGCAGTGTCGGTCGGTAAGAGTCCACCCTGAGAGCTGAAACGGAAGCGGATAAAGGTCTTTCCCGGGATCGCTGCGGCCGGGACCGTGAAGTTCAAGGGGTTGATTCCCGCTGCCAGGGGCTCACTGACAAAGATCTGCTCACCGGAATCCAACCAGCTCCCATTCAGGTTGAAATCGGCCCAGACATCGAGCCTGCCCTGTCCCGAGGCTTCCACTTCAATCCCGGCAGACAGACCCGGTTGCAGCGGGGTCAGGAAAATGACCCCGTCTTCGTCGTCATAGGGACCCATGGAATCATCCCCCGAGGCCAAGGCAGTGGGTTGACCGTCGAGTTCGGTGTCAATGTTGGGCCCAAGTTTCAGAACAAATCCATCCGCAAGCACCGAGACAAGGTGGCGGGCACCGTTGCTGCTATGCAGGGTCGGATAACTGGGAATGACATCGGGGTTGTCCGGAGCATCCCCGTAATCAAAATTAAGTTTAATCGGAATGTCCGGGATAGGGATACCCGGGATATCGAGAATAAACGGGTCCAGGAAAGGATCAACAGGATCAACCGCGATGATATCGGGGTCGATTTGAGCAATTGCCATGGAAGCGGTTCCGATGAGGATTCCGCAGGATCGGTTGAATAGTTTTTTTGCCGTCATGATAGAATTTTTCATATCTACAATTGCCAACCGCAATCCGTGGGGCGGATTTTCAAGAGACCAGGCACCCGTCCTGCCTGTCGGGGCGAATTAATCCTCAAATCCCTGCAAAAACAGGATTTCAACTGCTTATCGGCGGACCGATCTCCCGGCCCCTGGTCATGAACTGGCCTCAAAACAGCCGGGGACTGACGGGGCTACGGCCCCTCTAGCGCTCCCCCTGCCCCTGCTTCTCCATGACCCAGGCGAGGTTGAATCGCGCCATCCAGTCCTTGTTGGAGAGGAGGTAGATGAACCCCTCACTGGGCGTACCCTTCCGGCCCACCGCC
>Ga0310342_100001511_pt1 | contig 14489 bp, 9 predicted proteins | sample S15DNA20500_MG_FD_206155 | JGI IMG/M metagenome (GOLD analysis project Ga0310342, IMG submission 206155) | Marine microbial communities from station ALOHA, North Pacific Subtropical Gyre - S1503-DNA-20-500_MG | ecosystem: Environmental > Aquatic > Marine > Oceanic | place: Pacific Ocean: North... | reverse complement strand
TCCCGCAATTGGATCGACCGGGTTCACCAGTGACACGCACCGCAGGGGCTGATCCTCGACGTGTCCGGTCGGGTGACCGTTTTACAAACCGAGATCTTCTTACGCAGCTTCCAGTCCCAGGCAAAATGCTGGACACGTCCACGTCACATGGTGACCAGGATCAAGTGGCATCGCGGCGAGTTGTTTCCACGCGTCGGGTTAATCGTGACTCACCTGGAAAAGTGGTCCATGACCGTGGCCAAGTTTTACAACGGTCGTGGCACGGCGGAACAATGGATCAAGGAAGACCAGAACACCCTCAAGTGGACGAAGATTCCTGCCACTCGTTCAAGGACAACCCGATGCGATTGCGGTTGTTTACCTTGGCTTACAATTATTCGAACTTCCTGCCTCACCAGGCCCTTTTCTCGGACGGTGAAACACGGGTCGCTCACCACGCTCAGGCAGCAGCATGTTCCAGGTGTAAGAACCCAAAATCGGAACCACAGATAAAAAGAATCTCCACGCGCTGGACACCGGAGGGGGCAAATTGTTGGAATCGGAAACATTCTGAGTCTCGAGCGGTTCTAGGCGAAACCTAAATACTGTATGAACTTGACTTGCTGAACACCATCGAAGAGAATTAGAATACGCTTGCTGCCTCGTATTTGTGACCGGTAACTGATACGCAGATAACTTTCGCAGCCATTGGCGCTCCACGACTGGTGTGGTACAGATTCAATGGGGAATTCATGGAACATTCTTCGATAGTCGCGCCTGACCCAGTAGAGAAGCTGGCCAGCATTCGATCCTAAGGCAATCGCACAGAGACCAAGGACACTCAATCATGCTGACCCTCTGGGGAGCAAACGAGCGGTTATGCGACGGCCTTTCCCGGCGTGATTTTCTCCGCATCGGTGGCCTGGGCGCCAGCGGCCTGACGCTGGCCGATTTGCTGCGGCTGAGGACGCACGGGGGGCAAGCTGCCCAATCGTCTACGAAAGCTGTGATCATGGTCGTGCTGCAGGGCGGACCGAGCCAAATCGACATGTATGACCTGAAACCCGCAGCCCCGCTCGAGTACCGGGGGGAGTTCAATCCGATCAGGACCAAGGTTCCCGGCATCGAGATTTGCGAGCTGTTTCCAATGCAGGCGAAGATCGCTGACAAGCTCGCAATTCTCCGCGGGTATCGGACCACTGATACCAATCACACCTTGGACGAGGTGATCACCGGATTTCCGCCCGGTGCAAAACGACCGTCACTGGGATCGATCGTGAGCCGACTGCGCAACGATGTCGGAACGCTGCCACCCTACGTAAGTCTGACAACGGGACGCCGCAGAAAGGAACTGGACCGCGCGGAAAGTCCTGGCTACGCAGGGATAGTCCATGGGCCATTCATTCCCGAGAAACCCGCGCTGGCCAATCTCACCCTGGCCCACGGCGTGACCCTCAACCGGCTGGAAGAACGCCGGAAGCTGCTGAGTGCCTTCGACACTCTGGATCGTAAATTGAATGCCAATGGTGGCGCCGGACTGGACCCGTTCGTCGCCCGGGCGCTGGAGATCATCAGCTCTCCCAGGGTCCGGGATGCGTTTGACATCAGCCTCGAGCCCGAGAAGTCGCGTGCCAAATATGTCGGCCGGGTCAAATACGGCACCGGCAGGGCCTTGGAAAACGCCCCAAAGATAGTAGCATCCGGAACCTGGGAAGGGATGCGCTTCCTGCAGGCGCGCCGCCTGGTGGAAGCGGGTGTTCCCATTGTGACGCTGACAACCGGTGTTAATTGGGATCACCACGGCTTTAAAAGCATTGTGCCTGAGTCCATTTTCGTCATGCTGCGAAGCCTCCTTCCACTGCTGGATCAATCTCTCCATGCGCTGATCACCGACCTACACGAGCGTGGTCTCGACAAAGATGTCGCCGTGGTCGTGTGTGGCGAGTTCGGCCGAACCCCGCGCATCAACAATATGGCCGGGCGGGATCACTGGAACCCGGCAAACTTCGTTCTGATGGCCGGTGGTGGGCTCCATATGGGTCAGGTAATTGGCTCGACGGATGCCCTCAGTGAACAAATCATGAGTGGGCTCGTCACCCCACAAAATTTAATGGCCACACTGTACCACGTGCTGGGCATTGACCCGGCCCAGACTATTCCAGACTTCAGCGGCCGCCCCATGTACCTGCTGGAAGAACGTGAAAAAATAACGGAACTCATTTGAGCTTCGGTTGTTTTTGACTCGGCGCGAGAATATTGAACTTCCCTGGCTCAAGTTCAACGCCACATTGAAACTTTGATCGACAACAGAATGATTCCCTGCCAACCAACTCCGACGCGCCGGGAAATGCTGCGCCGAGCTGGAACTGGCATGGGCATTCTCGGTCTGGCGGGCGTGCTTGCCGACGACGGCCTACTTGGTGACTTATCCACAAGTCCACTTGCTCCCAAACAAGCGCACTTCGCGCCGCGGGCAAAGCGGGTAATTCATCTTTTTATGAACGGTGGCCCATCACAAGTCGACACCTTTGATCCAAAACCGGCCTTGAAAAAATATCATGGCCAACGGCCTCCGTCTACCGAATTGAAAACCGAACGAAAGACCGGTGGACTGTTTCAGTCGCCTTTTAAGTTCAAGAAGTGTGGCCAGTCGGGAATTGAGGTCAGCGAGATCTTTCCAGAGATCGGCAAATGTATCGACGACATTTGCGTGATCCGTTCGATGCACACGGAACTGCCTAACCACGAGCCGTCGCTGTTGATGATGATGTGCGGCAATACGCAACCCATACGCCCCAGCATGGGATCATGGCTGTGTTACGGGTTGGGATCCGAAAATCAAAATCTGCCGGGTTTCGTGGTGCTTTGCCCCGGCAAACCCACGGTTGGCCCGCAATTGTGGGGCAACAGCTTCTTGCCCGGGATCTACCAGGGCTGCCAGATCGAGAATTTCGATCCTGAAAACGCCTTCCAACACATCTCTAACCAACACCTGTCCCGCAATTCACAACGGCGGCAGCTTGACCTGATCAATCGTCTGAACCGGCTGCATCGCCGTAAGCGCGTTGACGATGATCAGTTGGAAGCGCGCATTCAGTCTCTGGAAATCGCCTTCCGCATGCAGTTCGAAGCTCAGGAGGTGTTCGACATGAATCAGGAATCAAAAGCCACGCGCGATCTGTACGGCGAAGGACAGTTTGCCGACGCCTGTCTTGTCGCGCGCCGCCTGATCGAACGCGGTGTGCGCATGGTGCAGGTTTTTTACGGAGCTGAACAACCTTGGGACGATCACAACGATCTCGCGAAAGGACATCGCCAGAAGGGGCAGGTGAGCGATCAGCCGATCGCCGCACTGCTGCGCGACCTGAAAACACGTGGCCTGCTCGAGGAAACACTGGTTCTATGGGGTGGCGAATTCGGCCGTACTCCGGTTTCGGAAGGCGACAGTGGCCGTGACCATAACCATCATGGCTTCACAGTGTGGTTGGCCGGCGGTGGCTTACGCGGTGGCATGGTCTACGGCGCGACAGACGAATTCGGCTTCGCCGCCGTCGAGAACAAAGTCCACATCCATGACCTGCATGCCACGATGCTGCACCTCGTCGGCATCGATCATGAGAAACTCACCTACCGATACAGCGGTCGTGATATGCGATTGACCGACGTACACGGCCACGTAATACGGCAGATCCTTGCCTAGGACCTCTTCCCAAGCCAACGTCCCAACCTGCCGGGACGACACCGAGCCAGAATTGGATCGTCCGATACGTACAACCCCCACCGTGAGCAGGGAAAGATGTGACTCGCAGGAAACACACAATGGATTGGTTCTTGTCACTTTGCCGGCTTGGCTGCCTGCTTGAAGTGCCGGTTTGCTCACGTCCGGCTCAAGCCGATGAGCTCCGGTGAACCAAGTTATCATCCTATACGATCATTCAAAATCGGCTTGATGTGCCTGGGGGCCACCAGCCAATTGTCTTCCCGCAGATGCCCCTTCTACCGGGTCGTGGTTTTAAGTTCACAAACGTTGTACGTCGATCGAACAGCCAGACTCTTGACGGTTCACAACTTCGGGCATAGTTTCAATGGATTGTGGGGGATTAAAATTCATATCAATTTGAGGATGTTAGGATGTTTAAAACCATACTTGTCACACTCGGCGCAGCCGGCGTTCTGTTGAACACCGGTTCGGTTGACGCAGCGACAATTCGTAACGTAACCACAAACACCGATCTCTTCATCGACGATTACGAGGGTGTGACACCCACCGGTGGCCCTGCGGACGATGATCCCGTTGCCACTTCAGGCAAGTGGGTGATCAACGAGTCCAGCGATAACAACGTCCAGGTGCTGGCCAATCCCTCGACGCCAGGAACTTCCCAGGGTACGAAGTTCTTAAAGGTAGCCGATGAGCCTGAAACACCCAACGTGGTCAATCCACGATTGACGTTTACGCCACAATCTGCTGTCGGCGACTTCATCCACTGGGAATCCATGGTGTACGTACCCAGTAGCCAGAAATTACCGACATCGACCGACGACGATACAGCGCCGATCGTGATGAGCTTATATGCGGGGAGTGGTGCCATTACAGCGAATCTGCATTTGCTCATCCGGAACGACGGGGAAATCTTCCGATTTCATGGCGGCAAACAATTCGACACCAGCCTCGATTTTCAGTTCGACACATGGCAGAAGTGGGAAATCGATTACCGGCTCAATAGCTCAGCGTTCACCCTCACCGTCGCAGGCAATTCTGCTACAGTTTTCATGCGGTCTGTCGCACCCATCGTGGATACTTTTCGCTATGGACCTGAAGAAGGCGGGCTGGTCTATTTTGATGCCGTTCCCAAAAACTACGTTCCCCCTGCTGGAGCGAAGGTTGCCGCTACGGGAAATGATCACTCGGTCTCTGGAGGTGACGGGCAGGATCTGGCGTCGGCGACCGTCGAGTGGCATAACTCGCTCAAACCCACGGGTAAACCGGCAGCAAGCCTCACGTTGGCCGGAGATGGGCATACCGATTACGTGATTGTAATCCCCAGCGCGCCGACGCCTCAGGACCAAAAGGCGGCCGACGATTTGGCACTCTGGCTGGGGGAAATGACTGGCGCAAAGTTTCCAATCGTACCAGATTCACAGCAATCCAGAAAAACTGAGATTAGCATCGGGCAGACTAACCGTCTAGAGAAGACCGACCTGCCCCTGGCCGAAGCTGAACTCGGCGACGAGGGTTACGGTATTGACGTCGTGGACGAAACGATTTTTCTGCTGGGTGGTCGTAAGCGCGGCGCCATCAACGCCGTTTATGCTCTGCTTGAGGAAGATCTGGGCTGCCGCTGGTATCCGACGTTGAACATAGAAGACGGTCGGCCTCGTCCTGATCCTACGGCCAACCGAATTCCCCATACGCGTTCGCTCCGCTTTCAGCCGGTGCCACGCAGCTATGTTCCGCCGTTTACGTATCGCGCACCCGGTTACGTCAACGCCTACCCTCCAGCCTGGGCATTGCGCAACAGGACCCACGGCGCCGAAGTGCCGAAAAAATGGGGTGGGGACGTGACATGGAGGGGATTTGCCCACGAGATGGGCCGAATCGTGCCTGCCTCGGAGTACTTCGAGGAGCATCCCGAGTACTTCTCAATGATCGACGGCAAACGTACGCCGCGGCAGTTGTGCATGACCAACCCCGACGTCATCAGGGTCCTTACGGAAAACCTGCTGCGACGGTTGAGGGAGACCCCCCACGTGCAATTCGCCGATGTGTCGCCCAACGACGGCGGAGGCCATTGCACCTGTTCCGATTGCACGGCGTTGAACCAAGAGAACGGCAGCCCGTCCGGCTCCCAAATCTACTTTGTCAACCGGGTTGCGGAGGGCGTGGAGAAGGAGTTCCCTGACGTGAAGCTCATGACGGCGGCTTACATGGACTCCAAGAACCCGCCCACGAAGATCCGGGCCCGCAAGAACGTCGCGATATTCCTGGCCAACGACGCCCACTCCTGGATCAAAGTGTTGGTCCCCTTCACCTCGGGCTCATGGGATTTTAGCCAGCATTACCGCGAGGCGATCATTGGCTGGACGAAAACTTGTGACACCGTTCTGGTCTGGGACTACTTCACCAATTTCCAGCACTTCCTGTCCCCAATGCCCAACCTCCACGTGCTCGAGCCAAGCGTCCGCTTTTACGCGGAACACAACGTCGGGGGCGTTTACATGCAAGGCTGCTACATTACGTCCGGGGAATTCGCTCCGATGCGCACGTGGGTGATCGCCAAATCGCTGTGGGACCCCGCGCGAAACGTGGACGACCTCGTCCAAGATTTCATCCTGGGGTACTACGAAGAGGCCGCGCCAGCCATCATCCAGTACCGTGCTTTACTGGATCGGGTCTCGACTCCTGAACGCAACAATGTCAACTCGATATGCTTCTCGATGACGGACGCCTACCCCTACGCTCCTTTCCTCACAAGGGACCTCATCGAGCAGGCGACCGCTATCTTCAACCGCGCGCTTAAGATGCCGCTCACCCCCGAAATCCGACGTCGTGTGGAGGTTGCCAAACTGCCGATCACCTACGTGAAACTCTCCAAGGGAGGTGCCGTCACAAACGAACCTTGGTATTTTCAAACGGACGAGGATTACTCGACCCTTCTTGAAGAGTTCAAGGCAGTCGTAACGCGCGAGAAGACTGGTTTCTACGCTGAGGGCAAGCCTATGGCTGGTTGGCTCGCCGAGAAAGAGGCACTGTACGGACGCCTGCCTGAGAACGTTGTCTACGATCTGTACCAAAACCTCACCCAGGCCAGGATCGAGAATTGCCGTATGTTCAAGAGAACATCGATTGAACATGACGGCCAAACGCTGTTGAGCATTCTCGAACACCCGCCCAAGGCAGGTGTCGGTGATGCGACCTACAAGATTCCACTGCCGGTTCTGGAGAACGGGAAGAAGCTTGTGCTGAGGTTTGGCACGTGTTTCAACGCGGCTACGGTCAATGGAGTGCGGTTCGCAGTCCTTGTTGACGGCCAGGAGATCTGGTCTGGCGCGCAGAAAGAGCTCCTGCCAGCGGATCATCAGCTCGACCTCTCCGGCTGGGCAGGGAAGATGATCTCGTTAACCCTGCGCGTGGACGCTATGGGTAATGACGCTTACGATTGGTCGTGCTGGCTGCGCCCACAGGTAGAGACCGTCGCTGCCAAGAAGTCGCGACTTCAATTCGAAATGGCCTAACTTTTTCTTCGCGCGCTCTTACTTAAAAGATGTTCTTGCGAGATGGCGAGAAACAAAACCGCCGGCGATGGCAGCCACCACAAGGCAGAAGAGTCCGTCGCTCAACTCACCGAGAACGATCTTTCCGACACCCAGTACGCTGCATAGCACACAGACCGATCTGACGACCCGGTCAAGAATTTCTAAACTCATAAAACTGCTTTAAATTTTGGTTTTGTTTCGCATTTTGACAATTGCCCTCCACAGATCCAGCAGTTCCATCCTCCCGTAGAAAAATGCCGGAGTCAGAATAAGGTTGCCAATTCAGGAATTTTGAGGCAGAGATAAATCAATAACGACCAAGGCTACGATCCAAGGCCCACACATCTCGAGCTGAAATGGGGCCGGACCATTCTGCCCTCCTCGGTCGAATTGATCTTCGACTCCGAAAAAAGCGTGCCGCGTTGCGTTGGACCATGCATTTCTGGTAGCATGTACAATCGGACGTGTGAGTCACACTGCTGGGCACCGGTGGTTCTAGTTTCAATCGTTCTAGGTCGCGATGAGTATCTATCTTCTGGCGACACTCGATACCAAGGGCACAGAGATCGGCTATGTGCAACAGCGTCTACAAGCGCTGGACCTGTCGGTCAAAGTCGTTGACATTGGCTGCCTGGGCGAGCCGGTGATTGCAGCAGACATCAGCCGTGAGGAGCTCTTCGACGCTGCAGGAACTTCGCTTGAGGACCTGCGCCAACTACGTGATCGTGGGCAAGCCGTGAACCAGGCCGCCGCAGGGGCTGCCCAGCTGATCTCCAAACTCCACCAGGATGGCAAGGTTGACGGCATCTTGGGAATCGGTGGTTCGGCCGGAACGACCATTGCCACTTCAGCAATGAAAGCTTTACCACTCGGCGTCCCAAAAGTGATGGTCAGCACGCTGGCTTCAGGAAACGTCCGTGGCTTTATCGGTGACAAGGACATCACCATGATCAATTCGGTCGTCGACATCCTCGGCCTCAACCGTATCAGCAGATCTGTATTGTCGGACGCGGCCCATGCTATGGCAGGGATGGTTAGGCACCGAATTGAAACTTCAAGCATCGACGACAAGCCGCTGGTTGCCGCAACGATGTTCGGCGTCACCACACCGTGCGTCGAGAAAGCACGTGAGATTCTCGAAACGGCCGGCTTTGAAGTCCTAGTCTTCCACGCTACGGGAAGTGGCGGCCAAGCGATGGAATCGCTGATCCGCGACGGTGAGATCGTCGGCGTCCTGGATATGACAACGACGGAGCTGGCAGACGAAATAGTCGGCGGTGTCCTCTCTGCAGGGCCAGACCGCTTGACGGCAGCAGCTCAGTCGGGAGTGCCGCAGGTCGTTTCCGTCGGTGCAACGGACATGGTAAACTTTCATGGCATCGACACGGTCCCGGGACCATTCCGCGACCGGAACTTGTACAAACACAATGCCAATGTCACGTTGATGCGAACAACCGCCGAAGAAAATACGCGAATCGGTGAAGAAATTGGCCACAAAGTTTCGGCGTCGAAGGCGCCCGCAGTCATTGTACTTCCCAGGGAAGGTGTTTCCGCAATCGATCGGAAAGGCCAGCCTTTCGACGACCCGATCGCTCGTCAGGCGTTGTTGGCTGCCGTGCGTAAAAGCGCCGGGAGCACTGAGATCATTGAAAAAGATTTGCACATCAACAATCCGGAATTCGCTGTCATGGCGGCTCGCCGGTTGATCGAGCTGATCGGCACGTACCAGCGTCAACCGCCTCGCACCGGAAAGATGGGTCACGTATAACTTGTGCTGCCCACCCATCGCACTTTTGCGTCAAGTTTCCAGAATCTCGAGACCTTTATTCAAAAGAAAAGACATTGTCATTTAGACAGAGCCTGTCCGAGAAATGGTCCGGCAGGTGAGAAAACGAAGTCATCGGTCGTAAAGACAACTCATTCCATGATCGAACAAGCCTATCAAGGTGACCTCTGTGTCCCTCGGCCTACTGCATGGTTCATCAAGCTTCTCTGTGCCACCCTGTGTCCTCTGTGGTTCATCCCCGCAGTTTTGAATGCAGCCAACTTCCCGCAGATCGTCAACACTCAAAATCCGGGCGAGGAGCCACCCACACCGCAAGACGCGGCAGCAAAAATCACTGTGCCGGAAGACTTCAAAGTCACACTTTTTGCCGGCGAGCCTGATGTCAGGCAGCCCATTGCCTTTGACTTTGACGACCGCGGACGGCTGTGGGTGGCGGAGTTCTATAGCTTCGCAGGTGGTCCGTACGACAAAAAGCACCGCGACCGCGTGATCATCCTCCACGATACCGATCAGGACGGTACGTTCGATGAGCACAAGGTCTTCTGGGACCAGGGCTGGGTACTCACCGGGCTAACGTGGGGCTTCGGCGGGCTGTGGGTGTTGAACAACGGGACCCTGTCATTCATCCCGGACCGCAACGGTGACGACGTCCCCGACGACGAGCCACAGGTGATGCTCGACGGCTGGACATTGGAAGCCGGCCACAATGTGGTGAACGGACTACTGTGGGGACCCGATGGCTGGTTGTATGGACGACATGGCATCGTCAACACGTCCTATCCCGGTACACCCGATACTCCCAAGAGCGAGCGCGAACCGATCAACTGCGGCATCTGGCGATTTCATCCGATCCGCAAAATTTTTGAGGTCGTCTGTAACGGCACCGCCAACCCCTGGGGCCTTGACTACGACGAGCACGGCCAGTTCTTTTGCACCAACAACGTCACAGGTCATCTGTGGCACGTCATCACTGGCGCCCACTACCGGAGGATGTTTGGCGAAGACTTCAACCCGCACTTGTATGCGTTGATCGATCAGCATGCCGACCATTACCACTGGGATGCGACGGGCAGATGGACGGAAAGTCGTGACGGCACGGCCAACAATCTCGGCGGCGGCCACTCGCACTGTGGTGGGATGATCTATCTCGGTGACAATTGGCCTGACGAATATCGCGGTTCGATGTTCATGTGCAACACGCATGGTCGCCGGGTAAATCGTGACGTCCTCACGCGGCACGGTTCGGGCTACATCGGCGATCACGCCGATGACTTCCTGCTCGCCAATCAGCCCTGGTTCCGTGGCGTGCAGTTGGCCTACGGTCCGGACGGTGGCGTGTACCTCAGCGACTGGACGGACAACGGCGAATGCCACGACGACGATGGGGTGCACCGCACGAGCGGTCGGATCTACAAGATCGTGCATCAACAACCGCACTTCCCCAAGGGTGCCCCGGGCCACTCATCCAACCCTACCGAGACGACAGACGGCTCGCACGTTCGTAAGGGTGGGCAAGCTGCCAGTCGTATCCAGTGTCCGATGCCCGACAATTGGAACCTCGCCAAGTTGTCTTCAGAAGACCTTGTTCAACTCGTTACCCACAAAAACGCCTGGTTCGGCCGACATGCCCGTCGGCTATTACAGGAACGTGCAATGGATCCTGCAACTGCCAAGGAGATCCATCCACGGCTACATCACAGGCTCACGCTCACAGCGGATGCGAATGATCGGCTGCGATTGGCGTGGGCCTCCTATGTAACGGGGGGCCTCGATCCCGAGTCCCTACTTTGGATGCTCGACGCCCCTGACCCGCATGGTGTGCACATCCGTGTCTGGGCAATTCGCCTGTTCTGCGATCAGCATGCCGTAACCCCAGTGGTGATTGCTCGCTTCGGGGAATTGGCCGAGTCAGACAAGTCAGCCCTCGTTCGGTTGACACTGGCATCAGCTTTGCAACGGCTGCCGCTTGCGGAACGCTGGCCGATTGCCAAGAGCCTTGCTGCGCATGCTGAGGACGCAAACGATCACAACTTGCCGCTAATGATCTGGTACGGCATCGAACCGGCTGTGCCGTACGACACGGTGCACGCCATCGCCCTCTTGAAGAGCTCGCAACTTCCCCTGATTGCAGAGCACATCGCTCGGCGAATCACAGTGGATTTGACCTCTCATCCAGAACCTGTGGATCAGCTTGTGCGTAGCTTGAACGACATCGACTCTCCTCAGCGGCAGACAGACATCCTGCAGGGCATGGCCGCCGCCTTGCGTGGGTGGCGCAAAGCCCCCATGCCGGCAGCCTGGGCTGAGGTCCAACAGCGGTTGTTGAGCAGTCCCGACCGTAACGTCCGACAGGCAACCCGCCAGCTGGCTGTCGTGTTCGGTGACGGAGTGGCACTGGAGACGCTGTGGAAGATCGCCGAGAACCAAAACGAATCACCACCTTCCCGCCGACGGGCGCTGACAATGCTTAACGGGGTGCGCCCAGAGAATCTCATGCCGCTGCTGCTCAAGCTCGTTGGCGACCGGGTCACTGCGACCACAGCCCTCAGCGGTCTGGCCGCTTACGATCATCCTGACGTTGCCAGACGAATCCTGGAAAGCTACCACCAATTTCACGACACCGCTCGAGAAGGAGGTATCAACACGCTCGCCACCCGTCCCGGATCGGCCCTCATGCTACTCAGAGAGGTGCGTGAGGGACGTATCCCCGAAACTGACATTTCAGCTTTTCAAGCGCGGCAAATGGCCAGCCTGAAGGACCAGTCGGTTCTCCAGGAACTCGCGGACGTGTGGGGCATTGTAGGACATACCTCGGCAGAGAAACTCCGACAGATCAATGAATGGAAGTCCCGTTTAACGCCGGACCGACTGGAACAGGCCGACCTATCCCACGGCCGTCTGCTATATAAGAAAATGTGCGCCAACTGCCATCGATTGTACGGCCAAGGGAGCCGCATCGGTCCGGATCTTACCGGCTCGAACCGTCACAACCTCGACTACCTGCTGCAAAACATCCTCGACCCCAGCAGCACGGTCCCCCAGCAGTTCACCCTGTCGGTCGTGGAGCTCACCGACGGCCGCATCATCACCGGTGTCATCGGCAACCCAACCCGGCCAACCGTCGCAATCCAAACGGCCAAAGAGCAACTCATCGTGCGCCGCAACGAGATCGACATCATCCGGAAAACCACGCACTCCCTGATGCCAGACGGCCTGCTCGATCAAATGAGCGAAACGGACGTCCTAAAACTGATCGCGTACCTGCAAAGCCGCGGGCAAGTCCCGCTGCCGAAGTCAACTGAAGTGAAAGAGTAGGACGTAAAAGTGGATTGCCAAAGTTCGATACTACGGGTAAACCGTGGGGGTTTTTAATTGTCGCCATGGATCTTGTTGTGAGACATCGACCAGCGCCGGTCCGTCAAATTTGGCAGGGGACAAGATCGCGAGAAAATGCAGCGTACCTTTTCCCACATTGTACGTGCCGTGAACAACATCCATGGGGATATGGGCCATCTCGCCCGGGCCAAGCAAGCGCCAATCCTTGTCAACCCATTGCTCAGCGCTACCTTCCAGAATATAGATAATTTCTTCCATTGCCGGATGTCGGTGGAACTGATGGGCTTTGCCAGAAGGCATATGCACGCGCACCAGTAGAAGATTTTCGGCATCCACGAGGCCAGGACGACAAAGCCAATCGTGGGGCCCCCAAGGCAGCTCCTCTACCTGAATGTCGTTTTGGGTAACAAACCGCAGTAGTTGCCGGTTCATCTCTGTTAAATCCTCAGCTCGGTAAACTCGCGAACTCGGTTGGTGATCGCCGGTTCGACAGGAAGGCGCTCGGTACTGCTGGCGCCATAGAACCCCGCAACCCCTTCCGTATGGTCCAAAATGTACTGTGCATCGTCCGGCTCGGCGATCGGGCCGCCGTGACAGAGGACGAGGATGTCCGGTTTGCTATGTCTCGCCGCGTCACACATTTCCTGCACGCGCTGAGCGGCCTGTTCGAGCGTCAATGCGGTGTGCGCGCCAATGGATCCTTTGGTCGTCAGACCCATGTGAGGAATGAGGATGTCGGCGCCTGCATCGGCCATTGCTTTGGCTTCGTCGGCGTTGAATGCGTACGGCGTCGTCAACAATCCCATCTTGGAAGCGAGTTGAATCATATCAACCTCGTGCCCGAAGCTCATGCCGGTCTCTTCGAGGTTGGTCCGGAAAATGCCATCGATCAGGCCAACGGTTGGGAAGTTTTGCACTCCCGAAAATCCCGCGGCATCCACTTCCCGGAGGAAGATTTCCATCTTGCGGAACGGATCCGTTCCGCAGACACCCGCCAAGACCGGCGTGTGCTTGACGACGGGGATTACCTCACGAGACATGTCCATGACAATCTCATTGGCATCCCCATAGGGCATCATGCCGGACAGGGAGCCACGTCCGCCCATGCGGAAGCGACCCGAATTGTAGATGACGATGAGGTCGATACCGCCAACTTCTTCCAGCTTGGCGCTGAGTCCGGTCCCGGCGCCACCGCCAATGATCGGCTTGCGTTCGAGTACTTTGGCTCGTAGCCTTCGGAGGATATCTTCTCTTTTAAATAAAGCCATGATCTTTAAATAATAGAAAAATGACCGGAAAAATGCGATGGCTATTCAGCTCAGACGAAACGTGACGTTTCCTTCTGAATCAAGGCGATCTGCAGCGTTTTCTGGACTAGGAGCCTGTCTCAGAAATCGACTCGCTGGCAGGATGCTCGGAAAGAACGCTGACTCGCTGTCCGATTCACCAAGGCAGTCCATGTCGCGCTTGACCTTTTCTCCAGTAACTTCGGCCAAAATTCGGCGCGCTATATCGGTAACAATTCGATATTGACGGCCGAGGTCGAGGACTTTATTGCGGCGCTCACAGCGCAGGTCGGCGTGGCATCAAAAAATCGACCTTCAGGGCACAGGGAACCCGATCAGGATGATCCCGAGGGTCAACGGCAACGTGTCACTACACATTTTTTCTCAGAGATCGCAGCCTGGTACACTTCGAGTTGACGATGCGGTAGCCAACCGTCTTTTTCCGCATGTAGTAGCTCTCCGCGCATTTGCCAGCCCATGGCCAGCGACCCGATGATCATGGTTCCCGCAGTGGCGAGGATGGTGAAGAAATACGCCGTGTATTTGTCGGTGAGGATTCCGGGTTTCAGGTCGGGACAAACGAGCCGACCAAGACCATCGACGACACCTAAAATAAAACCATTCGCACCCGATCTTCTCTGGATATGCGTGAACGTTCCCAGCAGACACATTGTTGACCGAGGAACGACCAACGCCAATCTTTCAGGGAAGAGGTCACCACTAGCGTGGAAGTCACGACCACGCAAATAGACAAATCATCAAAATGACGCTAGATCAATCGCTTACCGACTCTCATCTTTCACACCACTTAGGTGAAAGCTTACAGGGAAAAGGAGTGAAATCGGTTA
>Ga0310342_100001510_pt1 | contig 14489 bp, 11 predicted proteins | sample S15DNA20500_MG_FD_206155 | JGI IMG/M metagenome (GOLD analysis project Ga0310342, IMG submission 206155) | Marine microbial communities from station ALOHA, North Pacific Subtropical Gyre - S1503-DNA-20-500_MG | ecosystem: Environmental > Aquatic > Marine > Oceanic | place: Pacific Ocean: North... | reverse complement strand
GGACTGGCGACCCAGCGGTCAGCGACCTCACGCTGCACCAGCACCCCCATCTGGCGTAAATCCGGTCGTTCGGACACCAGCATCGCCACCAGTGGACTGGCGATCGAATAGGGCAAATTAGCCACCAGTGAGAAGCCGCCAGCAGCGGCAGCTGTCATCGAGTCGAGAGCGGTCAGAACCGCATCCGCAATCCGATTCTTGGATTCGAGGACGTCGGACTCGATCAGTTGTAATCGGGGGTGCGAAACATGTGTTCGGAGAAAATTACACAGGATCGGATCGATCTCGACGCTGGTGACATGACAGCCGACCTCGAGCAGCAAGCGCGTCAAAGTACCGGCCCCGGCACCCACCTCCAGAATCCGATCCCCGGCCTCTACCCCTGCATCACGAATCAGGGCTCGCAGTAGATTCTGATCGAAAAGGAAATTCTGGCCCCTCTTCTGGTCGAAACGGAATCCGAGATCCCGCAATTCTTCCAGTACCTCAAAACGAGAGCGGGGAGATGGGAGATCACTCACGGTGAAACTCCCATCTCCCCCTCTGGAGCCAACGGTCCCGTTCCCCGGACTCGGGGCCAGGAAGTGGAAAAATCACCCCCCGACAGTACCGATGCGAATCTCGACTCGCCGACACTGGGAGCGTCCATTTTCGGTATTCGGGTCGACACCCGGCACCGGCTTCGCCCAGCCACTCGAAGTGAGTTTCATACGATTCTTATCGACACCTTGGTTGACGAACTCCTGGAAAACAGCATGGGCACGTTTGGCCCCCAGTTCCCAGTTATCGGCATTCTTGGATTTCTGAATCGGGGTGTTGTCGGTATGACCATCGATGAAAATGTTCCGATCGGGGTAGTCCCGCTGAATGATACTGACCAACTCACCGATCAGTTCCTTGCCCTGCTTGCGCAGCACACTGCGCCCTTTGTCAAAGAGCAGTTCATCATTGAGCATCAATCCGCCGGTTTCCGGATTGGTCCGGATTTGTGGGGCAAACTGCTCGGTCGAGATGAACACCTTCGGCATCTCCTCAAGGCTCTGCTGCAAAGCCACATTGGCTTGGCGCAAAACGTCTCGTTCCTGGGCTAGTCCTTGCACATCAGATTCCAGAGACTGGATCTTCGCCGAAGCCCTCTGCAACTGGGCGTCACCCTGGAAACCAGATAGCTGAGAGTCCTTCAACCGTTTTTCCATGTCGGAGTTAACTCGATTGGCTCTCTCTAACTTCGAGACCACGTCATCGTACTTCACGTAGGGAACACAAGCTGACAGAAACAACGGTACAAGTAGTAACGTGAAGGCACGCCAACTAAAGAACCGGCTCGGCGAACAGCTATTCGGGAAGTTCCAAGAATGCGATTTCGTCACTTGAAAGGTCCTTTCTGGAGCCGACCAACTTCACATAACTGTAGAACACACAGCCCTCGTGAAGAATCTATCATGCTGAAACTATCGGCCCGTTTCTTTTCCTTCACGAGTTCGATTCGAACTCACTTCGGAACAACGTTCATACCGAAGGACTTCCACCCGGGAAAGATCTGATCCCGAGCAAAGTTGCGGCACCTCCGACTCGCCACAGTGTGCCACGGAGATGAGCGGCGCGAAAGCGAGAGTCCAGTTGAGTCCGAACAACAAGGAAAACTACGAAAAAGAACCCGACATCAAGGCCCACAGGGCGCCTGATGTTGGGTTCTCAGCCGGTACAGGACCGATTCAATCAGAAGGCTCCGACCACCGATTCGACCAGGCCATTCATGAAGGCGACCGCAGACTCGGAAGCCCACTCCGGGAACGCCCCGTCTCCGTTGATCAGGTTCAGAAGCACAGCCGCTGGAACCAGCAGGATGAGCAGTGTCAACGCCAACAGGACCGTCATCGCTGTCGAGGGTCTCTTATGAACCAGCTGCATCTCCGTGGCACCGGTCAACAGCAAATCGTCTGCGCCAGTAGTCCCTACAGTCTCGTCATCAGAGAAATCGAAAGACTCGTCAAAAGAAAGATCGTCAGTATCGAGAACGGTATCGTCCCCGACTCCACCCAGATCGAGTTCCGTTTCTCCTTCGAGAATTCCGGCCCCATCGTCTTCCAGTAGCCCTTCGATGTTGAGAACGGTCTCGTCTGTGGAGAGATCCTCCAATTCGACACTATCCCCCTCGAGCAGACCTTCCGAGGACTCGGAAAGAACCACGGTGGGTTCGGTAGAGCGGCTCTTCTGGTACGCCTCGATGTCTTCCTCTCTGAAGAACACCTCGCCGCCGTCATGCTCCGCACGAATCTCTTGATTACTGACCAAACCCTGGAGCTCTTCAGCCGAAATGCCAAGAAGAGCAGCTGCCTGGTCAAAGTTCACCCGATCGGACATCAGTTCTGACCTTCCAATGGAAGCCTCGCTAGTTGTTTTTACGACCGCCCTTTTTCATCTCTTCGACAGTGGGCCTCTGCTTGCCCTTCTGGGAATAGCTCTGGGGAACAAAGTCGTAGGTAAGATCACGAACAGTGAAAACATTGAAACCGCTTCCACTCTCGTATCCGGTCCAGAGTCTCTTTGTATTGGTATCGAAGATCGCCAGTCCCTCGGCTTGCCCCTTGCCTTGCAGCACGAAAGAAGCAATCAGGAACCCGTTGGTGCCATTGGCATCATCTCCATAGGCGATTTCCGGTGTCGTCGGCTGGAAGAAAAAGACACAGTTGATGCCGAGGGAGACTCCGAGCAGTAGCGGAATCCAGAATCGACGTCCTTCATGATTCTTCGAGTTATTCAATTTCACAGTTCCTTTCTTTCCTCTAGGCACAGGTCCAAGCACAGGCGATCCCTACCCCACCAGGCTGACATCCCAGGCACTGGACAAGGGCCTCATCCAGACTACTGTCCAGATGACGCTCCAAACTTCCAGTGATTCACTAACTCATTCAACGCGAATGGACTCTCGGGGTTCGGATCCGGAATCAGACCCGGAACCAGATCAGCGCGGGAGACCCGTTTCGGGACCATCCGCCCTGGAACCGGATTGTATCCCAGTGCTCTCGTCCGGCAAGGGGTCGATGGCAGAGACAGTGCCTTCTCCACCGTCTCACCGGGGCCCCAGATACCGGCTCAGACGACCGAGTTGCGGCCCTTCGGGACAGTCTCCAGACTCCTCGAGCCGTGCCGCAGCAGCTTCAGAGAGAGCCCAAAAGGCCGGCAAATCCTCCAGCGGCCGGGCAATCCGGAAGCCACTAGGCCCACTCTGACGGGCCCCCTCGGTGTCTCCACCGCCCCGTAGCATCAGATCCCTCTCTGCGAGCAGAAAGCCGTCGTCCTCCTCGACAAAGGCCTGCAGTCGTTGTTGCGACTCGGGGGTCGATTGACCAGCAGTGAAGAAACACCAGGAGGGTCGCTCGCTGCGGCCTACCCGGCCACGCAACTGGTGAAGCTGGGCCAGTCCAAATCGTTCGGCGGATTCGATCCAGAGCACCGTCAGTTCCGGAACATCGAGTCCCACCTCGACGATACTGGTCGCCACCAGCACCGGATTCTGGCCATTTCGAAAGGCTTTCATTCTCGTTTCTCGTTCCACCATCGACAGTCGACCATGAAGACTGGAGATTCCAACCCTGCCCAACGATGTGTTGGTCAACCGATCCGCAAGTTGTTCAACTCCGATCGGATCATCACCATCGCCATCTTCGATACGTGGCACGACAAATAGAACTCGATTTCCCGAGTCCACTTCCGACTCCAGGAATTGGATCGCGTCATCGAACTTGTCAGAATCAACACGCCGAGTTCGTACAGGAGGCCTTCCGGGAGGTCTCTCTGCAACGCGAGAGAGATCGAAATCACCGCGAACCGCCAGCGCCAGGCTGCGCGGAATCGGTGTCGCCGAGAGATGTAACCGGTGCACGTCATCTCCCTTTTTCGCCAACTCCTGGCGTTGCTGGACCCCGAATCGCTGTTCCTCATCGACTACGACCAGTGCAAGATCCGCAAACTGCGTCGACTGCGACAGAAGTGCGTGAGTTCCCACCACTATCGAAGCCTGGCCACTGGCCACCTCCTGACGCTGCTGGGTAGAGCTCCCTGCCATCATCAGTGCAACCTGTACGCGCGAGCCAGAAAGATAGTTCTGCAGCGTATCTCGGTGCTGCTCGGCAAGAGCGGTCGTCGGTGCAATCAGCGCCCCCTGTCGACCCACCGCCGTCACCGCCAACAAGGCCCAGATCGCCAGTGCCGTCTTGCCACTTCCCACATCCCCCTGGACCAGGCGCGCCATCGGAAATCCGGCAGCGAGATCATGCCGGATCTCGTCGATCACTTGTCGTTGAGCATCGGTGAGTGAGTAGGGGAAACGAGCTAAAATCCTCTCCTCCACCTCTCGACTGACCACGATCGGCTCTACTTTGCGTGCCTGGCGTGCTGCTCTGGTTCGCACCTGCCGCAACGCATGGAGATACATCTCGATGCGTGCCAGCAGGGCACGACACGTTTCGCACTCGGCAGCTGAAGCAGGTCGATGAAATCCTGAATAGATGGCGAGCAAACTACGTGACGCACCGATGATCGTCGGTGGCTCGTGATCGAGATCGAGTTCTTCGTGATCGAGAATCTGCTGAATCGAACGGCGCAGTAGATCCTGACTGACCCCTTCAGTGGCTGGATAAACCGCGACGATCTGACCGTGGCCAACCGGGATCGGCTCCATCTGATCGGTCTTTGCCAATGCGGGATGTGCCATCACCGGGTTGCGAAATTTCCGAATCGGTCCCGTCACCCACCCCTGCCACCCAACAGCGATCGATGGACGAAAACGACGGGAGTGGAACCACTGCAAAATGATCTCCAGATGCGGCTCTTCGGTCGGAGTCAGTACTGTCTCCCAGCGTCCACGTCCCGAAGCGATCCATTGAGGCTCCTGCTCGACCCTGCCGTAAACGCTACGACGCTCTCCGTCGGAAACATCTCGAATCGAACCGTGGACCACCAGATCTTCATGCCGACTCGGAAAGTGATGAAGAAGATCACCAACAGTCGAGAGCCCGATCCGTGTCAATCGACGGGAAATGGCTGGCCCGATCCCTCGTAAAGAATCAAGCGGAGCCAGCAATAAATCTGACTCGTTCTGCTGGCGCGTAAGATCCCTGGAGTGAGAGTCAGAGGTAGATCCGACCATCACATCCTCCTCAACCTCGCAGGTCCCTCATGAGACGCTCCACCTCATCACGCAGATCAGAGTCCTGCGAGATGAGACGTTGAATCTTGCGATAGGAACTGCTGGTGGTCGCATGAGAACGTCCACCCAGTTGTTCACCGATCTCCGCAAGCGAGTGATCTGTCATCACTCGCGATAGATAAGTGGCCACGCTTCTGGCCATCGAGGTGTTGCGAGTTCGAGAACGAGACAAGATCTCCTCCGGCGGAACTCCCCAACGAATCGCGACGCGTTCGACGATGGTTTCAACGGAAATCCGTCGTTGAGAAACCGCCGAGATCGGTTCCAGGATCGCGCGCGCCCGTATCATGCTGACCGGGGATCCAGAGAGTTCGCATTCAGCCACTACTCGCACCAGCGCCCCGAGCAATTCGCGAACACTCAGGCGAATCTCATTTGCAATATGTCGAAGTACTTCGGCAGGTACCTGAACACCGCTTCGGATCACTTCCTGCTGGAGGATGCTCACCCTGGTCTCCATGTCGGGAGGATCGACACGAACCACCAGTCCAGCAGTGAACCGGTTCTGAAGTTGCTGATGCAAATGCTGGAGTTTTTTCGGCGGGACATCGCAGGCCAGTAACACCTGCCCTCCTTGTCCGGCAATAGCGTCTACCGTCTCAAGAAGTTCCTGCTGGCTACTCCTTTTACCTGCAATCATCTGAACATCATCGATGGCCAGCACCTTCAGCTCACGAAAACTGGCACGAAAACGAGCGAGCGACTGTTGCCGAAGAGCACGAACAAACTGGTGAACAAAAGATTCACACTGCACGTAGCGGATGCTTCGATCTCCCTGGATGAAGAACTTCCTGGTGATGGCTTGCAGCAGATGAGTCTTGCCCAAACCGCTACCGCCATGGAGAAAGAGCGGATTGAAAGAGATACCAGGGGTCCGTAACACCTCAAGAGCAGCGGCATGGGCAACCCGATTCGACATTCCCACCACGAAACGCTCCAGGGTCAAATCCTTGCGCAATCCTTCAGGCCCCCGCGGAACCGATTCTCTCCTTGGCGGGACTTCACGAGCTCTGGTATCGACCCCCGGCGAAAGATCCCGGTGTTCGTGCACCGGCGGGAACCTGCGCTCCTCGACTCCTGACGACTCGATAGAAAGGGAGGTCTGGAGTGCCACCAAAGGTGGATCGCTAGCGACCGGTAGAGACGTGACGGCTACGTTGCTTCGTTCTGGAACCAGTTGTACAGATTCCAGCCCCCCCTGGCGTGCTTCCTGGTTGAGAATGTCACCGTAATTGTTCTCGATCCATTCCAGGGCGAACCGCGACGGAACTCGCAGCTGCAACACTCCGTCGGAAAGCTCTCCCGCAGTCACATTCTGGAACCACCGATTCATTCTCACTTCACCGATGGATGAAGTGATCGCGAGTCGAAGTCTTTCCCAAACTTCTTCGACGGTGGCAGGAGAACTTTCTTTGGTGCTCAACACTCCCCCTATAATTAAAGCGACGCACTCCCCGCAACAAACTCGATCAACACACCCGACCCTCAGCACAACCACTCCTCGAACAGATGAAACGAATCACCTGGAGAAGCACTGCAACTGATTTATGAAAAGACCCCGAGGGCAGATTTGCATCTGCTGTCGACAGGATGATGCGAAACCGGTTAGATCGGAGACCTCGACCGGAGTTGAACCATGTTCCTATCTGTCCGATGCGGACCCGGAGCAAAACGCACCTGGGCGATTCTGCTCCCATCGACTTCAAGCCGATCTTTGCATCGATTTCTTCCCATCCTGAAATGGGATCGGAGTCTGTTCACAAAACCACCGGAGAGTGAAGTAGGTACGTTCCTGAAGAATCGGAAGTTTCACCAGATTCATCCCCCGCGGCAGCGGTGGAACGTAGCAAAGGGGAGCCCCGGTCGCAAGGGTGACGAGGGATGATGATACGAGGTACTCGACGAGAGCATTTCCGAGCGGAAGAATCGATGGTGTCGAATCAGAGCCGGGGTGTTATCGGCCAGCTTTTGCTGTCGATTCGCTCGATTCCTCGGATTGATCTTGCTTCTTCTCGAGCTCGCGCAGTCGCTGTTGTTCCTGCAGACGCAGTCGCTCCTGCTGCTGATGCCAACTCTGCCAAATCCGCGCTTTTTTGCGCCGGAGACCAGATAGATCCTTCTCTTCCCAGGGAAAGGAGCTACGGATACCACTGATCTTCTCGATCAACTGCCAGGAGAGTTTCCGAACCCACCGATTCTCGGCCTGGAGACCCTCCAGAGCAGCCGGGACGGCCTCATAGCGCGGTGACTTCAAAAGCACTCGCAGTGCAGCGATGCGCGCCAGGTCGAAGCGAGAACGGGAAACCGGCAAAAGATAGGGCACCGCCGCGGCGCCATACCGATACAGTTGTTTCTCCGCTCGGGTGCGATTGGTTGCCCGTTGACGTTGAAGTTCACGAACCCAGTTCTGAACCTCCAGCTGCTGCTTTGGCGTCAATTTCGGCAATTCAGGTTGGCGCAACAGCTTCGATGGGGTCGCCGCTGGAGGGGCTGGATCATCCGCCACAAGCGGCGAACAGAAGAAAATGGCAAACAGCAGTGGAATCCAACGGATCACCCGGATCATCGTCATTCTCCCTCTTGGTCACATTCCAGAAGTTGTTGCAACTTACGATTCAACTTTTCCGCGATCGGAGGCAGCGGAGGTGTCACGGATCCCGTCGAAGCGAGAGTTCCCGAGGACTTCATTCCCACTCGCGGCCCTTCACCGATCAGCCAGCCAGCCTGCAACAAGGCGAGCCTGACCGAACGGGCACAGCTGTACGTTGTTAGTATACCACCATGGGCCGTCCTTTTACGAACCGCGGCCAGGAACGAGCTTCGCCACAGCTCAGGATTACAAGCAGGAGAGAAAGGATCGAGGAATACCGCGTCGAAGGGACCATCGATCGCCTCGATCTCTTTTTCGGCATCCCCTAGTACCAACTGGAGACTCAAATTCCGTTCGACCCTCTGGCCCGCCTCGACCAGACCTTTCAGCATCACCGCCAACCTCGTTTCCGGTAACGCTTTGAAGTGGGTAAGAAGCGATTCTACCGGCAGTATTTCCCTCTCGACGCTGACAATTTCGAGCTGCGCACCAGGTACTTGTTTCTGGATCTCGTGAATCGCCCAGGCCAGATTGGTTCCCAATCCGAAGCCGATATCGAGGATTCTCACCTGGCCGTGGTTGCGCGCCGTTTCGATGACCCGGCCTGGAACAACGTAGCGCAATCTCGCCTCCATATGCGCGCCGCTCAGCGAGTGGTAATGCTGTTGATAATCAGGGTGGTAGCGAGTCGGAGATCCATCCCCGGTCAGGATTGTGGATTCGACCATCCGGGAATTTCCTGTTGGTTGATCGTCGCCAGCAGAACCTGAAGTGCCAGATTCGTGGTGAAACGACGGATCCGATCGCGAGTTCCATGCAACTGGTAGCGATGTGAACGGGTGACTGTTTCAGTGGCGACAGCCATCCAGACGGTCCCCACTGGCTTGTCCTTGGTTCCTCCCCCCGGTCCAGCGATGCCACTGACGGCTATCGCCAGTTGAGAGGAGGACCTATCCCTGGCTCCCTCCGCCATCGCCTCCACCACCTCAGCACTGACGGCACCGCGGGTTTCAATCACCTCGGGGTCGACCCCCAATTCTATCGACTTGGCTTCATAAGAGTAGCAAACCCAACCACCGGGATAGATTTCACTGGAGCCGGGAACTTCGGTAATACGGGCACCAATCAGGCCACCGGTACAGGACTCCGCTGTCGAAATGGTGACTCTCTCGCGGATCGCCGCCCTCACCAGATGAGCCTCGGCACCGATCCCTCCCTCGCCGATCAACGAAGCGCCAAACTTTTGGCCAGCCTCCGCCAGGAGAGAAACCCCGGCCGGAAGTCGTACCTCGATCTGTCCCCACTCTTTGACGCAGATATGGTGGTGACCGATACCGCCAAGTTGCTGAACACACCATTCATCGAGTCTCGATTCCGGAATTCCGATGAACTCGAGGACCTCTCCGACCTGGCATCCTCCGGCGCGAGAATCGACCCACGGAAGTACGTATTCCTTCAACATCGAATCGAATTCGGACGGTACCCCGGGCAAAGCGAAGAGAAGTGTCTCTCCTGGTAATGAAAGTCGAAACCCTGGCGCAGATCCCCAGCGATTGACGAGCCATTCACTACCTTTGGGCCGCTGTGCCTGACTTCGATTATTCTCTGCCGGCTCAACTTTCGCTGAAAGGAATCGTTCTCGGATCTGCTTCCAAACATCTTCATCAAACTCAAGCTCGACGCCTGCAGCGTGGGCGATCTCTTGACGCGAACGATCATCCTCTGTCGGGCCAAGCCCGCCAGCCACGACGATGCCATCGACTGCCCCCGGTAAGGAAACGAGCGCCGAACTGAGAGCTCCAGGAGCATCTCCGACGCTCATATGCCAGAGGATCTCGAGCCCGCGAGGCGTCAACAACGCTGATGTGGTTCGTGAATGCAGATCGACAATTCGACCCTCAAGGATCTCATCTCCGACCGTGATCACTCCAAGACGTAAAGTCGTCTCGACAGGAAGATCGGTCGGGGAATCGGCCACGTTGTCTCCGGCAGAGGACACGTTTATTTCCTCTTTCACTACAAACCACCCGCGGTACAACTTCGACTTGCTCCATGATCCTGCACAACCGGTCGCGATCAATCGTCTTCCGTGACGGGTTTCTTTAACAACGCACTGGCCAGGATGCCCAGTTCGTAGAGGATCACCAGAGGCCCGGCCATCAACAACTGCGTCACTACATCAGGAGGCGTCAACAAGGCCCCAAGAATCACCGCACCGGTGATGGAGTACTTCCTGTATCGACGGAAAATACTGACCTCGACCAGACCACTACGAGACACGAACACCATCAACAGGGGCAACTGGAAAATGAGTCCCATACCCAAGATCAATGTGAAGAACAATCCCAGGTAATCTTTCAACGTATAAACGGCACGGACCAGTTCAGGGTTGCCATAACTGCCTAAAAATGACAGGCCGACTGGTATCAACACCAGGTAGGCAAAAGAAACACCCGCCGACAGTAGTATGAAGGCAACAGGTAGAAATGGACGAGCGGTGACGCGTTCAGTTTGATAGAGGCCCGCAGCAATGAATTGCCAGATTTCAAAAGTGAACCACGGCAAGGCACAGAGTAATCCGAACAGTAGACTCAGTTTCAAGTAGGCGAAGAACGCTTCCGAGTAGGAGAGCAATGCTAGTGGTAAGGCCTGGTTCCTCCAGCCGATCAGACCGCGACTCTTTTCCTCGATGGTGACCGCAAGACCCGCCACCTCTTCGAGTACGTTGGTAACCTCCGCGTCCAGTTTGACCGGCTCAACGACAGGTTCTTCGGCAGTTTCCGTCTCTGTCGGTTGCTCAGGGGTTTGTTCGATGACCGGGGCATCCCACCCATTCCACAGTTGCACCATCGTCTCCAGCCCCTCGATGCTCTGCTCGATCGGTGCTTGCCCACCCCAGGGAGGATCTTTGACGACAATACTCAGATGATCTGCACTATTCTGAAAACGTGAAACGGTGCCCCTCATTGCTGAGGAAGTTCCTTTTCCCTGCTCGAATTCGGCAATTCTCTCCTGCAACAACTCGATCAATTCAGTCACGGGGCCAGGATCATCCTGCTGTTGCCGGAACGCCTCCCATCGATTCCACCATTCCTGTTCGCGATCAGCTGCAAACAGAATCTGCGCAGCCTTCTGCGGTGGAACCCCCTGCAACGATTGTAATCCTGTCCGCACGTCCTCTTGAATTTTCAGGACGGCTCGTCTCGCCTCGATCTGGGACAGTGCAACACGATGGGGCCCGGTCACCAGTTCCATCAGTCTGTCTTGATAGATGAAGGCAATCACGGAGAAGATCAGAATCACGAAAAGGGATCGGACAATCCTGCTACGGAGTTCTTCGAGATGATCCCCGAAGGACATCGTCTTCAGATTCTCGTCGGAATCGGGAATCTGATTCATCTACAAGTCCTCCCGCTGTGGGGTCGCGCGGATCCACCGAGATCCGGATTCCAAACCGACAAGATGCCATGTCCACAGGGCGGCAGCAAACATTCGCGGAGCGAGACTCTGACTGTGCTGAACCCATTCACAACCGACCGATACAGGAAGACGGCGGTGAGGATATACACACCGCCGTCTTCCAGGGTATCCGGAAAAGTTGCTGTAGAAGTCGATGAAATCGAGAAGTTCCGTTTCTCTCAGGATCGTGACTCCGAGATCACGGGCGAGGCCGTACTCGTCGCTCTCCTCGTAGCCTTTGACAGCAACGATGTAATCCGTGTTCAGATGGACCTCGTCGGAAACCACTCCACCGAACAATTCGATCTTACGTTTCATGTCCTCTATGGAGTATCGGCCATTGGTGGCGGAATCACCGGCAAACACAAACATCGGTACGTCATTTTGATCGTAGAAAGGACTGGCGATCATGTCTCCAGTAGAGATCGGATTGAATCGATCCAGATTTTCAAGGATAGCTACTTCTGAGAACTGATCCTGAACGCTAAGGACCTCGACACGGCCCTTGCTGATCCGCTTGCCACCCTTCTGGTAAGCAAACACATCGAAAACCAAACCTCTGCGCAAACGAGCCTTGGAGCCGAGGTTGATCCAGGCTTTGCCCAGTTCCTCACTCACCTTCAGGACTTCACCATCTGGCTCGACCATCGCGAAAGTTTGCTCACGAACGATCTCCCGCTTTAACTCTTCGATGCGGTCATTGGACCGCTGAAGGAGGTTCTCGGAGATGCTCAGGTCCCTTTGCAGCTTGTAAACTGTAGCACTGTTGTCCTGGACGAGACGCTCGACCTCCTCACGGAGACTTGCGCTTTCTTCACGAGCCCGAGTACGACTTTGCTCTAGCTGCACCTGCATATCATTGAGTTGTGAGCGTAAGGAATCGATCTCCTCGTTCAACTGGGACCCAAGATTGCTCTTGGAAGTCACCACCTCCTGATATTCATTGTCCTTCGCCTCGGCAGCAGATCTCTGACTTTGAAGTTCATTGTTCAGAAACCGAATCGTATCAATCGAGTCATCATACATCTCGGTCAGAGACTCGTACTCCCTGGAGCTGCTGGATCCCCGGGCAGTAGCAATATCACCCCCGGACTTCTCGATCATCGCCTCGATCTCAGGGACCGGCACTGAGGTTTCACTATTGCCATGAATGAGAACCCGGAGTCCGTAGATCTCGATGGACTGTTCCCTGATCTTATCCTCTTTGGATGCCACTTCGCCCTCTGCGGCAGCGAGTGCATTGTCGGATGCATTAATGTCACTGTTTTGCTGGAATACAACAAAACAGAGCACCACCATTCCTACTAACGACACGATGAGAAAGGAGAGCTGTGCTCCCCCCTGGTTGCGGGCCATCGGGCTTCCTCCCTGCAAGTGCCACACCATAGATGTGGACCTGGCCTACATGGACTCGTTCCAGCCCCCGGCCTGGGACCAGAGCCAAAAAGCAACTGGATTGCGGTTCATTTCCTTCCGGGCTCTCGAAGATCTCCATAGCTACGGAAATCTATCTCGAAACCAAGTCAGACAGGGGCGACCCGATCGATACGGAACGCACCCCGGAAGACTCCACCCTCACGGGACCGGAAGGGCTGATCCTACGCCCAAGGTGAAAGCCCGTCAAGCAGCCCTGCTGCCCCTCATTGCCGTCTGCCAACCTCTGAGATAGTTTCTCTGGTAGACTTGGACCCGATCCAGGTCCCCACCGGTTCGCAGCAGTGCTCGCTGGCACCCGGAAAGCGATACCCTTGTCCCAAACCCTCTACCTCATCGACGGCAGATACCAGATCTACCGCGGACATTACGGAATGCGCACCCTCACCGATAGTCGGGGTATGCAGGTCCAGGCCGTCTATTCACTGGCCGATTTGCTGCTGCGACTATGCCGTGATCACCCGGTCGATCTGTGGGCCATCGCAATGGAATGTGACGGGCCGACCTTCCGTCACGAACAGTACGATCAGTACAAGGCCAACCGTGAAAAGATGCCGGAAGAACTGCAACTTCAGCTTCCTATCATCGACCGAATGATCGATGCGTTCCGCATTCCCATCCTCAAGGCGCCCCAACACGAGGCGGATGATTGCATCGCAACGATGGCAATTCGAGCTGAAGCGGATCAAATCGATGTCCGACTACTCACCAAAGATAAGGACCTTGAGCAAGTTCTCTCCGAAAGAGTGAAATTTCTCGATGAACGAAGTGGGGATCTTTATGGCCCGGAAGAACTACTCATCAAGAAAGGCATCCGACCGGACCAGGTGATCGCATATCAATCTCTGGTCGGAGACTCATCTGACAACATTCCCGGAGTCAGAGGAATCGGTCCAAAGGGCGCAGAGAAGATTCTATCTCTCGTCGAAGATCCAGCCACTTTGCTCGAAGACCCGGTTCCTGACGACATCCCATCGGCCAGCTTGAAGAAGATCCGTGCCTGTCCGGGCCAATTACAGCTGTCCAAAGAACTGGTGACACTTTCCCAGGAAACTCCGCTCGATCCGGCTCCTGGGGAGCTGGTAAGGGTCTCCCCCGATAAAACTCAACTGACCGCGTTGTTCAAAGAGCTGGGCTTCACCCGGTTCCTCAAGATGATGGACAAACCGGTCGAACAGCAGACCAGTCTCTTCGCTGGTGCCGAGAGCACCGAGACACAAGTCTCCAGCGTCAAAAAAACACCTGTGGCGAGCCCAGTTGAAGATCCGGTTGATTATCGTCTGGTTACCACCATCGAGGAGCTGCAACAGATCGTCGAGCAATGTCGGCAAGCCGGTTCCTTCGCCTTCGACACCGAAACCAATTCGCTCGACTCGATCGGGGGAAGTGCCGTCGGATGCAGCATCGCCATCGAACCCGGGAAGGCGTGGTACATCCCGTTTTCGAGTCCAGCTGGTGCCGGACCCATCGCGCGCCACGAAGTGATGGAGCAGCTCACGGGCCTGCTTGAAGATCCGAAAATTGGCAAGATCGGTCAAAATCTCAAGTTCGATGCACAGGTGATGCGGAACGAAGGAGTTCTACTGACGGGCATCGTCGGTGATCCGATGATCTCGGCCTATCTGATCAACCCATTGCGAGGACGCTATGGTCTCGATGGCCTGGTCGCCGAGAGGCTCGGCCACACGATGATTCCGATCCGGGACATCATAGGCGAGCCGGGTTCTGAGATATCGATGGACCAGATCGAGCCAGAAAAAATCTGCCACTACGCCGCCGAAGATGCCGACTGGA
>Ga0310342_100001508_pt1 | contig 14491 bp, 10 predicted proteins | sample S15DNA20500_MG_FD_206155 | JGI IMG/M metagenome (GOLD analysis project Ga0310342, IMG submission 206155) | Marine microbial communities from station ALOHA, North Pacific Subtropical Gyre - S1503-DNA-20-500_MG | ecosystem: Environmental > Aquatic > Marine > Oceanic | place: Pacific Ocean: North... | reverse complement strand
GAGGTTCACCCATGACCGTATAGGTGTTCCGCCGCTGGTCGAGGGCCAAGACCGTGACAGACGGATCCTTCAAAATGTTCATCCGAACGACCAGATCCTTGACCTTCTCCTCGATCTCCCGCTCCGTGAGCCCCGCCACCAGGATGGTCCCTATTTCTGTGAGGCGGATGTTGCCTAGGCCATCGATCCGTCGCTGCTGCACCGATTCCTGCCCGGCAATGATCAGGTCCAGGACGGAGACCATCACTGTGTCGCCGGGACCTACCTCGTATTCCTTGGCGTGGGCAAGGAGGTCGCCGGGCGTGACCTGCGTCAATCCCGGGGGGGTGTCCGGCGGCTCGTCGATGACGTCGAGCTGGTCAAGAATCGGCATCACGACCGGCGTCCGCTCCCAGCGGCCGGTGACGGACGGATTCAGGAAGGAATCGACTTCGCAACCCGATAATCCGCCGGCAAGTACCAGCCATGCGGCCAAGATCCACCAACGGCCTGATCGCCCTGATCCGTTTTCCTTCATTGCATCCACGTCAGCACTCCCAGCCCTTGGGCCCTCCGGCAGCCCTTGGACCGCTCGAATACGCTTCGCGATGCATTTCGATGCTCTCACCGTGACATCGATTGCATTGCAATAGCCATGGGGAGCATCGGCCGGTCATACGCCTTGGCTTAAACAGAATAGATCGTTCAAATCGCGATGACCCCACCGATTCAGACGTCGCCACCTCATTTTGCCCCGCAGCGAGGCGAGGTTGCCCTTCTACCCCGCCATGGACACAATGGCGGGACCCTGAGGGAACCCTATACGTTTATAGGACGTACTGGTTCGAAATTGAAAGAAGCCATCACCATTATCGGCGACGGAGCCATGGCCACGGTCTGCGGGCTACTGCTGGACAGCCGTAGCGTGCCAACAACCATCTGGGGAGCCTTCCCAGACCACGTGGCAAGCATGGCACAGACCCGGAGCAGCCCACACCTACCGGACATCTCCATTCCCGAATCAATCTCGCTGACCTCCGACGATGCGGGGGCTTTCAAGCGGGCCACCCTGATCGTATCGGCCGTCCCGACGCAGTACATCCGAGAGGTGTGGACTCGCCTGCGTCCACACTTACCGGACGGCGTACCCATCGTTTCGGTGGCCAAGGGCATCGAGAACCAGACCCTGCTTCGCCCCACGCAGATCATCTCCGAGGTCGTCGCCGACCGGGACGGGGATACATCGTGCGGCGTGGCGACACTCTCGGGGCCCTCGGTCGCCCACGAACTGGCCCGATGCCTTCCCGCCACGGTATGCGCGGCCAGCTTCGACCTGACGCTGGCTGAGCGAATCCAGCGTCTCTTCACGACAAGTTGGTTCCGCGTCTATACCAACGATGACCTGGTCGGCGTCGAGTTGGCCGGGGCCACCAAGAACGTCATCGCCTTGGCCGCCGGTATCCTAGACGGCCTGCAGGCGGGCAATAACGCTAAAAGTGCCCTGCTTTCCCGTGGCCTCGTGGAGATCACCCGTCTCGGCATCGCCATGGGAGCGCAGGCGGAAACCTTTTATGGGCTGGCGGGCGTGGGCGACTTGGCCACCACCTGCTTCAGCCCCACCGGCCGCAACCGTACCTGCGGCGAAGCACTGGGCAAGGGACGCCCGTTGGACCAGGTGCTGGAAATGATGCACGGCATCGTGGAAGGCGTGCCGACCACCCAAGCGGTCGTGCGACTGGCCCGCAAACATGCCGTCGAGGTTCCGATCACCGCCGCCGTCCACGCAGTCCTCTTTGAGGGCTTGGATCCGATCGACGCCATCAGCCAACTCATGAGTCGCCAGCCGAAACCTGAACGCGTCGCCTGATCCACCGCGGTGGCTTTTGACTGGCCCCACGGCAAGACCATCGGGTGTTGGTGGATTGGCGTTCAAGCCTTGCCGGCCACGATCAACGCTGTGATCCCTACATTTTCCGACGGCACGGCCGCGGCCGACCGCAGGTCGGTGGGAAGGTGGCGGACATCGTGGCCCCTCACGGCACCGAATTGCCCCTGGGTGGCCCTTCTTGCGGGGGGAAGCTGCCCAGGCAAGGGGCACGGGAATCCTTGCATCTCACCCAAGGGCGACTTGAAGACATCCGCGAACGGATCACGCGGGTTTACGAAGGATCAATGTGTCGTTCTGCCCGCCGAAACCGAAACTGTTGGACAGCGCCACGTCCACTTTGGCATCACGCGAAACATTGGGGACGTAGTCCAGGTCGCACTGGGGATCGGGATCATGAAGGTTGATCGTCGGGGGTAGCTTATGGTCCCTCAGGGCCAAGACACAGGTGATCGCTTCGACGGCGCCGGCCGCTGCAATCAGATGGCCCATCATGCTCTTGATCGAACTGATGGGAACACCCGCCGCCGCGTCGCCGAAGACGGTATGGATCGCCTTGGTTTCAATGGAGTCGTTCTCGTGCGTCCCGGTCCCGTGCGCCGAGATATAGTCGATATCGCCGGGTTCGAGGTCCGCGTCACGGAGGGCGCGGCGCATCGATTCCCCCGGTCCGCGGCCGTCGGCGTGCATGTCGGTGATGCGAAAGGCATCGGCGGACGATCCGTATCCGACGATCTCTGCTAGGACGTCGGCCTGGCGGGCTTCCGCGTGATCCAGCGTCTCGATGATCAACATTCCCGCCCCTTCGCCCAGCACAAAGCCGTTGCGGTCCACGCTGAACGGACGGGACGCCGCCTGTGGTTCTTCGTTGCGAGTGGACAGCGCCGTAAGCCGGTTGAAGCCGGTGACTCCGAGCGGGTGGATCATCGTGTGGGCCCCGCCGGTGATCATGACGTCGGCGTCGCCACGGCGAAGGATTTCCGTCGCCTCGCCGATTGCCTGGGTGGAGGCGGCGCACGCGGTGAGGCAGTTGTAGGCCGGTCCTCGGGCCTCGTATTCGAGGGCCAGATGGGTCAGCGGCATGTTGGGTTCCTGCTCGATCTCTCGCAAAGGATCCATGCGTTCCAACGCCGCAGTCGCCCAGCGGACACCGTCCACGCCACGCTTTTCCTGATCCCAACCCGCCAGGTTGGCGGCCACGTAGTTTTCGAAATCGATCGACCCTTCTCCCGAGCCAAGGTAGATTCCCAAACGGCGCCGGTCTAGGTCCGCGAACCTGTCCAGTTCGGACGATCGCCAGGCGCCGGCCGCCGCCCCGAGGGCAAACGCGGTATTGGACCCAATCCCCTCGTGGACGCTGCCATGCTGGACGAACTGCCGATAGTCATAATCGGGCCTAACCTGCGCCGAGAATGTGGTCGGAAAGGTCGACGCGTCGAAGCCACGCGTTGGCCCCACGCCCGATTCGCCATTGAGCAACCGCGCCCACACCTGCTCAATCGTGTGGCCCAACGGTGTCACCCAACCGATACCGGTGATCACCACCCGGGCACGGGTGTCGCCTCGCGTGGCACCGTCGTCTGCTCGGTCAATCATGGTCCACCTCCGGTCGCTTCAGCACCAGCGCGGCGTTCTGGCCGCCAATCCCACTGGACACCACGAGGGCCTGCCGCAGCGTGCTGGCGCGGCTTTCCCCGGCGCCGGCGGCAAGACCGGGCAAGGGCTGGCGGCAATTGAGCACGGCGGGCACGCGTTGATGCCGCAGGGCGGTCGCCGCCACGCACGTGTCCAGCCCGCCGGCTCCGGCGCCGCAGTTACCCACCGCGGCCTTGGTCGGAGCCAGGGCGATCTTCCGAAGCCGGTCACCGAAGACGCGGCCGAGGGCCGCGGCTTCGGCTTGGTCCACTTCGGACAAGGCCATGCCGCAGGGCACGATCAGGTCAATGTCCGTGCCGTCAACCCCGGCGTCGCGCATGGCTGCTGCGATCGCCAGTTCGAGTCCCTCGCCTTCAGGATCGGGCAACATGTTTCGGGAGGGGCGATGCACGCTCTGCGAAGCACCGAAGCCGATGAGCTCGGCATAAGCTTCCGCGGCCTTCGCCTTGGATCGCCGCTGCCGCCACGTGGCCTCCGACTCGAGAATCAGGATGCCGCCCCCTTCACCCAGCGCGGTTCCCGTGGCCGTCTTGCAAAACGGTCGCACGGCACCGGCCGGATCATCATTGCCGGATGTGGTCAGACGTCCGGCGAGCAACTGTCGCAGGAACGACATCGGGTTGATCTTGCATTCCGTACCTCCACAGAAGCAGACATCGGCATCCCCTCGCTGGATCACCCGCATCGACTCGCCCACGGAAAGTGTCGCCGAGGTTTCACCGCAGGTAATCGTGTTGCTCGGACCCTGTGTCTCATGAATGATCGTAACGTGACAGGCCAGCATGTTGGGCAGGTACTTCAACAACCAGAGAGGATAGAGATTCTGCATCCCCTCGAGCCCCCAGCGGCCGATGTCAAACGCGTCGTGTTCCCCTTTCGCCGTGACCAGTGCCCCGGTCAGTTCGTCCAGCTCGGCCGTGATGAGGCCGGCCCCGATATGGCACCCCATTCGCGGCCCGGCGTAACAGTGCGGCTCACCGTCGGCGGCGGTTCCCTTGGTGACAAGACCGGCGTCACGTGCCGCCAGATCAGCGCAGGCTACCGCCAGCTCGGTGTCCCGCGCCATGACCTTGGTGGCCTTACGGTAAGTCTTGGGGACAAACTGGTTGATACGAAAATCGTTCACCTCCGCCGCGATTCGGCAGGCAAATCGGCTGGCGTCGAAGGAGGTGATCCCATCGACGGCACTGCGCCCCTCGATCAGGCCCTCCCAGGTGGCCTCGATGCCCAGACCAAGCCCGCTGATGGGCCCCAATCCAGTGATGAGTACGCGTTGCGTCGGCATCGCGGGCTCAGTGTAGAACCCGGGGCTCATTGGTACAATTGCCGGGCTTGCTAACCCACCGGATCATTCCGTGCCTCGATGTCAAGGACGGCCGGGTCGTGAAGGGCGTCAATTTCGTTAACCTCAAGGACGCAGGCGACCCGGTTGAAATCGCTCGCCAGTACGATGCCGACGGCGCTGACGAGTTGGTCTTTCTCGATATCAGCGCCAGTCACGAGGGACGAAACATCATGCTTGACGTGGTGCGGCGCGTGGCCGAACAGTGCTTCATGCCATTCACGGTGGGGGGGGGTATCCGTACGATCGACGACGTGACCGCCCTGGTCCAGGCCGGCGCGGAAAAAGTGAGTATCAACACGGCGGCGGTAGTGGATCCCGCCATCGTCGAGCAGACCGCCCGTCGATTCGGACGGTGTGCCACGGTGGTGAACATCGACCCCAAGCGAACACGCCACGACGCCGCGACACGGTTCGAGGTCCACACCCACGGTGGACGCCGCGCGACGGGCCTGGAAGCGGTGGCTTGGGCCCGCGAAGTGGTGGACCGCGGGGCCGGCGAGATCGTGCTGACCAGCATGGATGCCGACGGCACCCGAGACGGCTACGATTTGGAGATGACTGCGGCGGTGGCCGCGGCGGTCGATGTGCCGGTCGTCGCCTCCGGTGGATGCGGGGGACCGGATGACATCCGCGAGGTGCTGACCCGAGGGGGCGCCGATGCGGCCCTGGCGGCCAGCATCTTCCACTACGGCCACCACACCATCCAGGAGACGAAGCAATACCTCCATGGGCACGGCGTGCCCGTACGGATCGAGGGCGAAGTCGATGACACAGACCCCCCGGGACAGCGATGACAGGATCGACGGCGGCGCGACGGCGAAGGCGACTGCGCAGTCGATGGATGCCACGCCGCTTCGAAAATACTTCGAGGCGGCGGTGCGATTCAAAGCCTCGGATCTGCTGCTGCGGGGCGGGAAGATTCCGAAGTTGCGCGTGCGCGGCGAACTGCGGTCGCTGGAGGCCGATCCCTTCGACGCAGCCTCGCTGGACACGATGATCGCGTCCTGCCTGACGCCGGAGCAATGGCATCAGTTCCAGGCGTTCGGCTCCGTCGACGTGGGGGTCGACTTTCACCTCGCCAAGCATGGCACCCAGCGATTTCGCATCAACATCTACCGCACCCGCGGCCGCACGGCGCTGGCCGCGCGGCACGTCAGCAGCGAAATCCTCAACTTCGAGCAACTCTTCCTCCCCCCGATCATGGGCGAAATAGCCGACGGGCGGGCGGGCATGGTCATCGTGTGCGGCATCACGGGAAGTGGCAAGAGCACGACGATCGCTTCGATGCTGCAGTCGATCAACGAGAATCGCAACTGCCACATCGTTACCATCGAGGATCCGATCGAGTACCTGTTCGAGGACGCAAAGGCCGTGATCAGCCAGCGGGAAATCGGCATCGACGTGCCCGACTTCGCCCTCGGACTGCGATCCCTAGTGCGTGAAGATCCCGACGTGGTGTTCATTGGCGAGATGCGCGACAAGGACACGTTCGAAGCCGCCATCCAGGCGGCCGAGACCGGGCACCTCGTGTTCGGAACGATCCACGCCTCAAGCACGGCCCAGGCCTTCGGACGCATCTACGACCTGTTCTTGCCGGAAGAACGCGAGGGTGTGCGCAACATGCTGGCCTACCACATGCGGGCCTTCGTCTACCAGAAACTAGTGACCACCATCAGCGGCACACCGCCGCGCGTACCGGCGGTCGAAATCCTGCGAAACAATCCCGCGGTGCGAAAGTACATCCTCGAAGATCGCGAAGGCGAACTTCCCCATGTCATCAAAGCCAGCCGGGAAGAGGGCATGCAGACGTTCGTCGACAGCCTCGTCGACCTGGTCAACAAGCAGTTGATCCACCCACGCGACGCCCAGGCCGAAGCCCCCAGCGCCCAGGAAGTCAAGATGCGTCTGCGGGGCATTGAATCCAGCGAAGCATGAGGAGGCGAGTTGATTTTAGAATTTGGAATTTTGATTTCATTTGCGTGTTCCCAACTGGCCGACCGGCTCCCGTGCGTTGCAAGATCCTCCGGGTGCCCGGTGCCCTGATCGGCCCCAACCTGTAGAATCGACGCCACGCGTTCGGCCCGCTGACCCTGAAGGCCTTCCCCTTGGACACTTGCTTTTTCGCCATCGACCTCACCGCGCCGCCCGTGATCGCCACGGCCGTCTTGATGAGTTTCTACAAGCCCGTGCTCTTCGCGCTGGTGATGAGCACGTGGGCCTGGGCCGTCGGCTCCCTGGACAAGGACCTGGACCGCTTCTCGCTGCCACGTCGCACCTGGAACCTGGGCCAACTGGGCGTCGGTATCCTGGCCGTATTCGTCTGGCTGTTGATCCCGCTTTTCTGGATCGGCATGCTCATCGCCGTCATGTTCATGAGCGGCGCTCTGCTGGGCTACGTCATCTACCGCAACGGCCAGGTGCCGCCGGCCCAGCAGTGGGAAATTTCCCTGCAGTTCATCCGCGACTCGATCGACAAGCAGCAGCACAAGCAGGCCACGAAGCGGGCCAGCGTCAAGCTCTTCGACAGCAAGGGCCAGGTATTGGAGATTCCGCCGCCGACCGACCCTGCGGCGGGCGCCCACGATGCGCTGGAGACCGTCCTCGACGCGGCCCTGCCTCGCCACGCCGACCGCGTGGAAATCACCGTTGGCGCCGAGGGCACCGAGGTGATGGTCACCATCGATGGCGTCGCCTTTCCCCAGGAAAACCTCGTCGACGGGCGTGTCGGCGCCGCGTTGATCGACTACCTGAAAAAGTGTGCCGGCCTCGACGTCGCCGAACGGAGGCGCAAGCAGACCGGCCAAATTTCAGCCGAGTCCGAATCCGACGGGCGACACGCAATCGACCTGGCGTTCGCCGGTTCCACGCGCGGCATCACGCTGCGAATGATGATTGATGTGGCGTCCCGCAACCTCATCAAGTTCGAGGATCTCGGCCTCCTCGACAGTCAGAAGCAACTGATTCGACCGCTTTTGGAGGGCACTTCCGGCACCGTCATCGTGGCATGCCCGCCCCACATGGGGTTGACCACGACCATCTACAGCATGGTCGACTCGCACGATCCCTACACGCAGAGCATCGTGACGCTGGAAGAGGACGTGGCTTTCGAACTGGAAGGCGTCAACCACGAACTGGTACCGCACCACTCCGACGCCACGGCGGTACGCGATCGCCTGGCGGCGCTACTGCGGGCCGACCCGCAGGTGGTCATGCTTTCACGCGTCTCCGACAGCAAGGTCGCGCAGATGATCGCCGAGTCGAGCCGCGACGTGCGGTACTACGTCGGCATGCGTCAGCCCGATACGTTTGCGGCGCTGAAAGTATGGCTCAAGGCGGCCGGCAACCTTCAAAAAGGCAGCGCAGCCCTCAGCGCGATCATCTCGCAACGCCTCGTTCGCACGCTCTGTTCCACCTGCCGTGTGTCTTACAAGCCGGACCCGCAGGCACTGCGGAAGCTGAACCTGCCGTCCGACAAGGTCAATCAACTCTACAAGCAGACGGGCCAGGTCATCGTGCGCGACAAGCCGCAGACCTGCACCGACTGCCACGGCATCGGCTACCGGGGTCGCGTCGGTGTCTTCGAAATCATGGTGCTGGACGATGACGCCCGCCACCTGATCCAGGCGGGAAAGCTGGACCAGTTGCGCGCCTATTTGCGCAAGAACAAGATGCTCTGGCTGCAGGAAGCGGCGCTGCACAAGGCCGTCGAAGGCACGACCAGCATCAGCGAGATCACACGGGCCATGGCCCAGCAGGAGTCCTCGAAGTGATCGCGAATTTCCTGCTGGTATGCTTCTTGGGCATGGCCGTCATTCTCTGGGGACACTACGGCCTCTTCAGCGCTTTTCAGCATCTGATAATCACCATTGTCTGCGGCGCTTTGGCCTTCGCCATCTGGGAACCACTGGTCATCGGTGTGCTGATTGGTCGCATGCCCAGTTTCGCCTGGGGCGTGGGACTGCTGGCTCCATTCATTCTTGCCACGTTGGGAATGCGAGCCCTGCAGGACAAGGTGGTCCGCGTCAACATGCGATTCGAGAACATGGCCAACATCATCGGTGGCGGCTTTTGCGGCCTGCTCATCGGCATCCTCACCGCCGGGTTGGTCATCATCGGCGTGGGCATGCTTCCCATCGGGAACAGCGTGATCGACTACGCTCCGATCACGGTGCAGCCCAACGGACAAATGGTCGGCACGGCCGGGTCCGGATTGGTGCTGCCGGTGGACCGTTGGACAGGCCGGTTCTTCTCTTCCCTGTCGCGCGGCGCGTTTTCACCCACCGGCGACCAGCCGCTGGGAAGCTACCGTCCGGCGGTGGAAGAGATGGCGATTCTCACACGTCAGCACCCCGATCCCCACGCCTCCACCGTGGCGCAGCCCGAAAGCGTCAAGGTCAACGTCGTCACCAGGTTCACGCACAATGAAGTCGACAGCTTCACGAGCAAGCCCATCGCCGAGCCGCAAGACCTGCTGCTGATCAGCACGGTGTGGAATGCCGCGGCGGGCACCGCCACCTACGACCGCGATGGCGGCCTGCGAATCGCCCCGGCCCAAGTACGTCTCCAAGTTTCCGACGACGCCAACCCCGACGACGACGTTCCGCTGCAGGCCCCCATGGGTGTCTACGTCGAAGGTACTGGCACCACGCGATTCTCCCACGGCCGCGCCGTGGCCTACACCAAGATGAGATCCGAAGCCCAGGTTGTCTGGGGCTTCCGCATCGGACCGAACGAGAAACCATTGCATCTCTTCATCCGCCACCTGCGCATCGACCTGCTGCGGGAGTGGGATCGTGAGGAAAAATCGCGATACGAGAAATACGCCAAGGCGTTGCTCGGCCGCGAAGCACCTCCTGATATCAGCGACGCAAAGACGCCCGGCCCGCCCGCCGACATGAACATCGGGGAGGGCTCCGGCGCCACGCGCAGTGGCGGCGCTACGGGCATCGACGTGACGGTCTCGGCCCTGCTTCCCAAGGTGCTGAGCATGCATCACGTGCACCAGCATGAACTACAGGGCCAGGAGATCTACGACGGCAGCGGCGAGGTCAAGCTCCCGACGAATACGAGTCGCAACACGCGTATCAAGGCCATCTACACGGCCGACGATGAGTACATGGTGCGCGTGCAGGTATCGCGGTCACGGGCCTTTTCCCTCTTCGGCCAGGCGAAGCAGTTTGCCGCCGGCGTCGGCGCCGTCTACATCCAGGACACCACCGGTCACAACCACCACCCGATCGGGTATGCCTGGTGGAAGGTTCAGGAGAACATGATGAAGGTGGTGGTCAACCGCGTGGCAAACATTCGCTCGGTGAAGGAACTGCCAATGCGCGATATGCGCCCGAAGGATGAACTGTACATCTATTTCTCACTGCCGCGAGGTGTCGACCCGCGGAAGATTGCCTTCTCCGAATCCGAACAGGACATCACGGGGATTCAGTCGCCTTGACTTCCCACCATCTTTTCGGCCGCCGCGTCACGGTCATGGGACTGGGCCGCTTCGGCGGCGGCGTGGGCGCAGCCCGCTACGCAGTGCAGCAGGGCGCGCAGGTGCTCGTGACCGACATGGCCCCGCCGGAGACGCTTAAATCCAGCGTCGAAGCACTCGGCGACCTTCCCATCCAGTACCGTCTTGGCGAACACCGCGAGGAAGACTTTCGCACCACAGAGGTACTCATCGTTAACCCCGCGGTCGATCCTCGCGGCAACCGTTTCATCGCCGCGGCCCAGGAGGCCGGCGCACAGATCACCAGCGAGATCCGCCTGCTCGTGTCAAGGATTCCGCTCAATGCCGTGACCGTCGGCGTCACCGGGTCGGCTGGCAAATCGACGGTCACCGCAATGATCGGCCACTTGTTGCAGCATGCCGACGGGGGCCGGCGTGTTCACCTCGGCGGGAATCTGGGCGGTTCGCTGCTGGCATCGGCCGACACGATGGCGGCGGGAGACATGGTAGTCCTGGAACTGTCCAGTTTCATGCTCGAAGGGCTGGACCTGGACGCCTGGTCGCCCGACGTGGCGGTGGTGACGAACTTGGCACCCAATCACCTCGACCGACACCTCACGTTCGAGGCGTATGTGGCGGCGAAGCAGGCGATCACCCGGCACCAGGCCCCCGAAGCCGTGGCGGTGCTGGGCCCGGGCGCATCGTCCTGGGACGTGCGATCACGCAAGGTGCAGGTCACCGAACCGCGCGATGACATTCCCCTCTCGCTGCCGGGCACGCACAACCGCCACAATGCGACGCTGGCAATGACGGCGGGCGAAGCGGCGCTGGACACTGCTCTACCGAGCGATGCGCTGAAGGAATTCACGGGCCTTCCGCACCGACTCCAATACGTCTGTGAACACGCATCGGTGAGCTATTTCAATGACTCCAAAGCCACCACGCCGGAAGCAGCCATGCTCGGGATGACCAGTTTCGATTGCGGTGTCGTTCAGGTCATTCTCGGCGGATACGACAAGGGTTCGGATTTGACGGAGATGAGCCGCCTTGCTGCACGACACTGCCGGGGCGTGTTCACGATCGGCCAGACCGGACACACCATCGCCAAAGCGGCCCACGGCCACGGGCCCGCGAAGATCGTGGCCTGCCAATCACTGCACGAAGCCGTACACCGTCTCCACAAGAACCTGGCGCCCGGCCAGGTCGTCCTGCTCAGTCCCGGTTGTGCGTCGTGGGATCAGTTCGAAAATTTTCGGCAGCGCGGCGCAGCATTCGTCGAGGCCGTGCTTGAATGCACCGGCGAAGGAAACGCATGACGACGATTGAGGATCGCGGTGGTGTGGTCGGCAACCACCGCAGGCCTAGGCCTGTCGCAATGCCTGCAGCTTCTCGATACGCTTCGCCGTGCTCGGGTGCGTCGTGAAAAGCCGACCCATGGCCCGGCCAGAGAAAGGCTGCACGATAAACATGTGGTTCTGCGCGTTGAGGCGACCGTCGTGCAACGGGGTGCCACGGGCCGCCGCGTCCAGCTTCTGCAGGGCACCGACCAAGCCGTTCGGTGTACCAGCGATCGCCGCACCGTCCGCGTCGGCGACGAACTCACGGCTGCGGCTGATGGCCATCTGAATCAGGGCGGCAGCCATCGGCGCCACGAAGAACATGACGATCCCGGCCAACGGGTTGTCTCGGTCACCAAACCACATCGCCATCCACCCGATGTAGCTGATCACCCCGGCGATCGTGGCCGCCACGCAACTGATCAGCGTGTCACGATTCTTCACGTGTGCCAACTCGTGTGCCATCACGCCTTCCAACTCGTCGAACGAGAGCAACTGCAAGGCACCGTGCGTGACCGCCACCGCGGCGTGTCGCGGGCTGCGACCGGTGGCAAAGGCGTTGGGTGCCTGCTGCGGGCAAACGTAGACCCGCGGCATGGGCAGGTTGGCATTGCGTGCCAGTCGGCTGACCATCGTGATCAGGTCAGGGGCCGTTGACGCGTTGACTTCCTTCGCTTTCATCGAAGCCAGTGCGATCCGGTCGCTGAAGAAATAGGCCACCAGATTCATCCCGCCGCCCAGGAGAAGGGCGATGGTCAGTCCAAGCCCGCCCCAACGCGATCCAATGAGCAGGATGATGCCGAACATCAGCCCGAGAAAAACGGCCGTCTTCACATTGTTTACAAACCGCGTCATGGAACCGTCTCCTGTGCCGTCGCCGTATGCCGCTTTGGCGATGGGTTACCTATGTGCAATGCAATCGATATACCAGGGTTGAGTCTTTGCAGGGTCCACTGAAATCCGCCTTGGCACGCCACCAGGAGGTCATGCCCGACAAGAAGGGGCCTTGGCCTTGAGCAAGACCCTGCCGGGTGGACAGAGGCCTGCCGCCCTCGCCGCTGTTTCGGCAGCCGCCTCCGATATCGGCCGTGCGTCCAATCTATCACCAGAGAGATTTACACGTACCAGCCCGTTCGAGGCGGCAGGTCAATGAACGTTCCCATCGCCGCGAAACACCCCTGCCGCCCGACATGAACTGCAGCGACGTGGCCGCGATCACGCTTAGCCCCGACCAGCCCCACCGGGAGAACATCAGGATCGACTGAGTTGCTCCACTAGCACTTTCGCCGCAGCCCCCGTGCCGACGGTAACCTCCGGTCCGTCACCAGGGCGAACGGTCATGGCCTCGGCCGAGGCGTCCGAGTCGACAACGGAGACGGTAGCTCCGGGGGTCAGGCCGCACCGGCAGGCAAACTGCAAGAACTGTGGATTCTGATCGCTGACGCGTCGGATCCGCACCGTTTGGCCAGCAGCGCAATCGGCGAGACGCTGGAGATCCAGCGTCGCAATCGTGCCCCCCGCCGTGGGAATCGGATCGCCGTGGGGATCAAAGTCGGGGCGACCAAGGGCGATGTCGATCCTATCCAGAACCTTGTCCGAGAGGGCGTGCTCCAACTCTTCGGCCTCGACGTGGACGTCCGACCAGTCCAATCCTAAAATCTCCACAAGGAATTGCTCTATAAGTCTATGTCTTCTAAGTACATGAAGTGCAAGTATGCGGCCTTCCTCGGTCAGGCGTACCCCTTCACGTGGCTCGTAGTCAACCAACCCCGACCCGGCAAGCGTCTTGATCATGGCCGTCGCAGTGCCAGGCGTCACGCCCACAGTGGAAGCCATCTCGCCCATTGATACAAGGCGGCTTGGGCCCCGTTGTTGAAGGGCGAATATTGCCTTGAGGTAATTTTCAACCGTACTGCTGGGCAAGGGATGGCTCCATTGACGGCCACGGCGAGCCGGCCCCAGGCGTCGGGCGGCTACGTTGACCCGGGCCTGCAATGATGATTATACTTTGGGTAATCAAAATATGTTAACCGAAAACACAAATATCATCTTGTGCATGAATAAAATAAGGGACTTCGCCTCTCGCTTCCTTCAGCAACTCCGCTTTTCCGGCCTGTCCCGCGGCGTCTTGGTCGCCGGCGCCTTGGTGGTCATGACGGTGACCGCCAGCGGCTGCGAGGAAGGCAGCCCGCCCGTCACCGGCGACGATCGCCATCCCCGCCAGGCGTCCGACACGTTGGCATCACCCTACAAAATCGCCACAACCTGCGGCATGGTGACTGACATCGTGAGGCAAGTCTCCGGCGACCTGGCCACCGTGACCGGCATCATGGGGCCGGGCGTCGACCCACACCTCTACAAGCCGACGGCCGACGACGTGAAGTTACTCATGCAGTCCGACGTCATCTTCTACGTTGGCCTCATGCTCGAAGGGCGTATGACAGACAGCTTCATCAAGGTTGCCCGCCGCGGCAAACCGGTCTACCCCGTCACCGAACTGGTCGACCCTTCCCACCTGCTGGAACCGCCCGAGTTCGCCGGCCACTGGGATCCACACCTCTGGATGGACGTGCAGGCATGGAGCAAGTGTGTTGACGCCGTCGCCGAGGCGCTGAGCAACTTCGACCCGAATCACGCTGATCACTACCGTGCCAATGCGGACGCCTACATGCAGCAGCTAGACGCTCTGGACGCCTACGCCCGCCAGGTCATCGGCTCGATCCCCGAAGGGCAGCGTGTTCTCATTACTGCGCACGACGCGTTCAATTACTTCGGACGCGCCTACAACATCGAGGTACGTGGTATCCAGGGCATCACGACCGAATCGGAAGCGGGCGTGGCCG
>Ga0310342_100001507_pt1 | contig 14491 bp, 15 predicted proteins | sample S15DNA20500_MG_FD_206155 | JGI IMG/M metagenome (GOLD analysis project Ga0310342, IMG submission 206155) | Marine microbial communities from station ALOHA, North Pacific Subtropical Gyre - S1503-DNA-20-500_MG | ecosystem: Environmental > Aquatic > Marine > Oceanic | place: Pacific Ocean: North... | reverse complement strand
CAATTCTAACTCCACCCATTGAACTTCAGCTATTTCGTTTGGATTTGGTGTGACTTCCACGTCAGCTCTGACTATCAAGACATGGTCAATTTCATGCTCTATCCAATTCTCATCCCACCTACAACTGTACTCAAAGCAACCAATGTGTGTGAAATCCCATTCAGATGTTACGCTGGGGGGTATTCCGAGTTCCTGATCCAGTTTCCTCTTTGCCGCCGATATCACACCAGCAACAGCATCGCCATTCTCTCCATCAATATCTAGAGGATGACTGCAACACGAATTGGCCCAAATACCAGGAAATGTAATCTTATCAAGCGACCTTCTCTGCAATAGTAATCTGTCTTTTGAGTCAAAGAGTAGGACGCTGAATGCCCGGTGTCTATTGCCCTCTCCAAAGTGGCATTTGACTTTACTCATCGAACCAATAACTTGGTCGTCGGGGTCAACAAGTATGCATTGCTCATCCATCATCTCGGCTTGTGATTGATCGTGCCCTTCGAGCATGTCAGGCAGGTCTGCATTAGCCATGCTATCGAACTGGCGAGAAAACCCTTGCATATAATCGAAATCCCGCGTCTAGCAGCATCCCGGGCATTAAGGGGACCGTTCACTGAGGATTTTAGTGCCAACAGTATCGTCTCGCATGACCGCATCGAGCATGCGATTGGGCTCTCTGCCGTTCAGTAGCCAAACACGATCGACAGAATTTGCAATCATCGAAGCGCATTGGGCTTTGAGTAGAATCCCTCCTGTGACATCGATATCAGATGCATGGGTACTCTCGAGCCCGTCCGACGGCATCCACTGTTCGATTAGTTTAGCACCTGATTGCTGCGGAGGCCTGTCCATGAGTCCATCGACATCTCCAAGCAGAAACAAGCAAGCAGATACATCAGGTAATTCAATGCCAAGCCTCACCATGATATGATCTCCGGACAATATGCCGAACTTGGAGTCATTAGTGACTTCGACGACATCACCGAAAGTTACTGGAATGGGTTCCTTGGGCCCCCGTACAAAGGCAGACATATCGCCTTCGAAGGTAGGACCCACGCCGTTTGCCCAGTACCTAGGAGGTAATGATTCGGTTACGAGACCTTGTGATTCCAAGGCCTCGACAACGTGTTGATTCAATTCAAGCATATCGAAACGAACTCTGGCTATTGCTTCACTTTGTTCATCCCCAATATCTTGTTGGTATCCATCTGCGAGACGCCATTTTTTGGATTCGATATGCCCGAATGAACCCGCCCCGTGTACCAATATTACAGAATGGCCCATATCTACGAGTTCTCTAATTACTGACGCTACGGGATTGATGTGAGATATTTGCACATGCCTGTACATGGTTTTGTCTGTAATCAAGCCGCCGCCTAATTTGACTATCACACGAGACATGCTGCTCCGCATCTATTGCCAAGAGGTACACGACTTAGCCTATACCGTACTTTCTTGACCTGCGAGCCCCTGTGCGATTCATGTCGGACTCTGAGGCAATCGACCAGTACCAGAGGTGGCTACAAGCAAGATTGACTATCGCTGAGCAGATTGATGACCCATCTGAAAGACTGCGGGCGACCTTGCAAGTTGAATCGGCAATTCATCTCGCTATACAATACCGTGAATTGGTTGAGTTAACACCTGATGACATAGCCCCTCCATTCGTAGAGGTGGATTCGCCCATCAGGATCTTATCGGATGAAGACTCGGTGATTTCTACAACTAGTCATGATACTACGATATGCACTAAATGTGATGCCGAGATGACTCAGGATCTGGAGTTTTGTCCGGCGTGTGGAGAATATCGCTGATCACTCTTCCTCATTCCAATGGACTCTAGCCAACTCATACTCGGGGTGGTCATTCGCAACTATGCTGAGATATTCGCCCGGGACACTATCTGCAAGGTAGACGGTAATACCTGCGTGCCATATGGTCTCACCAGCGGCTACAAATCTCGCCGTATCAACCTCAAGTAAAGTAGGGAGGGCATGATGCACATGCCCCGCCTCAGCAGCTGAACGTATGTTAGCAGACAGATGAACATGGGAGCGTCCGCTTGGGCTAATGCCTACTTCAATCAGATTTTCACATTCATCGGGAGAACAGGGATAGTATAGAGCATCAGGTATATTCTCGGTGGGCAGATCCAATTCAATCTCCACAGTATGGCCGTAAGTTGCGCGAATCACGTTAGCACGAACCTCGTATCTCCCCTTTGGATCGGTCTCGGAAATAGCTCGTATGTGATGTGGTCTGAGCCAGTGATAGCGCTTCTCATTGGAGCCCTTGAATTGCTTGATGATATCTTTGACATCGATCCATCCATTGATATCCATTTCCAGGTCAAACTTCTCGGGGGCGTGCCTAAGGACTAATGCCAACCGTCTTGCCATACTATCTCTCTCACCCGTTCGCATGATGAACTTCCCTTCGGAGTTACACGCTGGACATAAGTGGTCATCTGCATAGTAACCGTGATTCGAACACTCCCTAATCATTGTATCAGTTCGGCGAGTGGATTTCCTCTCATGAACCCCTCGGTTACGCTGAGGTTGTATCAAGGAGGAGTGTGGTGAATGGTTATTCGTGTGCTCTTCGTCGTTGGCCCGTGAAGGCAGTCATAGTTGATTGGGCACGCTCGCCGTTTCATAGGGCTCACAGGGGTGATTTGGCTGCTGTGCGACCGGATGACTTGGCCGGCCAGGTCGCTAAGGCACTTATCGACAGAAATGAGATCAATCCGGCTGAGTTCGATGATTTATTGTTGGGGTGTGGTTATCCTGAAGCCGAACAGGGGTACAATATGGGGAGACTCGTGACTTTCCTGATTGGCATGCCTAACACTGTCCCCGGAGTTACATACAACAGACTTTGCGGTTCTTCAATGCAGGCGATACTGTCGGCTGCGGCCAACATCGAGTCAGGGTGGGGTGATTGTTTTTTGTGTGTTGGAATAGAATCAATGAGTAGGGTGAAGCGCCGCGGCTTCAATTGGAGTCCACACCCCGGCCTTGAGGATGGTTGGCCTGAGGCTTATGTTCCCATGGGGCAAACGGCTGAGAACATAGCCACCCGCTGGTCTATACCTCGCACCTTGCAAGAACAGTTCGCACTCTCTTCTCATCAAAAGGCTGCATCTGCCAGAACCTCTGGTTCCTTTGATGATGAGTTGATACCAATTTCTCATGACGGCATCACAATCACCGAGGATGGATGTATCAGGCCGGATACCACCTTGGAGTCGATGGCCGCACTTTCTCCCGTATTCTCGGACGGGGGCTCTGTGACTGCCGCAACATCTTCGCCACTAACTGATGGTGCAGCAGCCGTAATAGTTTGTAGCGAAGATTTTGCCATGTCTAGAGGTTTGCAGCCAATGGCTCGAATAGTCTCGGGCGCAGTAACTGGCTGCCCTCCGGATATCATGGGAATCGGCCCGGTTGAGGCTACAAAACAGGTTCTGGAGAGGGCTTCATGGGAACTGAGTTCTGTCGATATATTTGAGCTCAATGAAGCCTTTTCCTCACAGAGTATGGCAGTCATCGATGAACTGAGATTAGATTCTGCCAAAGTCAACCTTGACGGAGGTGCTATTGCCATCGGACATCCATTGGGTGCTTCGGGCGTAAGGATTACTGGTAAGGCCGCTAGCCTGTTATCACGAACAGGAACCAATCGAGCCATCGCTACTATGTGCATAGGCGGAGGGATGGGGATAGCAATAGCATTGGAAAGTTTGTGATCATTCCTCTTCTCTAGTGACTAAATTTGAGTTGCAGTTAGGACATCGATCACTTGACGTCAATTTGTTAGGATAGACTGCGAGAATGCTCGAGCAGTTTGGGCAAGTTGCCAACACCTCTCTATCATTTACTGAGGGTCGTAAATTCCCTCCCCCACCAGTTCCCTCATACCATCGAATATAGACAGGGTCTCTCATTGTAGGGACCCTCCTCAGAGCACTCACACCCAAGAGTAAGAACAAGACTCCCTGTAGAAACCAAATGCCACCGGTCGTCATCGAATCTGATACTATGATTAGGCCGAGTAACAAGAATGCAGACCCAAACAAGGATAACGAGTAGATACCCAGACTATTTCCATATTCTGTGCGTTTGTGAAGGGCGTATGTAGTCAGTATTCCTAATGGGACTAGAATCGCGCCCAGAATTAATGTGAATACCTTCACGGGGCCGTTCCACGTGGAAAGCAAAGACAGGGTGATTAATGCGACAAAGACAGTATCAATTGCGATGAATCGGATGAGATGACGATGTAGTTGCTCCATCCGACTGCCTGGCACGAACCCCGATTAGTCGCTTCAAAGATGACCTTTCCGCCGGCGACGCACTCATGAAGCCCCTCGTACTCGCATGGACGTGGCCAAGGATACTGACGTAGTCGTCAAAGGCGACAGCCTGCAAGGTCGTAACATATTATTCGCTGTTACAGGAGGCATTGCTGCCGTAGAATCCGTCCGACTGGCTAGGGAACTCCGTCGGCATGGTGCAAATTTGACTATAATGATGACCCGAGAGGCTGAGAAGATCATCACTCCCTTGGCTCTGTCATGGGCTTCTGGTACCGAGGTAATGACTTCCTGGGATTATGAAATGTCCCAGTTGGAGAATCACGACGCTGTATTAGTTGCTCCAGCGACCCGAAACACGATCTCAAAACACATCCACGGAATTATGGACTCGCCTGTATTAATGGCCCTCTCAGCTGCAAGGGGTAACGGGACACCTACCCTATTCGTACCGTCTATGCATTCAGATATATTCGATGACAGCGTCACTAGAGATTTGCTGGAGACTCTGCGTGATGAGGGAAGTGCAGTGATGATATCTGAAATCGAAGAAGGGCGTAGGAAGCAACCCGATCCGATATCTATAGTTGCAAACTTCTGCAACATGGTTAACAAAGAGCTCTCTGGAAGGAAGATCGTAGCGATAACACTAGGCGCTAACAGAGCCCCCATCGATGATGTAAGGGCCATACAAAATGCATCATCCGGCTCGACAGGATGGACCATCGCCGAGTACCTTCACCGAATGGGTCACCACGTTATCTGCATCGCCGGAAAAACATCTGCGTATCCTAGCTTTACACTACCAGATGTTAGGCGGGCGGGTTCACCCGACTCGATGCTATCTGCGGCCAAAACGGTGGCTTCGGGACAACCCCAACCAGATGCTTGGATACATTCTGCGGCAGTCCTTGATTACTACACAGAACCAATCAATGGAAAGAAACCCAGTGGAGACGACCCATGGGAATTAATTTTGATTCCGGGGGTTAAGCACATAGCAGAATTATCACCATTGGTAGATGGAGCTATTCGCATTGGTTTCAAACTTGAGTCTGATGTTTCAGATGAGCTTTTGGTGCTGAAGGCCAAGGAACAGATAGAGCGGTATGGTGTTGATGCTGTAGTAGCAAATCTCAAGGACGAAATTCATGATCCAGACACTTTGAGAGGGAGATTTGTTCGGTCCGATGGAACGGTAGATGACATACATGACGATGCTGAACTCTGCCAAATGATAGAGTCCCTATTGAACGCCGCCTGACTCCGTGTCTGCGTCACATTCAAGCGGAGCATATGGACGACCATTCAACATGGCGAGTCCAGGTAAGGCGAAGAGGGGCATCCCCCCTAAGTCAGACTTCAACAATTGGTATCCCGCTATAGTAGAAATCGCCGACCTCGTAGACAAGAGATATCCGATCAAGGGTATGGATGTCTGGAAGCCATATGGTTGGAAAGCCATGTCCCTTATCGATGGACTGACTCGCTTTCAAATGAATCGAACTGGACATGAAGAGTACAACTTCCCCTTGCTTGTACCTGAGGATCTTTTGGACAAGGAGAATAAATTAGTCTCACACCTCAAGGCCGCACGGGATGCCGGAGTGGATCCTTCGGAATTGAGAATTAATGAGGAGGATGCTGGCTTCAAGAAGGAAGTGTATTGGGTCGATCGGGGAGGTGATAATGAACTCGAGGTTCCGATGTTCCTGAGGCCCACTTCAGAGACCCCAATGTACACCATGTTCTCTTTATGGATACGTAGTCATGCTGACCTGCCATTGAAGACTTTTCAAATTGTGAACACTTTCCGTTATGAAACCAAACAAACTCGTTCTTTCATCCGAGTTCGGGAAATTCACTTTTTTGAAGCCCACACAGCTCATACAGATGAACAGGGAGCCACCGACCAAATTGCAGAGGATGCAGAAATCGTGCAGCGTTTACTTCACGAACTATGCTTCCCTGCGATAATTTCCAAGCGTCCTGTCTGGGATACCTTTCCTGGAGCTTGGTACTCCACCGCAGTAGATGTGATTATGCCTAATGGAAGGACGTTACAAGTAGCCACATATCACCATTATCGAGATCAATGGGCTAGGGCATTCGACCTTACCTACGAGGACAGTAATGGCAGTACTCAATTCTGCCATCAAACCACATTTGGAATGTCTGAGAGGCTCTTAGGTGCGGTTGTCGGTATGCATGGTGACGACAACGGACTAATCATGCCGCCTTCCATTGCACCAATACAAGTTATCCTAATGCCTGTCGCCGCGCATGCAGACGACAATGTGATGCCCAGGATAGAGGCCCTTGCCAAACATCTCGAAAATTCCGGATTCCGTATCCGTATCGATGACCGTGATTTACGCCCCGGCTCCAAGCACTACGATTGGGAAATCAAAGGAGTCCCAATCCGCCTAGAGCTAGGACCCCGTGATCTGGCTTCCAACCAATGCACACTTTCTCTGAGAACCGGGGGTAAGACTGAGGTACCCATTGAGGGGATTTCCACTTCAATCAACCAATGTCTAGAATCTATATCTGAAGAGCTTAGAACCCGTTCTCACGCACAGGCATCTGAACTTATTCGTACCTTTCCCGGTGTTTCGCAGACGGCGGGTGGTTGGGAACTGAATGGGCCATTGCAAGATGGCATCATCTACGAGTTGGCGTTTGATGGGAATGATGCCGACGCCGAAGTTCTAGAGAAGATTACCGGTCTGACTTTGCTCGGTGATTGCGTCCCCCCCTATTCTGAATCGATTCCCTGTGCAGTAACTGGTAAACCCACGACTCGCAGACAGCATCTGGCACGAATGTATTGATTACTGCTTCTTGCTGAAAAACCCAAACAGAGTCATCATTCCGAATAGCATTAGCAACGCACCATCAAGCAAGTCACCGCTACCTGCTGCGGTCCAAGAATCAATAGATTCGTAATCCGACATCTCGTTCCAAAGCAATCTAGTATTGTCCTCACAAAGTGGTGAAACTGGTGATATAGTAGCAAGACTGGAGGCTGAAGTAGAGTTACCTACACACCCATTAGAGGAACTATCGTCAGAGACTTTCAAACCATCTTCGTGTAATGAAGTGATGTAGCACCAAGGAGGTGTTGTGACCGCACGATGTTCAGTATGTGCCATAGAACTTTGTTGCATATTGGATGTCCAATTGAAATAACCCTCATCAATCAACTCACTAGACCCATTTTGTGAAATAGACCATTGGATGCTATAATCGGAAGACAGATTGAGATTAGTAACTGTCCATGTGATATACAACGAACCATTCTGTTCATTCGCTGTTACAGTGAAACCTAATGGGTCAGGCTCAAGGTCATCTACACAGAGATCAAAATATTGGCCAATTCCTACTGCTACATTCATACCAACCAAAGACACCCCTATGAGCCCTACTAAGAATATGAATTTCCTACGGCGCGGACCTTGGGGCCCCACAACAATATTTCCGAAACCATCATCAATTTCAGGGAGCTCTACATCAATTTCATTGCCATTATGGGACAACTGGGGGACATTCTCTGCCGGACGTTCGGGAGTGGAAACGCCCATCTCTTCAAGTGCTTCGCGCCCATAGATGCGTTCTGCGAGCGCATAGAGCTCAACATCACCCTCTAATTCAGTCGGATCCATGCTACCATCAAGGAGTCCCTTGACCCGATCCGAATCACTCATTGTCGTGACCTCAGGTTCAATCATTCATGAATCAAACGCCACCCTGTCACAAAAATACCCGTTATTTGCGTCTTATCGCCTCGTGGGCGGCATTTTGGATATCCTTAGAGCACAATCCCAATTTAGACATCAACTCTTCCGGGGAACCACTTTCTCCAAATTGATCATTTACTCCTACCATCTCTACAGGCACCGAGAGTCCACCAGATAGGTGCTCGGCAACCGCGCCACCCAATCCACCAATGATTGAGTGGTCCTCTACAGTGACGATACATCCACATTGAGAGGCAAGGCGATCTATCAAATCTCTATCTATAGGTTTCAATGTGTGCATATCGACAACAGCAGCGGAAATTCCATCGCTATTCAAACCATCAGCAGCGGCAAGACTCTCAGACACCATTACACCGCAGGACAAAATGCAGACATCTGAACCTTCTTTGATTATGCTGCCTTTTCCTATAGACAATTCTGCTACGGATTCCTCATCATATATCCTCGGGGTTTTGTTTCGAGCCGTGCGCATGTACGAAGGCCCGGAATGGCCAAGCAATTGGACAGTTAATTCTTCAGCAGAAAGATCGTCACAAGGATGTAACACAGTCATTCCTGGAACAGTACGATAAATCGCTAAATCCTCAATTGACTGAGCACTGCTACCATCAGTTCCGGTGTGTATCCCCCCGTGGCTTCCGCATATGTGAACAGTCAACCCGGCTCTGGCGATTCCATTTCTAACCTGTTCAAAAGCACGCTCTGTAAAAATTGCAAAAGTACTGGCAAAAGGTATCTTGCCCGATGAAGCCATTCCTGCAGCCACTAACATCATGTTTTGCTCAGCTATACCCAAAGATATCGCTCGATCAGGATTCTGAGTACGGAAGTGACATGACTTGGTAGATTTACCAAGATCCGCCTCAAGCACTACTACACGAGAATCTTCGGCCAGCCTCAGTAGCCCATTCCCGTATCCGTCTCTTGATGCGCCGCCGAAAGAGGGGGCAGTCATTTCAGTTCCTCCATGGCAATCAAAAATTCATCATCCGTTGGCGCCTTGCCATGGAAAGAGGGGTTATTCTCCATGTATGATACTCCCTTACCCTTTACAGTGTGCGCAATAATCGCACAGGGTCCATCATTGATTCCAGCAGCCCATTGCAAAGCATCTACAATCTCGGGCATTGAATGGCCATCAATCTCTCTAACTGCCCAGCCAAACGAGAGGAGTTTTGCTGCGATATCTCCGACTTCCATTTGAACTTCGAGAAAATCATCATTCTGAATGCGATTTCGATCTATCATAACTTTGAGATTTCCGACAGAATGGTAATTGGCGGCCATTACAGCCTCCCACACCTGCCCCTCCTGCATCTCCCCATCTCCAAGCATGACCCAAATCTCACGTACGCTACCATCCATTCGTGCTGCTAATGCACAGCCAAGCCCGAAAGACAGTCCCATTCCCAAACTCCCTGCAGAGAAGTCAACACCATGTGTCCACTTCATGTCAATATGCCCCTGACAGACCGACCCCAGAGTTCTGAATCCCATTAGGTCATCATAATCTAAGAATCCTACTTGATGCAAGATAGAATACATAGCGGGACTGGCATGCCCTTTACTCATGATGAATCTATCACGGTCACCCCAGTCAGGATTCGTTGAATCGATTCTCAGCCTTGTCCCATATAGCCCTACAATTAGATCAATAGCAGACAGTGAACCACCCGGGTGTCCTGCACCGGCCTTATGCACCATTTCGACGATGCTAAGCCGGCACTTTCGTGAGAGTTCCTGAAGTTGAGATACATCGAGCCCCATGCCTTCAGTACTTTTGTTCACATGCATACCCACCAAGTTTGGCTATTGATGCTTTCCGACGCTCATGATTCCGATGTCTGATCAATACTCAGGGGGGTTCAAATCCACTGGCCATTACAGCAGCCTGTTAGAAGGGGGGGACGATATATGGCAGATTATGAACTCGCTGGATACTCGAATTGGCGTGAGCGCCTTTCTGCTATGCCAGTTCCGTTATGCATCTCATCCGACCCCCTCCTATCGACCTGTTTAGAAACTCTAACCAATGGGTCTCGCATCTCAGTTGAAGAAGGCATTCTTCTGTTTGAGCACGAATCTTTGTCTTCGGTATGCGCATTGGCAAACATGGTCAAATTCTCTAGATTTGAGGACCATGTATATTTCAATGAGAATCTCCATGTCAACACTACGAACATCTGTGTTCTGGCTTGTAGATTCTGTGCTTTTCGTAAAGGTCCGCGACACTCAGAAGCATATGCATTGTCTGTAGAGGAATTCATTCATCGAATCGAGCCGTTTTCAGATAGGATTGATGAGGTACATTCAGTAGGTGGATTGCATCCTGAATGGACAATCGAATATTACACCGACCTTTTCAGGGGAGTCAGAAAACGATACCCGCACATCCATTTGAAAGCTCTCACTGCCGTGGAGATCAGGCACATTGCAAACCGCTCGGGACTTTCTGTGAAAGCCACGCTCAAGCTACTGAAGGATTCCGGTTTGGATTCGTTGCCCGGTGGCGGTGCGGAAATTCTGGTCGACTCAGTCAGAGATCGTATATGCAGGGGCAAAGAGTCTTCTAATGAGTATCTTCAGATTCACGGTATTGCACATTCATTGGGTATTCAAACAAATTGCACTATGTTATTCGGCACAGTTGAGACTTCTGTTGAGAGACTAATTCACATGGACAGGCTCCGAACGCAACAGGATTTGAGCGGGGGATTCCAGTGTTTCGTACCATATCCTTTCCTTCAGGATTTGAATAGGATTCCTGAAGCCCAGTTGGCGACGTCGACAGAAGTGATTAGAGTCATTGCTGTATCTAGGCTGATGTTGGACAATATTCCACATATCAAAGCTTACAGGATGAATATTGGTGATCATACTGCTGCAATGTCACTGAAGGCCGGTGCGGATGATATTGACGGCACGGTTGGTCACGAGGAGATTATGCACATGGCCGGTAGTTCCACCAAACTTGATACCTCCACGTTTGAACTAGCCCAATTGATTGAACAAACAGAGTCTATTCCAGTAAGGAGAAATTCGGTATATTCTACATTTTCCATATTCAATGGAGACAACTACGGGGATATTCGAGTACTCCCAATTGCCGGACGAGCATAGGTGCTTCAATGTCCTGGGATGAAGTTCTTGGAAGAGTTTCATTCACGAACTGCGATCCGATATTTCACGGCCTCGAGGATAAATGGAAAATCCTTCCCGCACCGCCTTCTTGGCTCACGGGCCACGTTCTTCGACAGGATTGTTTGACTGCACCAATCCCAACAGCAGACTATGCCGAGCACTGTGAAGAACTCGACCTGATTCCGGATTTGGGAATAGTGAGTGCAGGAAACGTAGGCTCGGTTCTCCTATTCGGTTCTCGCCCCATAGAATCAATGAGGGACATCGCACTCCCGTCAGATTCGTCCACATCCAAGGTACTCCTTCGTTGGGTATTACAAGGCAGGGGATTGGATTGTAAGTTTGTTGAATTGGGGCCAGATATCGATGCTATGTTATCAAATTGTGACGGGGCTCTACTAATCGGAGACAGGGCCCTTACAGCGGCTAGATCATACCCCGAATTAGTCAGACTAGATCTCGGTTACGAATGGACGACGCAAACCGGGCTTCCGATGGTATTCGGAGTATTTGCAACACGGAAAGATTCCCCGGTAGAATGTATCAGAAAGGCCCATTCCGATATGCTTCAACAGTACAAATTATTTCACTCTGATGTTGATTGGAAATTGCAGGTCGTCAAGATGTCAGCAAATAAATTGGGGTTTTCCGAGAGCAGGATTTCACGATATTTTGAGAATGAAGTCGGGAACTATTTGGATGCTGATGCAATAATGGGGTTGGAGTTGTTCTTGACCGATGTCTGCGGAATGGAGAAAACTCCCACATGGATTCAACTTTGATTTTCTGGGGTTTGTTAGTCATCAGCGACCACCTCTGAACCGATGAATTTCAAATTATTGCAATCTAGATCTTCTGATATCAAACCAATATCCTGACCTTCACGCAAGAACATTCGAATGGCCTTTCGTCCACCTACACCGTAGTCAACTGTCCTCTGATTAACGTACATCCGAACGAATTCCTCGTTGGTCTCCTCGTCAATACCTCTGCCCCAACTCTTTGCGAATTCGAGAGCATCTACGGGATTATTGAGAGAATGTATGATGCTGTCTCTAACATCATCAGTGAGTTGTTCGCACACCTCATCTCCAAGATTTTTTCTGACCACGTTACCACCAAGAGGTAGAGGTAAACCCGTCCTTTCTTTCCACCAGACGCCGAGATCTAGCACCATGTAAACACCTTCATTTGCCCAAGTTAACTGCCCCTCATGGATGATTAATCCAACTTCGAATTCGCCTTCCAAAACTCGGGGGATTATCTGATCAAATGGAACGACCTCTACCTGGACATCACCGCATGCCAACCTCAGGGCCAGATATGCACTAGTGCCTAGACCCGGTATTGCAATTACCTTTTCTTTTGCTTCTTCAACACCGAGGTCAGAATTAGAAATTAGCATCGGTCCGTATCCCTCACCCATAGACCCGCCGCAATTCATCAGATGATACTTGTCGGCAATTGAAGGGAATGAGTGTATACTCACGGCTGAAATTTCGTACATGCCCTCAAGAGCGTATTGATTCAATGTCTCGATGTCATGGAGTACATGCTCGTAGTATCTACCTGGGGTTTCGAAAGAGCCACGAGTTAAGGCATGGAACATGAATGCATCATCGGGATCCGGGGAATGCCCGATTCGTACTCTCAAATCGCCTTCTTGCACATAGCAGCGAACAGAAGATAGTTGAAAACGACTCCGTGAAGGAATTCACGATTAGGTAACAGTCAATAATTACCAGTTGTCGCACTTGTATGTGCCCGACTCATCCAAACTGTCCACTGCCACGGGCCAACTCGGACCAGTTTGCGCGATCACCGGAAAAGCACTCACATTCGCTGAGGCAATAATACTGGACAATAGGTATGTTTGTTGGGAGGCATATGTCGAATTCACTGGGGCAGATTCTGCAACAGATGGTAGGGAAATTGCCCAACTCGACCTAGATTGACTCCACATATTCATTTGCCGCCACATGTTCAGGCATCTATGACCGACGGGTGGAGTCGTTTCGCACTTCGTTTCGCAGAATACTACCAGTCTCTCAGTGTCGGTGACCTATGGGCCCCCCCTCGATTTCGGTCACGAGAATGGATGTTCATCCCTTGGGGCAGTAAACCACCGGATAGACACCGTGGATTCTTCGACAAGAGTGAGTTACTCCACTATCTACATCACAAAGCTCCACATTCATGTTTTCACAGCACCGCGTACTACAATGACCCCTCTGAGAGGAAGATGGTCGACAAAGGTTGGATGGGTGCTGATTTGATATTCGATTTGGATGGGGATCACCTCCCTGGCGTATCAGATACTGATTTCCCAAAGATGATTGAATTGGTGCAGGAGCAGGCTTGGCGCCTTTGGTCAGAGTTCCTGGAGGCGGAATTTGGATTTCGTGAGGAATACGCACAGATAACGTTCTCTGGCCATAGAGGATTTCACATACATGTTAGAGATCCATCGTATCTCCAATTGGACTCAAACGCTAGAAGACAACTCGTGAATTATATCAGAGGAGAGGGGGTCAGTGTGCAAGATATCCTATCCGGTTCCGACACGGGGTGGAAATCCAGAGCCCAATCAGGAATCGACTCGGTGCTAATCAATCTACATGAGCTCTCAAACGATTCGAACGGAAATACAACTATTCTCTCTGAACTTCATGAAATCATGAAACAGAGAGTTCGCCATCCTGATTGTGAGTTGAAATCTTGTAGCAAGCCTAAGATTCTCGAGTTGGCCAAGCAGTCTCTCGATAAAGGGCGAATTAATCGTCTCAAAGCTGATAATAGCTTGAGAGTATTCAGCGGAGATGGTAATTCAATATTCTGGGAATTGGTAAAAGGCGCCCCTCTCCCAATCGGGGAAACTGATGAAGCCGTCACGGTTGACGTCAAGAGAGTCATAAGATGGCCCGGGAGTCTCCATGGAAAGTGCGGTCTGCGAGTCACAGAATTACCCTTAAGCAGGCTGGATCCAGATTCCTCCAATGCCTTCGATCCGCTAAACGAAGCCGTGGTCTTTTCAGGAAACAATTCAATGAAGGTAGAATTGACCAATGACGATGTCATTGCCCGAATCTCTGACTTTGAAGTAGACGGTAGCACCGGTGATGTTTTCGAGGTGCCTGAATCCATGGCCACCTTCCTGTCTCTGAAGGGTTGGGGGAACGTGCAAAGCACGTAACACCGATATCTTAACGCCCTCAATCACAGAATATTGAATAGTGTAGAGGTTTGGAATCGATTCAGTGGGTAATATGCCAGA
>Ga0310342_100001506_pt1 | contig 14496 bp, 4 predicted proteins | sample S15DNA20500_MG_FD_206155 | JGI IMG/M metagenome (GOLD analysis project Ga0310342, IMG submission 206155) | Marine microbial communities from station ALOHA, North Pacific Subtropical Gyre - S1503-DNA-20-500_MG | ecosystem: Environmental > Aquatic > Marine > Oceanic | place: Pacific Ocean: North... | reverse complement strand
GTGTTAATCTTAAGGGCGAAGCAACAAGTGCCAAAGTAAAGCAGATCGAACACGGGTACCCCAGGGTGCCCTATTTCTTTGCCCCAGGGATTACGATGAACTGGTGGCGTAACATTAAAGTGGGTTGGTCTATTTCCCATACCAAGAAATGGTTGGTTGAATATGTTTCCTATCTTAGAACTATTATGGAACAGTATGCAGCCAGGGATATTCTACCACCGCTTTCCAGGGAATTTGCAGTAGAAAGTCAACAGTTTTTTGGTAAGGATGGTGAACCAGCACCATCAGAAGATTATGAGCCTGCTGAAATCATTAACAACTTCCCTGCTGGATCACAACTACGACCGATAACGTTACCGACTGCATCAGCAAATATTACAACGGAACTAGCCCTAACACAACAACAGATGGATACTATGTCAGCACCCAGGGCACCGGCTGTACTTCAAGGATTAGAAGGGGCTGGTTTTGCCACCAACCTAGCTATTGAATTAGGAAACAAAAGATATACCCCGTTTGTAGTGAGTTTACAACAGGGTCTTGCTGATATAACACGATTTATCTGGGCAGTTATTAAGTCGAAAGTAAAAGAAGATATCTGGTTGCATGATGAAACTACTGATCCTAAGACTAAGAAGGCTAGGGGCTGGATTGCTTTAGGACCTAAGGATCTTGGAACGGGCGTTGTTGTTAACTGGCGATTACCTGTTGATCAGGCGAGTACAGAAGTTATTCGTTCACGTTATTGGCATGAAAGATTACAGGCTGGTACTGCTCACTTTGATCAGGCTGTAGAAGCAATGGGTGATAACCCTGATGAAGTAAGAATTGGCAAGGTTATTGATCGTATCAGGGAAAGTGAATGGTATGTTGAACTACAAGAACAGGCACTAAGAGAAGAAGTCGTTGATGGTGGTTTATTAGATCAGGCTATGGAAATGCAACAAGTAGCTGAAACAGGAATGCTTCCTGGTGGAATGCCTCCTGGTGGAGCACCCCCTGGTGGAGAAGGAATACCGCCTGAATTAATGGCTGCTTTGGCTGGTGGTCCTCCACCTGGTGGAGCACCTCCTGCTGGACCTCCAATGGCCCCTGCTGGTGGTGGATTACCCCCTGGTGGACAAGTTCCTGACGTAGGGGCATTATCCCAGGCTGCTGGTGGTGGTGCTGTAACAAGACCGAAGCTAGGACTAGGACCACCTAATGGATCAGTAAGGGGTATTGGTCCTGGTGCTGTTATGCCTACTAGATCAGCTACAGTAGGAAAACTATAAATGGCTAGAAGAAAAAACACTGATGAAGTCCATGAAATACTGAGAAGTAATATTCAGGACGAAATAGAACAGGGAATAACCCCTTTAAGGGATGCTTTATTTCCAAAGGTCCCCCGTGGCATGAAGGAATTATCCCAAAAAGAATATATTGAATATGTTTATGATAACTGGGCAACACAGGAATTTAGGGTAGGTCTATTAAAGGATTTGGGTCCTAGACATTTTAGTTCAATGATCCAAACCCTAGAAAAAGCAAAAGGACAACCACCAGTAGAAGAACCCTTGGTAGAAGAACCAGCAATGGAAAGCCTACCAGCAGAAGGGGTGCCCCCAGTACCAGAAATAGCAGTACCAGCAGTAGCAGGGATGCCAGGTATGGAAGGGATGCCACCACCGGAAATGCCTGGAATTCCAGTAGAAGGGGCACCCCCAGCAGGAGTGCAATAATACGTTATGGCAACAAAATTTCCAACACTAGTTAAAGAAGAAGTCCTAGACCAATTTAGTATTAAGAAGGGGTTAGAAGAACTTCAAGCTCTTAACAAAAAAGCAACACAAGAAGATCTCTCGGAGAAACTAAGAGAAATGAAAGTCCTATCCGAGAAACCTGTTTTTTTCGAGGATAGTAATTTTAAATGGGATCCTAAAACAGGCAATGTTTCTAATACCCGTCATAGAGGAACTATTGGTAAAACCCTTAATCCTGATACTTTAGATAGTATTGTTGAACGATGGTTCTATAATGAATATGAACCTACCTTGCGTGATAATCATTCAAGAAACCGAAATCTTCCCCCCCCAGTTTTACCGTCTGATACTATTCCCAAAGACAAAAATACACAGCAGCTTTATATTCAAAAGGGACTAAATAATCTTAAGGAATTTTTTGATAAGGCTGATTTTACAGGTGGTGGAGTTCCCATTGTTCCCGAAACACAACCATCCCCCTTGCGTATAGAAGATCAAGATAACAATATAGCATATCCTGTAGTAGGATACCCTTTACAAATTAATAACCCTTTTGGTGGTGAACAATATAAAGGACCTACCATAGATCCAACAGAAGATTTTCCTACTAAAAACAGTGGTGTAGATCTTTTTGCCCCAAAAGGAACGTCTCTCGTATCACCACGAGAAGGCAGAGTTGTTCATGCTGGTAGTTCCAGAGAAACAAAGACTCATCATGGTTATGGCAATACAGTATTAATCAAGGCTGATGACGGCTCTCTTCATAGATTATCTCATTTAAGCGAAGTACAAGTTAAGAAGGGGCAGAAGCTTTCAGCAGGTGATGTTATTGGTCTTTCAGGTGATACGGGAAACACTACTGGTCCTCATGTAGATTATGAATTTTATACCCCTAAAGGAAAACTAGCAGATGCTACCCTTCAATTTAATAAGGCAGCTGAAGTATCCCCAGTTAATGATGCAGGGGGTGCGTTTGATGATGATGATATATTTTCTTCGGATGAAACACTTAACATCCAGCAACGCGGTGGATTGGATGATTTTTCCTTTGATTGGGATGCTGAAACAGGCGAAGTAGGAATGCCTTCTTTTACTGCTGATGATTATTTTTCTGAATATGGAGATACGCCAGCAGAAGATGATGACGATACATTATATGAAGATCTACTAGAAGAAGAAGATACATTGTATTTTTCTGAGATAATAGAAGAACCTGAAGTATCAGATGCTGTTTATGATGCATTATTAGAAGAATTAAGTGCTGAAGAGCCTGGAGTTGGAGATATCACAATAGCAGAAATAGACCTAGATCCTCTTTCACCCAACCCTACCAACAGGGTTAACCTAGGGGAAGCTGCAGGAAATGCAGTCACATCTCCTCTTGTTTCACCCCAGGGTGCTCCTGGAAGGGGAATGAATCCCATTCACCGGTGGGCGAATCTTGTAGTACAGAAGTGGGCTCCAGCAGCCTGGAAGATTATAAGGGCAAGTTATGAAAGTAGCGAAGTATCCAAATACGGAAAGGAATATGAGGACAGGGGGACTTTATTCCCCGAAGGGAAATCGTGGGAAGAAGATTATGAAAGAAGATTGACGACAACAGGAAGGGAAGCTATGGGTGAAACTGTAGCGGAAATTCTTCATCCGAAGAGAATTTTTTCTAAGCCTGCATTTTTTAAGACTGACGAGCAAATACGTCAGGATATAGAAAGTGACCCCCTAACCCAGGGAGTAAGGTATCAACTAGAGGAGATGGGAGAGAATTTCGAAGGAGTAAAGAATCGTACAAGTGAAACAGTTGTAGCCCTAGAAGATGGGGACTGGGGGGAGGCTGGTGACAAAGCGGCTAGAGTGCTTGGTAATGTTCTCCTGTTAGCTAGTAACCTGGATCCTGCAACTTTTATGGGGGAAATAGCAGCAGCAAAACACATCGAAGGAATGAAGACCAGGGGGGAACTCCCCGAAATGTATTTAGAGGAATACGGGGATTTAGTAACGAGAGATAAACAAAGAGAACTATCTGCATTATTCGAGCTTGTGTTCTCTTTGCCTGAAATGGTACTAGGAGCACCTGCTTTAGCAAGAGGAGCTGCGATGGCGGCTAGACAAGTTCCAAAGGTAGTCAAAAAAATAGGTGCTCCGATAAGGGGTCCTCAATTAGCAAATACAATGCGTGTGGCTACCGAGAATGTTGTTCCCGCATTAGTTGGAACTGTAGCTTTGACTAGTCGTCTTCTTAAGAATCCTCGGAGTATAACCCTATTAGAAACAATTTTGGATATCCCCCGAAATGCACCTGATTTCGCTACTAAATCACAAGAACTTGTTAGTGGAATGAGGGAAGGATGGGTAAACACAAGTCAATCCTTACGAGGATCTCTACCAAAGGCTCAAGGAGTAGTTGTTGAAGCTGTAGGATCACTGATTAGGAGATCTGATAATCCAGAAGGAGCAGAGCAAAGTGCTCATACTGCTACAACAAGGATAGCGAGTCTTTCAGATGGGGGGGAAGGGAAAGTATTACAAAAAGAATTGATAGGGGAAGTTAGCGGGGCTGTAAGAAAATTAAAAGACGACAATGTTCCCTATCCTGGTGATGGTTCGTGGGATACTCTTTTGCAAGAGTACGCAAATGGCAATAAAAATATTGGGGATGTAATAAACGTACTTCAAAAAACAGGAGTGTCAACTATACAAAATGCAAGTATAAGCTTTGCTAAATTGATGCCAGAAGGTCAGGATGCGCAACAATGGAGAATTAGAATTTCCCCCGACAAGACGCAGGTTCGACGAGGTTTAGGCGGAGAGGAAAGGAAAGTATTAGATAATATTAAAAGGACAGTGTTTGTTCCTGGTAAAAAGAAACCAGTGGAAAAAGAATACAGACAAATAGAAGTGACAATAGAAGGTAAAAAGCTTATTGTAGAACAACCTGTTGGGAGCGAGGGTACGACTTGGACTGTCCCTTGGGATTCGACTAGCGAGTATCTTTCTAATCTAAATACAATAAGCAAGAATTCTAACGTAATTCATGAACATGCGCGAGAGCTTTTCGTAAAATTTTTCAAAGGAGCGAAGAAGGATTATAACGATACCCCTGACATCCTTAAGGAACAGATGGCAAAAATGACGAATGGGTTGAAAAAACTAAATAATCCTGGATTCTTTCGGGTACTAAGGAATATTGTTAATCCAAGGGTTACTCGTGAAGGCTTTCCTAAACCCCAAGGAGATATTCAACTAGCCCTCTCAGAGACATTGAATTTGGACGAGGTAACGGGGATTGTAGAAGCAACAATTAAACAATCCAGAATGAGTAATCTTTCTGATGATAAAAAAAGGGAAATAGCAGAGGATGTTTTAAAGATAATAAACGGTGACGAATCAGATGCCAATTGGTTTATTAAGCTTATAGATAATCATAATATTACTCCAGCTCAGGCACAAGAGATAATTCGTAGTCAAACTATAGGTAACCAAACAATATTACAAAAGTTCGGTGATGAAGCCTTTGCAAAAGATATACTCCGTCAACATCTAGAAGAATGGCTAACTCCTGGAGAGATTCTAAATAAAGCAAAGGTCGAGAATGTCGATAAAATTAAAAAAATATTTGAAAGGTTCGGGATTAGTGAAGACGGTCTTGGCCTAATAACTAGTTCAATGGTAAATGCTGCTAAAAATGCACGGAAAACTATTGGACCAGACGGTATACCTATAAAAAAGCCTCGAATAGTGGACAATAAACTGATTTTGATGATTGGTAAAAGAAACGATGGCACACACGGATTAGTAAACGTAGACTCTACGAATGAGGCCCTCTATGACTTAGCTCAACAGTATAACAATGATATTCTTCATTCATTCGCTTTGCCGCCTATCTATCTCTCTAACGGAATAGCTGCTTTACCAGATAGAGTAATTATGTTTAGAACTGGTGGAATGATGGTGGTTGAAGTTAAACCGACGACGGGTATTAGGTCTTTATTACACGGATCTCCTTATGGATTGGAGAATGGCCAACCTGTTTTTCGTCCTGAGTATAATAACAAGATGAGTTTAGCTCAACGACTTATAGCAACAGAGGAATATTTAAGGGCGAAGCAGCTCCCTTATACAGTTGCAACTGAAGATACGATTATAGATCTGTATAGGAAGCTGGATAGGCGAAAGGCGTTACCAGAGCTGTCTGCTGATGGTGAATCAATTCCTGTAATGATTGGTGATCGTCTCAATTTTAACTACATAGAGGCATTACTTAGGAGACATCTAGTTACTAAAGGAGAAATGGATAACGCTGCAGTGGCTACGAAATTAGAGAATTGGGATCTTCGAAAAAGGATGTCCAATTTTAATTCCTCAGCTATTAGATCCAGAGAGGCATTCGATGCATTAAAAGGTGAAGGAAAGTGGCTTGAAAGAATGATAACAATGATGCGTCTCCAACCAGAACAATTATTGTTATTACAAAGACATTTAGAGCCTGGGGCGGGGGCAGCGGCTGGGTTTACTTATGGGTTCCAACTTCCTCATGAATTAGAGGAGGAAGGGGTCTTTACACCAGGCTTCCCTGGATTGGCATCAGCCATTGGATTCGGTATTGCTGGTGGTATAACTGGTAAAGGAATAAGTAGAGCCTCTGGACACGATATAGCGGTGGCACTTGCCAAGAGAGCAAATAAAGTTGTAAATACTCCACAAGCAAAAAGGGTTTCTTCTAAAATTATTGACCCCAAGACTACTAAAGCAGTGGAGACTGCACTAGAAGAGCTTGATGAACTGATCGGGGCTGCCAAAGAAAGCAGAAAAAATGCAAGGGGTGATTTCGAATCTGCTCTTAAGGGTACTCCATCAACACCCAGTATTCCCGAACCACCACCTCCTGTTGTTGATATTAAAGTTGGATCTTTAGTAACTGATACAAGTACAGACACTCCCCGATTTGGAAGAGTGCTAGAAATTAAAGATGATGTATATGTTGTTCAACTAGATAGTGCTAAAACCACTGGTGGAAGGGGGACTACTGTTGAATTAAATATAAATAATTTAAAATATGAAGGCGAAAATACAGCTGCAAATGTTTTAGATGCCCATCTTGGTATTTTAGATAATGTTCCTACTCCTGAACCAGAAAATAATGTGATAGCAGCAGTTAGTAAAATGGCGGTAAGGAAGTTTAGAAGGAACTGGATAGATGATGCAGCATCAGTAGAAGCATTTGAAAATGCAGTAGCAAAAGAAATAGGAAGGTCCTTAACTGAAGGAGAAAGGGTTTATATTCTTCGGAGATTTTTACCTGCTGCTACATCGGCTGAATCACAAAGGCTACATAGAATTTTTGAGCCTGTTCGGGAATTAGATGGCAATGAAGAAAGGATGCTTAATGTTCTTTTAGTTGCTCAGAGAAACAATGATATTGGATTGGCTCTAGCAGGTAAAAAAGGAGTTGAAGGATTTACACGGATGCTTTCGCTAGACCATATTCAGAAACTTCTTAATAAAGGATCTTTGTTTCCTGGTGGTAGAGTTCCAATAGATGAACTCTTGAAGCAAATGGAGACTAAAATAGGAAGGGATGGAGTAGAAAAAATTGTTGCTGCTGCCGAAAATATAAAAAAGGAATGGCGAATTCTTCAAGATGAATTAATTGAAGAAGGATTGCTTTCTGCATCCGAGGTAGCAGCTTTTCGTGCGAAATTCCCGAATTTTATTCAGGTAAATCTAGAACTTGGTACTAAGCAAGTCGAGAATCTAGAAGATATGCTAAATAAAGGAACATCAAAGATGGGGGGGGTTTTTGAGCTTGATAATATTGAAAAATTAAAAAAGATTATAATGGGCGGAACAGAGTCGCCTGAATATAATGAATGGTTGCTTAAGAATCCCGAAGGTACCCTTGGACAATTCCAGGAACATTTATTACAAAAGGCAGCAAACCAAGTAAATCAGGAATTGCCTCTTCTTACCCACATCAATACTAGATTAACCTTAGCTGAACTTATGAAAAGAAACAAGATTAAACGACAACTATTTAAAATGTCGCATTTAACAGATAAGGATGGCAAGGTAGTAGAAACAGGAATACATAGTTATCAATGGAATCCTCGTACAAAGAAATGGCATAGACTAATCAACAACCCTGACAGGCCCGAAGAAATAATAATGAGTAAGTTTGGTTATGAGAATATTAAGGAAGGTTCAGGGACTAAGAAATATACCCTTTATCAACAAGGTCCTAGAGGACCGGAAAAAATTGTTACTAGCACAGGGGGGTATGACATAGCTGTTGGAAAAGGAGAACCACAAAGAATTGCCCTTTTGGTTCCAAAAGAACTTGATTCAGTATTCAATTTACCTTACAGTCATGCCCAGGACAAAATAAGAATGTTGGGCAGGCTAATGGGAGTTCCTATTTTTAGGTGGGGAACAACTGCTGCATCCTCATCCTTTATTCCGGTAAATATGATAATTGATGCGTGGACCTTTATAGAAAGATCAGGAAGTTGGTTAAAGCAAAATCCGAAAGTAGCTGGTGGAGCATTAGGAAGGGCTTATATAGATATGGTTCTTGCTAACCAGTCAGCAATTATAGGTGGAAGCGTGATCTTTGGTGGTGGAATTGGTGGTTCGGTTGGAGAAAACACCAATGAAAGACTAAGGAATGCTGCAATAGGGGCAGCATTGGTAGGTATATTTGGAACTGGTGCTAGGGCATGGAAGGGGTTTCCCAAGGTTCCTAAGGAGTGGGACGAGTTTGTTGAGTCGGGGGGTGGACAATCCCATCTTTATATTGGTCCAAGAACAGTTGAAGAGCTTACAAGAGGACTTTCTAAAAGACCATACGGGAAAACCCCAACAGAAATATGGAAAAATTATAGAAGGGATGGATTAATGGAAGGGGTCGTAAGACCTATTTATGATAATAATCAGTTTACACGACTTGTGACAGATATGTTTACCCTTAAACATATTACTGAATTTGGGGGGGCAGTAGAAAATGCCCCTAGATTAGCGGCATATAGATTAGCACTAGCGACTGGCCTAGATCATGATGAAGCAGTGCTGATGGGCAGAGATATCACCCTTGATTTTCAGAAATCGGGAAGATATATCAAAGGGGCAAATTTTATTATTCCATATTTGAATGCGTCTATACAAGGTGCAGAAAGAATAGTTAGTGGAGATCTTTCCCGTTTATGGAAAAAGGATAACGAAGGAAAGTGGGAGAAGGGCACAGCACTTAGAGCTTTCGGCTATGGCCTAGCTCCCGTTATTATTTCAACTATATATACCGAGTTGGCAGGCAGAGCACAGAATTTAAAGGCATGGATGGACATTCCTGACTGGATGAAGGATGGTGGTCTTAATTGGATGACACCTGTTGATACAGGAACACATGAAGATGGCACTAAAAGGGCTCCTTTGGTTTTTCATTTCCCTATAAGAAGAGAATATCAATTTATTAAAGTATTAATAATTCATGCCTTAGAAACATCATTAGGGGATGATACTGATACTTGGCACCGAGCTTTGACTGCGTTTAATAAGTTTGCGCCTACAGGGATGGGGACAGAACTGTCTGCTGTTATTCCACCGATCCCACAAGAAATACTTGAACAAGCAGTTAATTATGACTTTTGGAAAAATGGTCAGATTATCCCCAAGGCTGTTTCTATTGACCCCGCTAAATACCAAACGGGGAGGTATGTATCAAAGACAGCAGAGACACTTGGTCCAATAATAGGAAAAATCCCATTCTTGCCCGAAGGATTTAGTTCGCCTATAAGAATAGATCATGCTATTCAGGGAGTATTAGGATCTGTAGGAAAGCAGGCTGTTACTATCACGGATTACTTGTTAGGTGGAAGGAAGGATCCAGATATACGAGATACCCCATTTGTTGGACCTGTTAGTGCTAGATTTTTAAGGCCCGCCGGTGGACAAAGACGAAGGGATGAAATACGACGTATTAATAAAGCTACTGGGGATAGAAAAGAGATTGCTTTCGAAGCTATGAGACAAACATCTGAATGGAAAGAGGGTTCAACGGAAATACGTAGGAAATTAGAGTCAGGAGTAATGCATAGAATAGAATATAACCGTATCATTGAAGGAAGGGCAGGGGATGTTTTTGGAAACGAGTTAACGAATGTTATTAAAGGATTAATTGATAAAAATTTTGCTATTGATGGAGTTAATCCCCCGATTTTTATAATAAACGGATTCACGCATAAGCTTGTTGGAGAGCAAGAGCAAGATTACTATGATATACTTGAAAAAGATGTCAATGCAAAAAAATATATAGAAGAAAAGATTTTGCCGTTTATGTATACAGTTAATAATCGTCCAAGAACACCTGAACAACAAGCGAATTTTATAGGTGACCACCTTAAGATATTAAATAGCAGAGCAAAAGTAGCGATGCAAGAAAATACACCAAATTTTGTATTTTATATGACAGGTAGTAAGAAAGGTACTATACCTGCTAGGGATAGTAATGCAAGGAGGGAGAGATTGGATAGGATCGCCCTTCGTGGTCGATAGGAGCAAATATTATGCCACCACCAACTAATGAACTCATTAGTGATACCTCTTTAGTCGGGGGATTGCCAACAATATCTAGAGGAGAAGACTGGAAGACTGCGGTTATAAACAGGATTCTGGGGAACCTTCCTCCTCTAGAAAGAGGTCCTCAGAATGAAAAAACAAAACAACCTGGAATACCAAAAACTAGCATTCATGAGGACGCGATTCAGATAATTTCTCTTGAACTGTTACAAGTATTAGTTCCAATGGTTAATAATCCCGATGTACCTCTGGATGAGAGGGAGGTAGCTTTCAAGACCCTTAAAAATGAGTTTTTAGAAGAACTGAGAAAGAACTCTGTACTTAACCAGTACGAGCATCATCTTCAGAATATATTCGTTATTTCAGATTCCCAGCAAAGAAATCTTTTAATAGATAGTGCTAATGGATATGTAGAGGCACAAAGACAGAACGAGACATCTGGAAATCTCCGGTTGTCAGACGTAGACAGGACACGAGGTTTTTATCATAATGCTGTGCAAAAGGCGTTAAAGTCAGAACGAGATAAATTGCCTAAAGGTTCATCTGAAGAGAGAAGATTAAATGGGCTGATACTTCATGCAAGGGTAAAAATATTAGAAGCTGAAGCATCGAATATAATTAAGCTTGATCCTAAGGATCGGGAACTTATAAAAAAGACCCGAGAACTTAATCATGAGACGGCTCAACTTCAGTATGATGAGGCAAAGGCAAAATTCGATGAAGCGAAGGCTGCAAAGGAATCACCGGCTGTTCTAGAGCAATTAAGATTAGAGGCAGCACAGAGAAAAGTAGCTTTGCAAGCAGCTAATGTGGCCCTTAATAGTTCACCACAACCGGAGGAAATAGCAGCAGCGGTCGCATTACGAATTAGCACGATTGCGACAGAGTCGAGCGAAAACGACTTGGCTATAGCAGAAGCTAATCAAGGGCTAAAAATATTAATGGCGAGGCAGAAACAAGAAACGCCAGGGACAGCAGCAGAGCGGGCGATTGCAAAGGAGATAGCTGACTTAGATCAAAAGAACGCGACTTTAGCTACGACTCGGGCAAAACTAGAGACAGAAAAAGCTAGATTAGCTAAAATACAGGCGCCTCCATCAGCACAAGATATAGCAAAGGGCCAAAGTATAATAGGAAAAAATCAAGCTCAAATGAGGGAAGCTAAACAACGTCTGGCTGAAGCCCAGGCAAAATTTGATGAATGGGCAAACGATAACCAATCCCAAGCTAGAGATTTAAAGGCCCAGGTAACTATTGCTGAAGCCCGAAGTCTATTATCAGGATTTGAACGTAAAGCTGCTGCAGGACAGGAGTTACGAAAGGGGTTCCAAGAATATTACCAACAATGGCAGGATGTTATTGCAAATATTGATCCTAATGATCCAGATACTTGGGGACTTGGTGATGAAGCGCAAGCAGCTTTTCTTCAGGGTTTAGCATCAAATGCGGGGCAGAGTATTAATACTTGGGAAGATGCAATAAAATTGATGGCCCCGTTACAAGCTGTTTATGAAAGACAGGAAGTTAGAGAAAGAGCAGACGAAAGACTTAGAATAGAAGCAGAAGAACGTGAAAGGCAAATTGAAGAACGTGAAAGGCAAATTAAATTAGAAGATGAAGCAAGAGAAGCAGAAAAAGAAAGAATAAGAAAAGAAGAAGAAAGTCTAAGATTACAAGAAGAAGGACTTGGTAGAACTGTTGAATCTATGACTTCGATGTTTGCTCCTGGAGCTGTAGAAGGACCTGCTCAATATAGTACTGTCGAACCCCCTCCTGCTAATGTTCCCCCCCCTGTTGAAAATATACCTGTAGCTCAAGCAGTAGGTTCAGCAGTCCCTAGTGGTGGTGGAGCCCCTCCTCTTGGGATACAAGAATTATTAAACAAATACAATGGAATGGGTGGTGGAGATCCCTATCATGAGTCAGAAGAATTAGATTTGGATGGTAGTGATAATGATGCAGAGGAGGTAATTATTGAAGAGATATCCTTTATGCCCCCGCATCCTATTAGGAAGTTTACTCCACCTGTCGCAAGGGGAGCCCCCCCAGTAATCATTAATATTGGTACCGGAGGATTTGGTCCTCCAATCATATAAAAGAGGGAATAGATATTATGACGAATGTTGAAGGATGGATTAACAGTCAGAAACGTTATTGGGTTGAACAAGGAAAGAACCCTGATGCTGAAGCCCAATGGGTAAGAACCCATCTAGCAGATTTTGCATCAATGATTGCAGAATGGGAAGCAAGGGAAGTAGTAGAAGAAAAGGAAGAACCTGCCCCTGGAACGTATGATGGAGTGAACCTTGGTGGTAGGGAATTGAATGCTGATCTAAAGCAATGGATTGATAAGGTAGGCAGTCTTGGACACGGAAATGAAAGTTACGATACATGGGTAGGCGCAGGCAAACCACCAGAATTTGCTGGGCAAACATTTACATCAACAGGGAGTTAGAATTATGGCAGCAGTATCACCAGATAAAGAACCAAAAGAAGTAGGAGATAGCTGGGCAGGTAGCAAAGAACACTCTGATGGAATATACACGGGGTGGTATACAAAACAGAGTTGGGGGGTGAACTTTGTTAAAGATCCAAACCAAGTGCCAATCCCATCTAATGGAGCTGACAACAGTTCAACCAATACAGTTCGTATGTGGGATGATGCGGGATTTGATAAATGGCGAGAGGGTGCTGATATCACGTGGGACCCCAAAGATGAATCCACCTCGCCAGGGAGAGATGTAACAAAGTTAAGGCAATATTTTAATACTTATATAAAAGGTAAAGTACCTATTAAAAATCCTGATGGGACCGACCAAGCGAATCTTAATCCATCTGGTGTTGATTCTTTCGATACTTGGTTAACTACATCTGGAACAGCTACTGGAACAGCCGGTACCCAGACAGATGGAAGAGTAACCACTGCAGAAGTACAAGCCACAGAGAACGAACTAGATTTTGCTATCAAAAGGGCTGAGTTGCTGACTGCGAATACAGGCCAACTTTATTTACCTGTAAAAGGCGCCGATGGGAAATGGACATTTGCTCCACATATGGTGCCAAATCCTGCTTATAATCCCCTGGATCTGATAGACAACCCTGCTTACACGGAAGGCGGTAATGAACCACTCCAAATACCTCGCTATCCAGCAACAATAGGACTGTCCACCCGACAGGCTAAACAAGACAAAATTAATCTGGGTATCTTGATTAATGCACAGGCTATGGAGCAACTTGCTGCAGCTGGAAAGGCAATAGTATATACGCCTCCGTTAACTAATGACGAGAGAGCAAGAATGATCAATGGAACCTATGATCCCTATACTGACCCCGACTATATTGATGCGGATGGTAATTCAACTAGAGTAAGTGAAGTTCAAACACCAGCATCCTTACTAAATGATGCTAATATTGCTGCTAAAAATGCACAAGCAGACCGAACTAGAGCGCTTATTGGCATTGAAGATAGAGCACAAACATTAGCAGAAGCAAAAGCTATTGCAGAACTCGGTGCTCCTGGCCAAGCCTTTCAACAACAGAGGCTAATGTTTGGTCTTACAGATAAAGGAGTACCAGCTGCTATACAGGCTCTTGTAGGCGGTGATGTTACTGCTCAACAGGCTAGACAAAGAGGACATGGAACTGGGGATGGAACTGGGGATGGAACTGGGAACGGGAACGGAACTGGGAACGGAAATGGGAACGGAACTGGGAACGGAAACGGAAATGGGAACGGAACTGGGAACGGAAACGGAAATGGGAACGGAAATGGGAACGGGAACGGAACTGGGAACGGAAACGGAAATGGGAACGGAACTGGGAACGGGAACGGAACTGGGAACGGAAATGGGAACGGGAATGGGAACGGGGATGGAAAGGGGAACGGAAATGGAAATGGGAACGGAACTGAGACCACAGAGACAATCACAAGAAGTAGGGCACAGGAGATTTACGACGAAGTTCATGGGCAAGCAGGCCACATAGAGGAAGGAGTTCCAGGTAGATGGACCGCAGAGGAAGCCAAGGCAGCATTGTCCTTCATCCGTGGCTATGATCCCTATGTCTTTGCGCTTGAACCGGATGGAATTGGGGATGGAACTGGAATTGGGGATGGAACTGGAATTGGGGATGGAACTGGAATTGGGGATGGAACTGGAATTGGGGATGGAACTGGAATTGGGGATGG
>Ga0310342_100001505_pt1 | contig 14499 bp, 7 predicted proteins | sample S15DNA20500_MG_FD_206155 | JGI IMG/M metagenome (GOLD analysis project Ga0310342, IMG submission 206155) | Marine microbial communities from station ALOHA, North Pacific Subtropical Gyre - S1503-DNA-20-500_MG | ecosystem: Environmental > Aquatic > Marine > Oceanic | place: Pacific Ocean: North... | reverse complement strand
GACCCGACGCGTCGTCGTTGCAGGTCAGTGAAAGCGCAAAGCAGTTGATCGGCGCCCTTTTGGCCATGCAATCGGGCTTTCCCGAACTCGCCGCGGAACTGGCGCAAGAGCAAACCGTCAACGAAGCGATCGCGCCAGTCGCCTACGGGCTGCTCATTCAGGCACAATTGAATCTGCAACAATCCACCGACGTGGTCATGCACCGCGTGCGCGACGCGCTGCCTGACAGCACGCTGGCGATGTTCGCTGGCCAGCAGCTGGCCGTGGGCACCAAGGAATTCGGCAAGGCCCTTGAATTCAACGAGGCGTTGCTCGCCCGGGAACCGGAAAACAGCCATGCCCTGTACCGACATGCACTGCTGCTGCAGCGTGCGCAACGTTATGACGATGCGCTCGAATCGCTGCATGGCCTCTGGGAAGGTGATTCAAATTATCGCCTCTCCGCGGGAAATGATCTGGCGTACCTGATGGCCGAGCGGCATCCGCATTTGATCGAAGAGGCGCACCAGATCGCGCAGAAAGTGCTCACTGCCAGCCCCAACAGCGCGCCGCTGCTGGACACGCTGGGCTGGATCGAACATCAGCGCGGCGATTCTCGACAGGCACTTGCATACATGGGGCGCGCAGTTAACCAGCTCAACGGCCTGCCCGAGGTGCACTACCACCTGGGCATGGTTTATCGCGACCTGGGCAATGCCACGTGGGCGCGTTATCACCTCGAACAGGCCGCCTCTGGTGACGCCGACAATCCGGACGTGGAAAAGGCGCGTCAGGCACTGCAGCAGCAGTCCGCCAAGGCGCCGCAGTAACGCGCGATCGCGGCCGCATCGTGCGCCATCCAACGTCAATCGTCCACACGAACATCCGCAAACCAGCGCGTCAGGTCTCTGGCCATCACGTGAACAGTGCGCCGGCGTAACGACTCGTCGAAGCACTGCCAAACGCGGGTGGCGAGTTCAGGTGCAACAGGATGGCAACCCCCGGCGATGCCGCACAACCCGGGCTCCGCGATGCGATGTGAACGATGACGTGTCTACGGCCCGCGCAGATCGTAGCACAGCAGTCTCGGGCGTCTGCGTGTGGCCGAGTCACGCCGATTCTGCATCACATACAACAGGCCGCGGCTGACGACCGGCGGCGTCCACGTCTCGGGCGTGGCGAACAGCCAGTGTCGGACGATCTGACCGTAACCCGCGGGCGTCAGGTCCAGCCACAACAGATGACCAAACTCACCTAGACAAAGAAAGTCGCCGTCGGCGTGAATCATGCAACCACGAAATGTGCCCATCGTGACAGTCTTGCCCGATGACGGCATTATTTCGGTCCATTCAGGAGCGTGGCGCCATACGGGTTTGCCTGTTTCAACGCTCAGGCAGACGAGTTCCGCACCGCGCTGGTGCCGGCCGTCGAATCCGTAAAGATATCCCGCCTTGTGAATCGGTGTGTTGAAGTGGGCGCCCAACTCGTGGGTCGTCCAGACACGATCGTGCGAGAAGTCCGACTTGATACAAATCAGTGCCCCACCGGTTTGATAGCTGGCGGTCACGAAAACACGATCGCCGATCACGACGGGGTTAGCGGCGTTGACCGATTCAAACTTGCGGCTGCGCCAGGGGAAACGAAAGTCGATGCCGCCATCGGCCGGATTGATGCACAGCAACCCGCCGGTCGGTGGGCGTGATTCACCGCCGGTGAAGACGAGCAAGCGCGGCCGGCCGTGCAGCGTCGCGGGCACGGGCGTCGCGTACGACGGGCCCCACTTTGCACCGGCGCGCCACACGTCCTCGCCTGATTTCACGTCCATCGCCAACACGCATGGCCCACCGGTCAGTGATGCGCCGATGTTGACAACCACCCGCGGCCCGACCACCAGCGGCGAAGTGCCCACGCCAAAGAACGCCTGCTTCATGCCATACTGCGAAAACAGGTCGCGCTGCCACAACAGTTCGCCGTCATCGAGCGACAGGCAGTGCAGTTTGCCCTCCACGCCAAGCGTGAACACCCTGCCATCGGCAATGGCGGGCGCCCCGCGCGGCCCGTCGCCGTAACCATACCGGTCGCGGTAGTTGCACGGATATCGAAACTCCCACAGCAGGTCACCCGTTTCAGCGTGCCGGCACTCGACGACCTGCTCGTTGACGACGCGATGAATGAGCACAAGCCGATGCCCGACGACACTGGGCGCGGCGTAACCGTCACCTGTACGCAGTTCCCAGATCAGCGTCGGCCCTGTTTCCGGCCAGGTCTTGAGCAGGTGGGTTTCCGGACAATGCCCGTCGTGCGTCGGTCCAAGAAACGCCGGCCAGTCGCTCGTGACCGCATCGGCGGACAGCGGCTTCGCCGGCACGTGAAACGACAGTCGCTCATCCGCATGCGCGCGGCGCGCGACTGTCGCCACAAGCACTGTGCAGACGAGCACGGCGACCAGAATCGGTCTTGCGAGCACGGTCGGACCAGGCGGTACGTCGGGACATCGCGAACTCGAGTACGTTGGTAACTCCTTGTAAACTATACAGCTATTGACTCTCCAACACGCGTCTGCTATCGTACATTTCCCTCCTGGAACTGTCAGAAAAAAGGTGGCGTACTACACCTGACAACATTCGATCCCGACGCGTCCGCGCCAAAGTACCAACGGGCCACGCTATGAACCGGCGATCAACCAAATTCACCTGTTTTCCCAGGCATCGTACCCCCCGTGCCGGCAAAGGCGAGCCGCAAAGGCCGGTATTCGAACCCCTTGAGCAACGCACACTCCTTGACGCCGCTGCAGCGCCGGATCTGGTTCAATTCGCACAGGCACTGACCGACAGCGGCGACGTCACGTACTACGGCGCCGCGTGGTGCATTAACTGCGCGAATCAGTCGCGGGAATTCGAAGACGGCGCGCAGTTCCTGCCGTTCGTTGAAGTCACCAACCCGGACCGAACCGGCAATGACATCGCGACCAGTGAAGGGATCAGTGCCTTTCCAACCTGGGATTTCGATGGCACCCGCGTTGAGGGACTACTGACGGTTGAACAGATATCCACGTTCAGCGGCATCAATATCCCCATGACGGAAGACCCGTTCGTCGCGCCGATCGCAGACAAAACGCTGCTGTCCGGCACTGCACTGCACATCCCGCTGGACGGCTACCACCCCGCGAGCAAGCCGCTGTTCTACGAAGTGACTGTCGTGAACGCCAACGGCGCCCAGGTGACGTCAACCCTGTTTGAAGATAACCGCAGCGCCACGATCGACTTTACCAATTTCGGTGACGTCACCCTTCAGTTGTTCGATCAGCGCGTACCGCGGGCGGCGAACAATTTCGCGGCACTTGCAGAACTGGAATTCTACGAGGACAAGATCGTGCATCGCGCCGTGCCCGGGTTCGTCATGCAGTTCGGCAGTATCAAAGCGGACCTGACGCAGTCCTCATCCCCACTGGGGACCTACGACGATCAATTTGACGTCCACATCGTCCACAACGACGAGAACCTCGTGTCCGCGGCGAAAGGCGGCGACGATACCAACAGCACGGACGTGTTCATCACCGACGCCAACACGCGCTTCCTGGACTTTAATCACTCGGTGCTGGCGATGGTCGTTGAGGGCCAGTCCAACCGCAAGGCGATCAACCTGACCGCAACACAAGACATACAGAATCCGCTCGCGCCATCAGGCGAAATGAGTCTGCCGCTGTTCGACGTCGTAATCAGCGAAGTGGTGATATTCGACGACACGGAAAACGCCTTCTTCGTCCTCGATGCCCCCGAGGGAAACACCGGTACAGCGGCCATCACCGTGCGCGTGTTCGATGAGCACGGCAACGAGATGGAGCAGCAATTCACCGTCACCGTTGAACCGGACCCGGAAAACGGTAACCCGTTTCTCGATGACCTGCCCGCACAGATGCACACGACGGTCGACACGCCGCTGAACATCCAGATGACCGCGCAAGACGCGGAGGACGACCCGGTAATTTTTTCCGCCTTCGTAGGCGCCGGCATCGACATTTCCAATAGCAGCCTCAACGCGGCCACCGGTGAGACCGTGCTGGCATTCGACCAGGGATTCGTCGGCGTAACAAACTTCGAAGCGCATGTTCGACCCGATGGGTTTCCCAATAGTGAACAGTTCCGCGATTCACAGAAGGTCGACATCATCGTGGCGCATGAAGCGCCGGCAGGCGTCGATCTCATCGAGGACTTTGATTCGGGCTTTGACAATGATGACAACCTGACGAATGAGACAACGGTTCAGTTCTCCGTTTCGGGCGCCGTGTCCGGCACGACGGTGGACCTGTTCGACAATGGTGTTCCCACCGGCCAGGTGCAGGCCAACGGCGTCGCCGTGGTGAACGTGACCGGCCTGTCGGAGGGTGAACACGTGTTCACCGCCACTCAAACCGAGAACGACGCTGAAAGTCTGGCGTCACCCGAACTGGTCGTGACGGTCGATCTCACCGATCCGACCGACTTCACGTCCGGAACACCGACGGACGGGATCGTCGACGGGGAGATATCGTTTGACGTCGAGAACGCCGACGAGGGGTTGACCGGATTTTCCTACGCGCTGCAGAACGGTCCGGCCGGCGCGGTGATCAGCCCGTCAACGGGTCAGTTCACGTGGACACCCACTTTATCGCAGCTCGGCAACCAGTCATTCAACATCGTCGCGACGGATCCGGCGGGTAATACCGCCAGCCAGCAGGTCGACATCAACGTCGGAGGATCGCTGCCAACGATATCGATCGCCGACGTCACCGGCTTCGAAGGCGATGGCGGCGTCACTGATTTCACATTTACCGTGTCACTGTCAACGCAGTTCGCCAATCCGGTCACCGTCGAGTTCGCCACCGAGGACGGCTCAGCGCAGAGCGGGCAGGACACCGGCGACGACGATGACTATGTCGCCGGCGCCGGGACCGTCACAGTCGAAGCGTTTGCAACCGAGGCGACGTTCGTCGTGCAGGTCAACGGCGATGAAGACTTCGAACTTGACGAATCGTTCGTGGTTCGGCTGGCGAACCCCGTTAACGGCGAAATCAGCGACGACACGGCTTCCGGCACCATCGTCTCCGACGACGGGCCTTTCCAGAACGTGCACACGCAGCATCCGGAGATCGTCGGCGTTCCCGGCCAGACGATCGAGTTCGACGTGCTGTACGACATGTCCGATGGTGATACGGCGGTAAGCGGCCTCGACCTTCGCATTCATTTTGATTCAAGCTCGCTGCAGTTCGTCGGGGCGACCAGCACATTCGCCTTCGGTTCAACTTTGGGCGGCGGACAGCCGGTCGTGGAAGCGGACGTCGCGGACCAGGACGAAGATACGACGACGGACAGCTTCATCCAGATGCAATGGGACCGCACGCCGGGTAACGGTGGCACGAATGATTGGCCGGGTGCGGCCGGTTTGCCACTGACGTTGACCAACATGCAGTTCACGTTTGTGGACCCGGGTGGCAACGGGCAATCAATGCCCGGCGCGGCGGCGCTTAATGCCGGGGGTCGCACGTTGATCAACTTTACGCGTGGCGACGCCACGCCGTCGCCGGAACTGGTCGGATTTGTCGGCCAATCGGTCGCGGTCGAACACCTGAGTCTGGACGCCGATCGGTCTGGCAAGAATCAGGCGCTTACGGACGGTCTGCTCTTCATTCGCTACCTCGCCGGCTTCCGTGGCCAGGCGCTTATCAGCGATGCCGTGGCGCCCGACGCGATGCGCACGACGGCCGAGCAAATCGAAACATTGCTGGAAGCCGCCGTCCCGGTCTATGGTGACGTGGACGACTCGGGCTCGGCGCAGGCGCTCACCGACGGGCTGCTGACCATCAGGTTCCTGGCCGGCTTTACCGGCGCCGCACTTGTTGCCGGCGCGACGGCAGGGCCGCGCAGTGACCCGGACGACATCGCCGCGTTCCTCGACCCGTTCCTGGCCCCGCCGGTGCAGCAGGGACTTGCCCGGCCCGCCGATGCCCGGACGCATAACGTGCTCGCCGATGTGAGTCCGTTGCTGTTGCAGTTTGACGAGAACAGATCGGTTCGACAGGGTTCCGTCGCGATTGACCACACCCAGGTGGGTGCAGCACGTTTTGCCGGGTAAGCAGTACGGTGCACTGCTTCGCAACCGCGATGTGTGATTGACCAACACCCTGAACACCGGCCCGCTCCGATTTGCGCCGAGGTTGTTTTTTTGCCTTGACTTCACGTCACGCGCTGCGGGTGCAACCACCGCGAACCAGTCGCCACGTCATACCGCCAGTACGGCCTGTTCGCGTCGCGATGCGGCAAGGCGTACCACGAATACGGGTGCCAGAGCGTACGCCGCGACATCAACGGATGGTGATTTATGTCGGATATACTGGCACTGATAGCATGATTGTCATTGGCGATTGACAACCACCGGAAGTGGGAAACGGCCGAACGACTTGCTGCGATCGTCAAGGTCGGTAAAACTCCGCTCGCGCAAGAGGAACGAGTCAAACGGTGCATGCAGGCAGGTTGCAAAAAGATCGCAACATTGGACGAAATTCGCGACCGTACCCGACTTCTGGCCACTACAAGCGTGCGTAACGGGGAACATGCTAAACCGCTGCTGAAATGTGTTGTGTGAACTTTAGGCACTAAGCCGCCGACGGCATCGCTACTCAATGCCCTGTTCGGCGAGCCAGCGTTCGGCGTCGATCGCGGACTTACAGCCCATTGCCGCGGCCGTCACCGCCTGACGATACACGCTGTCCGCCACATCGCCCGCGACAAACACGCCTTCGATGTCCGTCGTCGAACGGTACGGATCCTTGAGCTTGATGTAGCCCTTGTCATCCGTGGGGAGTTGACCGCCCAGAAACTGCGTGATCGGCGTATGCCCGATCGCTATGAACAACCCGCCCACCGGCAGGTCGCTTTGCCCCCCGGTGACAGTGTCCTTGAGCCGCACGCCGGTAATCATGTCGTCGCCAAGCACGTCTGAGACGGTCTTGTTCCAAAGGATTTCAAGTTTTTCATTGTCGAACGCGCGCTGCTGCATGATCTTCGAAGCTCGCAGTGCATCACGACGGTGAATCAGGTACACCCTGGACGCGAATTTGGCCAGGTAAGTCGCCTCTTCGACGGCCGAATCCCCACCGCCGACGACCGCCAGTTCCTTGTCACGAAATACCGGTAGCGCACCGTCGCAGACCGCGCAGGCGCTCACCCCCCCGCCGGTCTGTGCCAGCCGCTGTTCGTTTTCCAGCCCTATCCAATTCGCCTTGGCACCGGTGGCGATGATGACCGACTGCGAATCAACCTCGAATCCGCCATCGCCGACAATATGAAACGGACGCTTCGACAGGTCAACCGATTCGACGTTTTGGTAAGGCAAAAACAGCGTACTTGCGTCGTCGCCGGACTTGACGCCGTCATCGGTAACGACGCGCGTGCCAAAACGAATCGCCTGTTTGAAGAACAATTCCATCATCTCCGGCCCCATCACGCCGTCGGGGAAACCAGGGTAGTTTTCAACATCGGTCGTAAGCATCAACTGCCCGCCGGGCAACAGGTCTTTACCCAGCGGCCGGCCGGGAAACACCAGCGGATTCAGATTCGCGCGCGCCGCGTAAACGGCTGCGGTCCATCCGGCGGGGCCCGAGCCGATGATCGTTACCTTTTCAATAGCATCGTTTGAAGTCATGGGCGGGGATTGTAGCGTTTGACAAGCAGGTTCGTGGGCGGGTACCTGTCACAAATGCATCACCTGCCGTCCGCGTGCGATTCACTGCAGATCGAACCACGCGTTGCTGTTGGGACCGAACCAGCCGTTATGGTACTCGTCGCGGTTGAGGTGAGAAAACGTCATGGGCGCATGACCGAGGTGCCCGTCGACCCATGCGATATTCGCCTGATCGGCATGCCGGAAATGGATGGACGGAACCGGCCGGCCAGTCGTTTCGGCGCCGCTGCCATCGATCCGGTGCGGCGGCTCGGCGAACGAGTATTCGATCAACCCGGCCTTCCCTGTTGAGAAGTCGACGAACGCGGTGTCAGTGAACATGACGGTTTCGTCGGGCTGACCGATCGATTCGATACGGGCGCTTTGCAGCATGGCAGGCGCTGAAAAGCCGTGCAGGTCAGCGCGAGCACCGATGTAGTAATGGTTGTACCCGTAACCGCCGTTGCCCAGTTCGTATGCGTTCTCGTGCGTCAGTACGCCGATACGGTCGAGCGTGGGACAACGCTTGACGCGATCGCTGCCGTCAAAATAGGGCGACAGCGGGGCCTTGGCCGGGTCGAACCGCTGGTCGTAACTTTCACGCACACCGTGCCAGCGGTGGTAGCCGCCGTGCAGCGGGCCTATCGAATTGAAGACGTCACGTGCGGCCAGCGCAAAATGCCTGTCGCTGTCGAACGCGTAGTGCAAATTGGCGCTCGCTAGTTGGACCAGGTTCGACGCGCACACAGCCGATCGCGATGAATGCCGCGCCGTGCTGAGCATCGGCAGCAGCAGCCCAACCAGAACCGCCAGAATCACGACGACGACGAGCATTTCAAGCAACGCAAACGCGCGCGCCACCGTGCCACGCCGCCGATCCCGCGCAGCGCGCACGACCACTGCTCGCAGAAGGCACTTCACCAAAATGCATTTCCTGGCCGTCATGTCTGCAACCCTTTTGCGCGCGACAATCTCCCAACAACCATCCCGCTGTCATCTCCCACCACCGCCCCGCCGCCATCGCGTCGGCAGCAACACAATCGACATCAGCGCCAGACCTGCTGTCACTGCGGTCGCCGGCTCGGGTATGACCGTTGTGCTTAAAAACCCAATTGCGTCCAGGTCCAGTCCACCGGACTGCTGGCTGACCCAACTGTCGAAAATCGGATTGCCCAACGCATCGAAAAAGTCTCCGCTGCCGGGCACATCGATTAAGCGAATGAAACTGATATTCGACAGGTCCACCTCGCCGGCGATGATCGCCGCGTCACCCAGAAGATCGGCCAGGTCAAACGGCGTGCCCCAACCGGCCAGATGCTTGCCGGCAAGATTGTTCACGTTCGTTGGGTCAAAGAATGCAAAGTCGCGGCCGAAACCGGTATTCAGTTCGGTTTCCAGGTTCGTGTACAACGACGAAAACCGTGCGAACGTGACGCCGTCGCTGGACACTTCGACGTACGCCATTTCGCCGAACACCAGACTCGCATCGCCGGCGAAGGTCCCGTCAAACGAATTTTCGAATACGGCGAAGTCCGGCCCGGATCGATCCGACACCGGCTGCTGAGTCGCGAGCGTAATCGAACCCGGCGCCGCGCCAGCGCCGATCTGCGTTTGGTCCAGGTCGCCCAGAGAAACCGTGCTGACGTTGGGAAACTGCGTGGTCGTGGCGTCGGCGGGCCCCAGCACATTGGATGTGTCCTGAAACTCAAGATTCACGCCCGGCGCCGGTGAATAGTTCACGACCGACGTGGCCCACGCGCTGATCGCCGGATCCGTGAAATGGATCGACGAGTCGGGTCGACCCGGGTCGTTGCTGTGCCCTGAAAACGGGCCGGCCAACACCATGCGGGGCGCACACCAGAGACACATGATCACCAACCAGCACAGAATCGATCGCAGCATGGCAACCTCTTGTCCCGAGGCGCGCGGGACGTCTCCTGGCGTTCGTTTTGGTCCACGCGGTGGAAGTGAAGATTGCCGAAGACGCGAAGAAGAACACCTGCCAGGAGTAAGCAGGCCGCGACCACGGCGTCCCATTCCGCGAGGACACCACAGTTTGTTGCGACAGGCAGGTCTTCCGGCTTTGTGTGGTGCGTGGTCGGCCTTCCCGGCGGTGCGTTGCACATCCGCCAGTGGCAAGTTCGACCACGCCTGTCCGTGAGGATCCACACATCACGGCGGCGCGTCCGCGGAGGAATTGGCCAAGCGTCGTCGATCAACTTCACACGACGACGATCGGCCGCACCTCGCTTCCCTTTTCACCGGCTTGGGGCCATGCCAAAGCCAGCACCTGTCAACATCAACAACAAAGGTACCAGTCACGCGGCAATACTGCAAACGCGCCGCGATGAAGTTATGCTATTCCCGCCATGACCAGCGCTATTTACAGGATCGCTATCGTTGCATCGGCCTTGGGCTGCGCCGTACAGACCGGTCAGGCTTTGGCGGATGATCCCTCCCAGGTTACTGAGCAGCTGCGAGCGGAGAACCAGGCGCTTCGTGAGGACAACGAGCGCCTGCGCGCCGAGTTGACGCAATTGCAGTCGCAACTTCAGTCCGCGCGCGACCAGGCAATCAAGGCGACTCATTCTCGCGATGCGACCGAGGTCACCTTGCGGCGGCAGGTTCCGCTGTACACACGTCATGATCCGTCCAGTGACACCTCCACTGTTCGCTCGGAGATGGTTCGGTTTCGCTCAGCAGGAACACTCACTGCCAAGCAGTGGCTTGCCATGCAATACTCGTTTGCCGGGCAGATTCAGACCGGCCCCGTCGATGCCGTGCAGGCGGTCATTGCGCTTGGACGCACGTCGCAGTCGTACCAACACGTTCAGAGCATCACGTTCCTTGTGGACAACTCGCCAATGACGTGTCCGGTTGTGGGCTACACGAACAAGATCGACACAACCAAACGATTCAAGAAGCGCATACGGACAAGTGAGCAGCGTCTCGTCGTCGAATTGACGACAGAACAAGCGCGACTGATCGCACTGGGCCAGAAGGTCTGGGTGTCATTCGCGAGATACAAACTTCCATTTGCACAAGAACACCACACCCTGTTCGGCGCGTTTTACGCGCGGGCGATATTGGGTCGGTAGCAGCAATCACGACGGTGTTCGGTCCGGTGCGATTCGGCGCCGCTGAGCGCTCACTTCACCGGCCGGGGTTCTGTAAGTTCGTCGAGCGCTTTCACGGATTCGGCGGTTGCCGGATCGCTCGGATCACCCTCCGTCGCGGCCGTGAGATGAAAACGCGCCCAACGCGGGTTGTCCAAGTCGCGGTACACGACGCCCTGATGGTAGTGGGCACGGGTCAGGGTCGGCTGTAACAGCAGCGCTTTGCAAAGTTGGTCGCGTGCACGCTGCGAATCACCCTGTCGATACGCGATCCATCCCGAGGAGTCCAGCAGCCCGGATGACGCCGCGCCGAGTGACAGCGATTGCGTGACCACTCGGTTGGCGCGATTCACCTCATTGCCAGACAACCGCACCAGGTAGGCCGCCAGATCATCGGCGGCGTTGAGCGCATAAGACCGGCCACTGCGCGCCAGTTGCGCGAGGTGAGGCTCCGCCTGGTCGTCAAAACCTGACTCACGCAACACCATCGCCAACTCGTACACAAGGTGGTCGTTGTCTGGATGTTCATCGATCAATCCCTTGAATGCTGCGGCAGCCTCGTCCAGGCGCCCAGCGCGATAATGCTCATGCGCAACGAGGTAACGCGTCAGGTGCGCTTCGGGGATCGACTCCTGGGCGCGTGCAAGCGCTCGGCTCAACGGCTGACCCATATCAAATGTCGCCTGCACGTTAAGGGCGTGCGCGACGTGCAATTGCGGATATTTGCGAATCTCCGCCTCGCAGATTTCTTGTGCGAGTGCGGGCAATTGGGCATCCAGCGCCAACCGCGCAAGAGCGACGCGGCCGGTCGCTTTCGCGATCCCCTGCCAGTCGGCGTCCGGCTGCGACAGCGTCGCGATCAAATCAGGCGCAAAGTACACACGACTGGAAGGTAACTTTTTCACAACCTCTCGCGCTCGCGTCAAGTCGGACCGCAGCAGCGCATCGATGTATGCGATCACCGCATCGGTGGGCCGAACTGACACCGACTCAAGTGACAGAACATCAGTCAGAAGAATCCGCGTATCGGCGGGCAACTCCCCCCATACCGCGCTTAGGCCCTGAAACAGGTCCTCGCGTCGGCCCAGATACACCTTGAGCAGTACCCGACGCAATTCAAACAACCAATCATTGGGCGTGACCGCCAGGATGGACTCCACATCATCGAGAAGCCTGAACCAGTTGGGCCCCCTGTCATGTGACTGGGCCACGAGCGCCAACCACCGCACACGCTGCGCACCTTGCAGTGCGGCGATCGGCGCATCATGTGACCATTCGAACATCTGAATCCAATGCCGGTCGGACCGCCGGTGCGCCGCGAGCATCCGAACCAGCGCCGGCGCCGTCGATCCGTCGCCGGCCAACGACACGATGATCTTCTTTGCAACGTCAAGTTCACCGCGGCCGATGGCGATTTGCGCCATGCGCCACTGCGCATCGGGGTACAGTGGAGCGTGTATCGAGATGTTCGCCAGCCAATACTTCGCCTCGTCGAGTTGTTTCAGGCGGTAATGCGCTCGCGCCCGCACCCAGGCCAAGTCTGCCGGCCAGAGGTGGTCAGGCGTGTCGATATCAGCGAACGCCTGCGCCGCGACCCTCCACAATCCCAGGCGCATATACATTTGCGCGCGCTGCGCATGACATGACCAGGCACGGTCCGGCACCGCCTGCGCGGCACGCACGTATGTGGCCTCGGCCGCGGGAAAGTCAAGCGCCAACTCATAGGTTTGCCCCAGCGCGAGCCACGCCTCGATGCGCTGGGGCGCCGCATCCACCGCCGCCGTCAATATGAGAATTGCCTGCTTGACCAGCCCAAGACGGACCAGGACGCGCGCACGCTGCTGGATCAGCGGTACGTGGCGCGGTTGCCGTTGGATCCACCGCTCCAGCCACTGCAGCGCAGGCTCAAACTGGCGGACACGCATAAGCAGATCCGTGATTCGCAATTTCGTTGCATCATCGTTTGCCGTCCGTGCGAGCGCCCGCAAATGAGTGACCGCCGTGTCGGTCAGTGTGTCGCCCGCCTCCATGTCGATCAGACGCCAGCGTGCGGCGTTGACGGTGATACCCGCCTCAATCAATTGCTCATAATACTTACGCGCGCCGGCCAATCGCTGGCCCGCTTGCAGCAGTGCCGCGATCGCATCCGCAAACTCCAGCGCCAACATATCGCCCGCGCCAAAAGCGTTCTCATAGCCTTCGTGCAGCACTTGTTCGGCGCGTTGGAGTTGCCCCAGTTCAACCATCATTTGCCCCGCGACCAGTGTTGTCAGAAGCGGATTCGCACTGGACATGCGATTCAGCGCGTTGACACCCCGATTGGGATCGTCGTACTTCAGGTAAAGTTGCTTGAGTAATACCCAACGCGCACGATCGCTGGGGGACTGGTGCGCAAGGGTGTTCAGTTGATGCCATGCGGCATCCATCTCACCGCGCCGGGCGTGCAGTCGGGCCACCGTTTCGCGCAACCGGCCATCACCGTTGCCCGCCATCAGCGCGCGGTGGCAGACACTCAAAGCGAGTGCGTTCTGGTCGCGATAGACGTACCACTTCGCCAGTGCGACCGGCTCGATGACAAGCTCATACCGGTCCTCGGCGATGCACTCGATGTGCCTGGTCGCCGCCTGCGCCTGATCGCGGTGAAGACGCAGCCACGCGGCGCCGGCATGCGCCAGCTCGTCTTCATTGTCACCCACCAAGAGCGCCTGCACCAGGTCGTACGCCTTCGCTTGCTCGCCTGACCCAGACAGCGCCATCGCAAGCTTCACACTAGCCCTTGAATCGGTCGCGCCGTCGTCAAGCATTTTTGAAAAATGGTTGACGGCCGCGTCGTAGCGGTGATGCTCGAGCAGGACCTGTCCCAACAGCCGACGTCGAAACATCGGGGTAATGCCGTCATGTGCCCATGACGACACGAGTTGGGCCAGCTCCTGGTCCTTGTCCTGCAACACGAGTAAACGTGCCAGGCGCATCATCGCGTCGTGCGAGTCGGGCCACCGCTGTAACAGCGCCTCCGCATGTTCCTGCGCCTTTTCGTAGTCACCATAAAACGCGTACCCGTCCGCCAGAACCTGCAAGTGCCCGTCAAGCCGTGACGCCGGTTCAATTTTCTCGACAGCCACCATCATTTGCCGGACTTCTTCACGACGTCCCGCCGCGATTCGAAACGACAGTGCCCGCAGGGCAGCGCGCGGGTCCTGCGCGTGGTAAAAAAAGTACCAGCCCACGTCAGGCTGCGACTCGACCACTTGCCCCGTTGCGACCATGACCTCGAGCAGCCCCTCCCACCCGCTGGCGTCGGTCGGGTCCAGACGGGTCGCGGCACGCAGTGCCGCTTCCGCCTTGCCCGACTCACCCAATCGCATCTGAGACAAACCCAGCAGGACCTGCAAACGCAGCGTCGGGCCGGTCTCTTGAATCATTGCTTCAATCACGTCGCGCGCGCCTGCCCAGTCCTGACGGCGGTAGGCGACCTCGGCGCGCGCCAGTCGCACCGTACGCTCATCGCCCAAGCCCCGCAACAATTCGTCCGCCTCATCCCATTCACGCAACATCAACAAAAGATACGCTCGCGCAAGCTGGGCTTTCGGGCCGCTTCGCTGTTCTTTTGCCAGTTTTTCGTACAGCCGCATCCCGATTCCCGCGCGATCCACGAACGGCCGAAGCGCATCGGGCACACGTGACAACGCCTCGACAGCATCGGCAA
>Ga0310342_100001504_pt1 | contig 14500 bp, 10 predicted proteins | sample S15DNA20500_MG_FD_206155 | JGI IMG/M metagenome (GOLD analysis project Ga0310342, IMG submission 206155) | Marine microbial communities from station ALOHA, North Pacific Subtropical Gyre - S1503-DNA-20-500_MG | ecosystem: Environmental > Aquatic > Marine > Oceanic | place: Pacific Ocean: North... | reverse complement strand
CTATTACTTCGTTTCCGATCCCTCAAGGCTGCCGCAGATCTTCTTTCGTGAGGCGCTGACGGTGCGCCGGAATCTCATCGACGAGAGTACTTTTGTGCCGAGTGTCGTTGAGATTGCAGACCCCATCCGGGGCCTTGCTTCCGCCGGGTTTCCAGCTCTTCACGGTATCGTGTTGACGACCGCGAAGCCTCTCTCTCGATTGGTTCTCGTCAACGACGAGCAAGATCCGGTTCTTGCACTGTCCAGACATGGATTGGGAAAGACCGCGGCTTTTACTTCCGATGCTCGCGCTCGCTGGAGTACCGACTGGATCTCCTGGAGTGGCTATTCAACCTTCTGGAGTCAGTTGATCCGGTCCATTTCTCGCGAGACCGACTCCGGGATCCTGGAAGTGAGTCACCAGGTTGAGGGGCAAGCAGGAACCGTGATCGTGGATGCCATTGACCCCGAAGGCCGGTTTATCGATGGCCTCGACGTGAAAGCGATTCTGGTGACTCCGGATCTATCCGAACAAACAGTGGTCGTCAATCAGGTGGCCCCGGGTCGTTACGTTGGTCAGTTCTCGGCAGAGCAAGAAGGATCTTATCTATTGCGAGTCGATCATGAGGATGGACAGGGGAATCGCGGTGGTCAGACCAAAGCAATTTCGGTCGGATATCCTGCCGAGTATCGCACGTTGAGAAGTGACGAAGATCTTCTTCGTCGGATTGCCGAGGCTTCGGGAGGACGCGTGCTGTCCGGGCAAGAAGACTTGCTCGATCGCTCTTTGCCGAAGAAAAGGGATCGGAAACCACTTTGGGTGACTCTTGCCCTCGTCGGTCTTGGTCTGTTCTTCCTCGACATCGTGACCCGACGAGTTCAATTCCAGATTCCTCGAAAGGAAATGAGGCGAAAGAGCGTTGATCGGAGTGACAAGATCGTGGAGGGCAAGGCCGGACCGTCTCGCAGGCCGACCATCGGACGTTCTAGAGTCGTTACCGCAAAAGCCAAGAAACAGCAGCTAGAAGTGGAGAAGGGTGCCACCGAAGGTGCCCCTGAAGAGCCTGAGGAACGATCCGAAGATTTGCGTAAATTGATCGAGGCGCGCAAGAAGAGGCAAAAGCGGGGCAAATGACTGTTCGGGAGACTCCGGTCGGACCAGCGGTTCTCGACGGTCCGGTTGACGATCGACTCCCTTGGCTTCAGCATCCACGGATATCCTCGAGAGTTGCCCTCGGGGAGGGAGGCCCGTTGTCTTCGCGACCGTCATCATCTACTTCCGCTGACCAGCGGACCTTGTCCACAGCCCCTCTAACGGTGGTGGCTGCGGTCTTGAACGAACGTGAGAACATCGAACCGTTCCTGGAGAATCTGTCCTGGGTCGATCATATCGTCGCAGTGGATCACGGTAGTGTCGATGGCTCTCGGGAGCTTCTTGAGTCTCACCCGGCGGTAGAAGTCATCGATGCTCCTGCAGGAGAGGGATTGATCGAAGACATTCGCAGGTTGGGTCTGGAGAAAGTCACCAACGGCTGGGTTCTGGTTCTCGATCTGGATGAGCGTGTTACCGATGACCTGCGGCGAGAGATCGAGGAACTGCTTGAAAGTGAGTCTCCGGAGAGCGGTTACCACATTCCATTTCGACACTACTTGCTGGGACGTTGGTTGCAGCATGGCGGTTGGGCAGATCAACATCTGCGCCTTTTCAAGGCGGGGCATGGAGATTACTTGCCGGGGTTGATCCATGCGGATGCGATCGTGAATGGGACGGTGGGCCAGTTAAAGGGCAAAATCCTCCACTTCGCTCATCCTACGATCCACGATTTCCTGGCGAGAATGAACCGTTACACGACGCAGAGCGCACCAGCCCTGGCAAGGGGTGAAGTGGGAGGGTTGAGAAAGCGTCGAATGTTGCCACCTTCGCGTTTCAAGTGGCTGAGAGCGAGTGCCTCGGTCTTCTGGTGTCGGTATTTCAAAGATCGTGGCTTCAAGGATGGCATGCCAGGATTCATCACAGCTGTATTGCTGGCAGCATACATCTTTATCGAACAGTCGAAGGCCTGGGAGTGCCAGCTGGAGTCTCATCGATGAAAGATCAGCAGCAAAACCAGAACAGTACAGGGATCGTGCGGTTATTGAGATACGCACTACCTTACCGAAGCGTCATCGTGATCATCATTGCGCTGATGGTTTTCTATTCTGCTGCCAACAGTTTACGTCTGGCTGCCGTTGGCCTTGTCATCGATGGGGTTGTTTCACCTAGAGAGGATGGCCAGCGGGGACGGACGGTCTCGATATTCGAGGATCACATTCTTCCGTGGTTTCCCGGTGCTGTGGAACTTTCGCATCAGACCGAGGATGTGTTCCGGATTGAACGGGCCCAACTTCTCGGAACGATTCAGGAGCAAAGCGGATCGACTTCATTGTCGTTGAAGAACGGGATTGTCGTCGAGGCTAAACTGCTGAGCGGAGGGGCTCTCCAGTTGGTGTCCGGTTCGAAGATCGAAGTCAAGGAAGGTGTTACCGGTACGTTCCGCGCACTGACAGCACAGGAACATGAAGAGTACGGAATCGATCTCTCGCAAGGAGAGATTCAGTCGTCATCGCAGTACTCCATCGGGGAGATTACTGGTCCAGCTTCGCTACATGTATTCACTGGTGATCCCGGGTCCGGAGCCCTGCAGTTGCTCTGGATTGCGGCTGCCTTCATCGCGGTTCTTTCGCTGGTGGTTGCATTGTGTGGTTTCTATCGGCTGGTCCTCGGCCAGAAGGTGCGGATACAGGTCATCATCGACATTCGAAATGCACTTTTCCGGCACCTATCGAGGCAATCACTCGATTATTACGAATCACGCCGACATGGCGACGTGGTTTCCAGATCGGTCGGGGATGTAGCGAGCGTTTCCGCTTCGATCCAGTTGCTATTTGGCGAGTTTCTCCAGAGTCCGTTGACGATTCTATTCTCGCTATCGGTGGCCTTCATCGCTTCGTGGCAGATGACTCTGGCCATGATCCCGTTTCTGTTGTTGATGGCACTGCCGGTCTTCAGGCAGGCAAAACGCGTCAGGACGCGCTTCAGGGGCGCACTCTCTCATGCTGGTGAGACCACCGAGGGGCTATCTCAGTTGTTCTCGGGGATCCGGGTGGTGAAGAGTTTTGGTCTGGAAAGTCAGCACCAAGCGCAGTTTGAAAAAACTTCCAAGGATCTACAGCGTGCCCTCGTTCGAACCGAGATCGCCAAAGCCAAGGGTCGGAGTTTTGTCGAAGGACTCTACAATCTGTTGTCTGCGGTTGCCATCGCAGCGGGCGGTTGGGTCATTCTGAATGGTTGGTTACAGATTTCTCTCGGTGATTTCACAGTCTTCCTGGCCGCGATTCTTTCCTGTTACAGCCCCGTCAAGAACCTGGCGAGGATGGCGACGACGGTTGGAGAATCAGTCGGGGCTTCTGATCGCATCTTCGAGGTTCTCGACACTCCGATGACCGTTGTCGATCAGCCGGCGGCGTCAGAGATGACACCTTTTTCAGGGAGCTTTGAGTTTCAGAATATCCGCTACAGATATGGCGGGCAGGAGCAGTTTGCGCTCGATGGAGTCGATTTTTCTGTGAACAAGGGAGAGAGGGTGGCATTAGTTGGTCCTTCCGGATCGGGGAAGTCGACAATATTTGATGTATTGGCTCGTTTCAGAGAACCGACGGAAGGTCGAGTCCTCTTTGATGGACTCGATTATCGTCAACTGACGCACTCGTCATTGCTGAAGCAGATTGCCATCGTTGGACAGGAACCATTCCTGTTCCATTCTTCGGTCAAAGAAAACATCCGCGGAGGTCGTACGGATGCCACCGCCGATGAGATCATCAACGCAGCCAAGGCCGCTTCAGTGCACGATGAGATCGCCGCTCTTCCCGATGGATACGATACGCTCATCGGTGAAAGGGGTGATCGGCTTTCGGGTGGGCAACGCCAGCGCATCACGATCGCCAGGGCAATTCTCAAGGATGCTCCCATATTGTTGCTGGACGAAGCGACGGCATCGCTCGACTCTGAAAGTGAACAGAGGGTTCAGTTGGCACTGGAAGAGCTGATGAGAGATCGAACAGTGCTGGTCGTGGCCCATCGGTTCTCGACGGTGAGGGATGTGGATCGGGTGCTGGTACTGGAACAGGGTCGAATCGTCGAGGACGGGACCGATGACTCTCTTCGTGCCTCTGGGGGGCTATATGCCCGTCTCAGCGCCCTTCAGGAGTTGGGATTGGCTGAGGGCGGCCATCTGGAGCGGCCAGATTCAGCCAAAACTCTAGGAACTCCAGAATAGTTAGTCCAGTTAATCAAATTTGTCAAGGCTCGATCCGGCATTCATTGCCGGGTCAAATTCCCGCTTTAAACCACATTTTTGAGCACTATTAGACGACTTCGTCAGATTTCTCCCGGGCATTGGCCTCGCGCTTGCTTATTAACAAACAGCGCAGGGAGTTTAAATCCCTGCAATTCAATTCAGACTCTTCCTCGCTGTTTGGGAGTGTGGCCGGCGAAACCCCCTTTCGTCGGGCACCTCCCATTTTTTTTAGTCTGCCAGGGCCCCGACCGTTTTGTGGATCGCCTCGACGACACGAGCCGGATCTCCCGCTGCCAGACGGTGATGGACGGGAAGGGCGACGACGGTCTGAGCTGCTGATTCTGCGATCGGGAATTCTCCTCGACGATATCCAAGCGATTTGAAACAACCCTGTTCGGGTAGGGTGCTGGGGTAGTAGGCACCGGAATCGATTCCTTGCTGCGAAAGCTGTTCTCTCAATCGATCTCGTTGGGTGACTCGTACGATGAACTGATGCCAGCAGTGGTCTGAACCCTCTGTGTGACCGAGAGGTGTTACTTGTTCTAGCAGATCGAGGTTCGTCAGTGTTTCCAGATATTCCATCGCATTACGCCGACGGACCTCTTGTTGCTGATGGAGTTTTTCGAGTCGTACCGAGAGTATTGCAGCCTGGAAGCCATCCATGCGGGCATTCCATCCCAGCATCTCGTGGCGATACCCTCCGGCATCGCCATGAACTCTGAGCAATCGAACTCTGGCAGCGATCTTGTCATCCTGGCATACGACCATGCCGGCATCTCCGGCAGCGGCGAGATTTTTGGTCGGATAAAAGGAAAAGACTCCAGCGGCACCGATGGAACCGGCCGATCTTCCCCGGTATTTGACATCGAAAGCCTGGGCCGCATCCTCGACGATAGGAATCGAGTATTTCTCGGAGAGTTGCAACAGCGGATCCATCGCTGCCGTCTGACCGTAAAGATGGACAGGCAGGATGGCCCGGGTCGTTTCACTGATCTTATCTGCAACCTGTTGCGGACAGATGCAGAGGGTTTCTGCATCCAGATCGACGAAGACGGGTACTGCACCCAGTTGAGCGATCACCGAGGCTGTCGAGAAAAAACTGTATGCCGGAAGAATGACCTCATCCCCTGGCTGCACTCCTACTGCTGCGAGTGCGATCTTTAATCCATCTGTTCCACTCGAAACCCCGATGGCGTGAGCCACACCCAGTCTTTTCTGGCAAGTGGATTCGAACCGTTCTGTCTTTGAGCCGAGGCAGAAGGAGTTTTCGTCGATAGCCTCGCTAAGGGCCTCGATCCAGGCGTTCTTTTCCTCGGGGTCATCAGGGCCCACCGCGAACATTCTGATTCGATCTATAACAGTCACTGCAACCTCCCTGATCAGCAAATAGTCTTTTGGTCGTGCGAGGTGAGCCACTCAACAAAACGGTCGAGGCCTTCCTCGAGGGCAACTTTGGGTTGGTAGCCTAACAAGGCATGAGATTTTTCAAGACAGGCATAAGTACGAGAGACATCCCCCGATTGCACGGGTTCTGTTTCAACAGAGTAATCGACGCCACAGCTCCTGCCGATGGCAGCGATCAATTGATCCAGACGGATACTATGATGATTCCCCAGATTGAAGATGTCGAAACCGTTACAGCGATCGAGTGCCAGTAGGGTTCCGTCGACGATGTCATCGATATAGGTGTAATCTCTCTCTGATGAGCCGTCGCCATACATGGGCACGGGCTCTCCCTGGCTGATGAGTGAACAGAAACGGTGAATCGCCATCCCGGGTCTTTGTCGAGGTCCGTAGACGGTAAAGTAGCGAAGACATGAAATGTTGATCCCAAACAACTGTTGAAAGGATCTGCATAGGATTTCCCCGGAGCACTTTGTTGCGGCATAGGGAGAAGCCGGGTGATTCACCGGATCACTTTCCTTGAAGGGAGTTTCGGTTCGTTCTCCATATACAGAAGAGGATGATGCGAAGATGAAATTATCGATCGAGTGATCCCTGGCCATCTCGAGAATCTGAGCCGTACCGTGGAAGTTCACATCGGCATACTCTGCAGGACTCTTCATCGAAGCCCTGACTCCTGTTTTTGCCGCCAGGTGAATCACTGAATCGATACGACGAGTTTGTGCAATGTGACCGAGAAGGCCTTTATCGCGGATATCTCCCTCGATGAGATCAAATCCTGCCCGGGCAATGAGGGTGGAGATGTTCGATCGCTTGAGGGCGGGATCATAGTCCGAGCCAAAGGAGTCGAGACACATGACCTCGTCACCTCGATCGAGGAGACGCTGGCAGATGTGGCTACCTATGAATCCGGCTCCGCCGGTAACGAGCACGTTTCTGCTCACAGGATCGTCCTCAACGAATCTACCTCTCCAGCTCATCAGATGACTCCAGAGGAGATTCTAGAGGAGCACTTGATCGCCGCCACCGGGACCGTGGAAGAAGCGTCAATTATTGGCGAATCTGGTATCCGGTTGGATCCTCAACCCCAGCTTCCTCGAATCCCTTCTTTCTGAGTCCACAGGAATCGCAGACTCCACAGGCGAGTCCCTGCGGATTCGGGTCATAGCAGGAGAGGGTCAGGGACAGGTCCAATCCCAGCTCAGTGGCGGTTTGTATGATCTCCGCTTTCGACAGATTAACCAGTGGAGCCTGGATCCTCCACCAGGGTTCTTTGTCAATGGAAGTCCCTTCCCTGGTTCCTAGCTGAGCGGTTTCGAGGAATGAAGAGAGGAACTCGGGTCTGCAGTCAGGGTAGCCGCTGTAGTCGAGGGCGTTGACGCCGATCCAGATGTCTCTCAATCCTCTGGCTTCTGCCACTGCGATCGCCACGGACAGAAACACCAAATTGCGTGCAGGCACATAGGTGGCAGGAATCTCCTGTCGCGAGGTCGCTCCCTCTTCCGGCTCCGCAGGGATGGGACTTGATCCGAGCAGAGCGGATCCACCAATTTTATCGAAGGGTAAGTCCAAAATGAGTGGAGCTGGCAGATCGAGAGAGGCGGCGATCTCGTGAACCCGGTCGACCTCGATGGCATGGTTCTGACCGTACCGAAAAGTGAGAGGGAGAGGCCGGTATCCACGGGCCACCGAGATGGCCAGCACCGTGCTTGAATCGAGACCTCCGCTGGCCAGAGCCACCGAATCAGTCCCTCGTGGGGTATCGAAAGCGGAAACCAGATTTTCCTCCTCGTGGTAGGATTCTTCCCGGTCGTATATCCTCAACCATCGAGGTCGGCAAGTGGTGGGGCTGTCCAAGTTGCGGAGATGAGGGAAATCTTGAGAGTTCTCGTGGTGGCAGGAAGATTGGACTGGTCGGTTCCCACGACCCATGCCCTGGGACTTGTTGAGGGATTGAAGCAGCGAGGTCATGAGGTCCAGATGGTATGTCGGGGCGGAGTTTTTCTGCCGCGCTTCCAGTCGATGGGGATCGAGGTCTATCAGGATCCTGGTTCATGGCTGGCACGTCGTCGTATGACGTCCTTCCTGGAGGATTTTAAACCGGCGGTGGTTCACGCGGTCGGTGGACCCGGCTCGCTGCGGATTGCAACTCGCCTTTCAGGACTGCTCGGGAAACCGATGATTCACACTGTTCACTCCTGGCTGCGTGCGGAGAGATCGGCCAGGGCGACCCGCTCTGCTTCAGGAGTCATCGTCGTCAACCAGGACCTTCGTCAGCACATGGTCAGTGAAATGGGAATCAAGAAGGAACTGATCCGGGTGATCCCGTACGGTATTGACGTATTGGATACGGATCCGAATCCGTGGGTACCGAGAAAGATCCCGGTTATCGGTACTGTTGGTCGATTGGAAAAGGGTCGGCGTCTCGATGACTTCCTGCTTGCAGCGGGTCTTCTGCGCCAAAAACTGGGAGATGTCATCTTCACAGTTCTGGGAGAAGGTCCTGACGAACGGCGTCTACGTTCGGTCTGCAAGTCGATGGATCTAGAAGGCCACCTGACCTTTGCCGCTCCCCCTGCCGATGTGGATGCAGTCTACCGCGCCTTTGACATCCTGATGCTGGTTAGCGATTGGGGCGGAGCTGGGGTGCACATGCTGGAAGGGCTGGCACGGGGTGTTCCCACCATCGCCACCGGGGGTGGAGAGATTCTCTCCTTACTGGGAGAAGAAGGGATCTGTACGCTGGTTCGTCCCGGAGATCCAGAAGCTCTGGCACAGGCAGGTACCCGTCTGTTAGCGGATCCAGAACGCGCCAGGAAGCAGGCTGAGAAGGGTGTGGGATACGTCCGAAGCCACTATCCGATGCGTGCCATGCTGGACCGAGTTGAGGATCTACATCAGAGCATCTGTCAAACCACAACAGTCTGATCGCGGATCTGATTGGGTCGGTGGACAGGGTAGTACAGTGACGATATTCTCTCGGTATGACGAATGTAATCGTCATCCCTGCGCGTCTCGCGTCGCAACGACTTTCTAGAAAGCTGTTGCGCGATGAGACCGGCTGGCCGCTCATCCGCCACGTCTATGAACTCTGTTTGGAGGTTCCGGACGTGGACGAGGTGATTGTCGCTGCGGATGGCGAGGAAATTGCTGAAGTGGTCCGGGGCTTTGATGGGGAGGTTGTGATCACCCCCGCAGAACTCCCGACCGGAACTGATCGAGTGGCTGAGGCGTGTCGCTCTCTTTCATTGTCGGCAGATGATTTAGTCATCAATGTTCAAGGGGACGAACCGAATCTGGATCCGGAGCACGTGGCGTTGCTTTTGAGGCTGCTTCAGGAGCATCCTTCTTGCCAGGTGGCCACTCTTGCGCTGACCAGAGCCGGGCCAGATTCAGCGGAAGATTTTCGGAATCCGAACCGGGTGAAGCTATTGATCGACAGTTCAGGGCGGGCACAGATTTTTACCAGGAAAGCTGTGCCGGAAAGCCCGGAAGGAACTGTTCCGGAGGGGGGCTGGCTCCAGCACATCGGGGTCTACGGATTCCGCAGCAAGGCTCTGGAACGGTTCCGCACCCTTCCCCGGGGCGATCTGGAGCAACAGGAGCGGCTCGAACAGTTGCGTCTGCTGGAAGCAGGGTGTGAGATTCGGGTAGTAGAGGTGGATGTAGCGGCTTCTGGGATCGATACCGAAGAAGACTACAGACGATTCGTGGAGAATACCCGCAGGATGCGGGAAGATCGGGGAGACGAGAATGCTGCTGGGAGTGTTCCAGCAGAGGCGGTCGACCGGGGGGAAATGGACGACAACTCATGACTCAGTACATCTTTGTAACAGGTGGAGTGGTTTCCGGTCTTGGGAAAGGCCTCACGAGTGCTTCGATAGGGTCGTTGCTTGAGAGTCATGGATTGAAAATTGCACTCCAGAAATTCGATCCATATATCAATGTCGATCCCGGCACGATGAGTCCATTCCAGCATGGTGAAGTTTACGTCACTCCCGATGGTGCCGAGACCGATCTTGATCTTGGCCATTACGAGCGATTCACCTCCTGTGAAATCAGTGCCAACTCGAACTACACCACTGGCAAGATATATTCGACCGTGATTCAACGTGAACGTCGTGGTGACTACCTTGGTAAAACGGTTCAGGTCATCCCGCACATTACAGATGAAATCAAGGAGAGCATCGCCCGTGTTGGCTCTACCGATGTAGATGTCGTGATTACTGAGGTGGGTGGTACGGTGGGAGACATCGAAAGTCTCCCCTTCCTTGAAGCACTGCGGCAGTTCGGCCATGACCATGGCAAGGAGAATGTACTCTTCATCCATCTAACCCTGTTGCCGTACATTCGAGCCAGTGGAGAGATCAAGACCAAGCCGACACAGCACTCAGTGGGGCGCCTTCGTGAGATCGGTATCCTTCCTGACATCCTGATCTGTCGTACCGAGATGGATGTAGAACCCGAGATTCCCGAAAAGATCTCCCTGTTCTGTAACGTTCCGACCGAATCGGTCTTTATCGAGAAGGATGTGGAAACTTCCATCTACGAATTGCCCCTGGTCTTGCGGCAACAGCAGCTTGATTCCCGCATCCTGGAGCATTTCGGTCGCGGGCATGGTTCGGGAGACATGGATCGCTGGATCGAGGTTGTCGATGCGCTTCGTGAACCAAAATCCGAGGTGGAGATCGCAGTGGTCGGCAAATACATCGAGCTGACCGATTCCTACAAGTCGATCTACGAGGCACTGACGCACGGAGGGATTCATCATCGTTCCCGTGTTCGGTTCCGTAGGGTTCAGGCAGAGGATCTTGCAGAAGGAGATCCGGCGACGGTCCTCAGTGGGGTCCATGGAGTTCTGGTTCCAGGAGGTTTTGGAGAACGAGGACTCGAGGGGAAAGTCCGAACCGTCCAGTATGCGAGAGAAAATAATATACCGTTCCTGGGAATCTGCTATGGCATGCATGCTGCGGTGATCGAATACACACGAAATGTTTTGGGGATCAAAAATGCTTCCTCGACTGAAATCCACAAGGATACTGAGGAGCCAGTGATCACTCTTCTCGACGAGCAGAAAGACGTCGACGAGAAGGGTGGAACGATGCGATTGGGCACCTGGCCATGTAATTTCGTTTCTGATTCTGTTTGCGCCCGTGAATACGGTTCCACAGAAGTGGGTGAACGCCACCGGCACCGTTACGAGTTCAATAATGAATACCGGGATCGTTTGTGCGAAGCCGGACTCAGGATTTCAGGCACCTCTCCAGACAATAGCCTGGTCGAGGTAGTTGAGATTGTGGATCATCCCTGGTTCGTGGCCTGCCAGTACCATCCCGAGTTCCAATCGAAACCGTTTGATGCGCATCCACTCTTCCGTGGTTTGATCGGTGCTGCTCTGGCGAAGAAGTCACAAAGTGACTGACGACAAGCGGATCGATGATGACTGGAAGAGGCGCGCTTCTGAAGAGAAGGCGAAGATTGCCGCGGAACTGGGTGTAGAGCCCACGGAAGCGGGGCAGGGTACGGGTTCGGTCGATCCCGATCCGCTCTTTCCCGTAGTGATCCAGCAAATCGCCTATCCTGCCCTGATGGCGCTGGGACAGATTCCTGATCCTCGTACTGGAGAGAGGATGATGGATCTCAACCTGGCAAAAGAAACGATCGACCTGCTGGCCGTCCTTGAGAAGAAAACTGCGGGTAATCGTGCACCAGAAGAAGATAAGATGTTGCGCGATCTCCTCAGGGATTTGCAGATGGCATACTCTCAGACCGCGCAGGCAGCTCAAAAGGCGGCGGCGGAGAACTCTCCAGATAATCCAACCGAGTGAACTCCACGGGGTAAAGAGAAATGAAATCTCGCAGGGTTCTCATTACCGCAGCGTTACCTTACGCGAATAATCATCCCCATCTGGGTCATGTTGCCGGCGTGTATTTACCCGCCGATACTTACCATCGTTTTCTGAATTTGATGGGCACAGAGTCGATATTCATCTGTGGTAGTGATGATCACGGGGCGGCGATCACAATCTCCGCGCAGAATGAGAATAGTACCCCACAGGCTGTTGTAAAAAGGTATCGAGCCATCCAGGAGAAGATTTTTTTGTCACTCGGGATCGAGTTTGATTACTACAGCGGCACCTCTACCTCGGATGGCCATGATGAACTGTCCCAGGAGTTTTTCCTGAAGATTAGAGAACGTGGCGACATCGAGGAAAAGTATACGGATCAGTATCGTTGCGATTCCTGTGACATGTTTCTTCCCGACCGTTACGTCGAGGGAACTTGCCCATTGTGCGGTGCAGAAGGTGCACGGGGCGATCAGTGTGATTCTTGTGGTGGTGCTTTCGAGCAAGACAAGCTCGTCGAACCCCTCTGTGTCAGTTGTGGAGCCAAGCCAGATTTAACCTCCACTCAGCACTGGTTCTTCCGTCTTGATCGTTATGAAGATCGACTCAAGGACTGGCTGGAGAGTCGTGAAGGTTGGCGAGACAACGTCCGCAACTTTTCTCTTGGAACCATCAAGGAGGGATTACCAGCTCGTAGCATCACGAGGGATCTGGAATGGGGAATTCCGGTGCCTCTGGAGGAAGCGAAAGACAAGGTGCTATACGTCTGGTTCGATGCTCCTGTGGGTTACATCTCATTCACCAGAGAGATGTTCAGGGAGCGAGGCCAGGAGGATGAGTGGCGTTCCTGGTGGCAAGACGATGATGTGGACATCGTCCACTTCATCGGTAAGGACAACATCATTTTTCATGCGGTCATCTGGCCGGCGATGTTACTCGGGCATGACCAGTTCCGGTTGCCTTCATCGATACCCGCGAATGAATTTCTCAACTTCAAGGGAGAGAAGTTCTCCAAATCCAGAGGAGTAGGAGTCACAGCCGAAGAGATTCTGGAGTTGTTCGAGGCCGATCGAGTGCGTTACTACCTGACCGCCGTAGCTCCCGAAGCAAAAGATACCTCCTTCACCTGGGAAGAGTTTGTCCAGAGAAACAATGACGAGCTCTCCGATGTGATTGGCAATCTCGCCCATCGAGTTTTCACGTTTACGAAAAAGAACTTTGACTCGAAGATTCCGGAAGGGGCTTCTGATTCTCCCTTTATAGAAGAGGTGCTTCAGGTTCTGCAGGAAGCTCGGCAGGGCTGGTCCGCAGCGCTTCACAAATATCGGTTCCGTGAAGCTCTCGATAAGGTTGTCACTCTGGCCCGTCATGGCAATCGACTATTCGATGCGGCGGCGCCGTGGAAGAGTCGGAAAACGGATCTGAAGAGATGCGGTTGTGATCTCGCTGCACTTCTCGAGGTGGTACACGGCGTATCGGTATTGCTATTGCCTTTCGTACCTGAGACTGCCGGTAGACTCGTAGCGGCTTTCGAGGAGGCCGCTGGACCTGCAGGAGAAGTGGTAGGTGTGCTGGGTGATCGAACCCTGCTCCAGGCAGGTCATGCTGTGACCGGGCCAGGGATTGTTTATCCGCGCCTTGAGTTGCCAGAGGATGAAGAGGAGTCCTGAGATAGTCGGGTCCATTCAAACCAGACATCCTGACTTTTCCCCGGCCCACTAAGTGAAGTTCCGAACAGTTCTCGCAGTTTATTTCTACGCAGATTTCCGTTCACCAGGCTGCGATAGATATTTTCTCCCAGGCGATATCCGATGACGTGGGTAGTGCCAGAGATGGTGTCTGGATCTCGAGATACCATTTCTCTGGAGTTCGGACGATTTCTTTCTCCTGCAAGCCAGTCGGTTTCTTCCTGGATGTATTGAAGTGAATCTTGAGTCGTCTGTAGGGTCGCAGACAGCACCGGATCAAGTTTTTTGCCACTCAACTGGTGAGCGAGAGAGTTCAGTTCTTTCACATCGAGGCAAGTTCGCTTGTGGTCGATAATCTTGGTTCCCAGGTAACCGATCGTCTCTCTCAATGCGGTCTCGTAGAACCCATCGATTGGATCCTCGATATGGCCATCATCGTTAGATAGGACAAAATTCATGTGATGAGCTGCTTCTTCTGTTGCGTGTCTGATCGATAGGTTTCCCAGCACTATGATCTGCACACGTGGAAGATAGCAGGACTCTTCTCGCTCCAGTTGTGATCTGACCAGTTCCATCTCAGTATCATCGAGCTGATGACGGTCTTGTAACTTATCGAGGAGGTCGAGGTTTCGACCGGTATGTACTGTAAATCCATCGAGTCCATCGGCAGCGATTGCGAGGTACTCACGAATCGTTTCGATGAGCATCCAGATCTGGTCGGTCATGATTGAGGAGGAGATTGAGGGTAGATTCACCACTCCGGCCGATTCCTCCAGTTCTTGTTCGTTGAATTGCCAGTTCAGGTAGGACTGAAATTTCACCAGAGGGGTGGTGTTCATCAGACAGAATCGGTTTTCGCCGATTCTGACCGCCCGAACCTTCTGCTCTTGTGAGGTTTGAGCGAGTTCCCAGTACACCCGGTCAATGTTCTGGAAGACGGTGCACTGGGTAGGGGGGTCAATCCCTGCTTCAGTTGTTATTCTTGTCACCTGGGCGGGAAGATGCGCCGGCGCAACATGCAGATCTCCAAAGGTCACAGCCAGAATCGCTCCCTGATGCTCGGTCAGGGCCTCCGTGATTCGCATCGCAGCGATTTTTTCTCGTGCTGCGAAGGAATTACCAACCACTTCAGGTTCAGAGTTGAGGGCGAGGACGGGGAGTCCGTGATCACGAAAGAAATTCAGCTGTAGGGCATAATTTCGCCATGGGAACCCCCAGCGCTGATCCCAGCCGGATTCGGCGAGTA
>Ga0310342_100001503_pt1 | contig 14506 bp, 30 predicted proteins | sample S15DNA20500_MG_FD_206155 | JGI IMG/M metagenome (GOLD analysis project Ga0310342, IMG submission 206155) | Marine microbial communities from station ALOHA, North Pacific Subtropical Gyre - S1503-DNA-20-500_MG | ecosystem: Environmental > Aquatic > Marine > Oceanic | place: Pacific Ocean: North... | reverse complement strand
CACCAAAATGCCATTTGCCTTAGCTACTGCTGGTTTTACAATAGATTTTACTGTTGTTTTAGGTGGTGGTAACGATAATAACACAAATGTTTTTTTAACAACTGGTAGTTTTGCTGGTGTGGATTATTCACCATCAGTTACAGAGGGAAATGAGTATTTTGAAGTAGTAGCAAATCAAGGTGATACAAAATGGCATATACGATCAAGAGCTTATCCAACTGGTGGTTCTCAATCTTCTGTAACTTATGGTAGTCAAGGATCAAGCGGACAAGCAGGGGGAAATATGACCAGCAGTACAAATTATTACAGATTAACTGGAACTTCAACTACAATAACAGCACAACTTTTTTCAGATTCAGCTAGAACAACTCAAGTTGGATCAGATGATGTTTTGACTTATGATGGGTCACAATGGGGATTAGGTAACTCTGAATATATCGGTGTAGCAACTGATGATTTTAAGATCAACATGGCAGTAAAAACAATTACGGTAACGAATGATTAAGATGGATGATTTTGCTGTTTTAGTCGGAATTTTAGCATCTGGAAGTATAGCGATTAATCTCTATTTAGTGAAAAGCATCGCTGATTTGTGTTCTCGCATAAGTCATTTGGAAGGGAAGCTCTCTCATAAGTGAGAGAGACCTTTCACTCAGGGTTAAGATATACTAGAGATTCAAGCTGGAATTTATGGAAACAGAATTAATTCTAGGTGCGTTAGTTATCGCAACAGTAGGGATGGGTTTCATCCTGAAAATTGGGACTGAACGTGGCGGAAGATAGTAAATTTTTTCTCCCAGTGAGTGAGAAATAACTTCCATTCTTTTTTCTTTCATTTCTTTTTATCTTTCTTGGTCTGTTTAGGGGGGGGACTTTGGCAATTTATCTGTGTCAGAAATCCTGACAGGTGTCAGAAATCCTGACAGGTGTCAGAAATCCTGACAGGTGTCAGAAATCCTGACAGGTGTCAGAAATCCTGACAGGAAACATATTTTCATCATTAGTCATACAAACAAAGGGAAAAGACACGAATAAACAACTCTACAATTTGACATGAAATAACGTTATTTCTTGACTTTCATCGATATACTAGCTCCTATTCTTGTTTTGTTAATGCCAAGAACACCAAAGCTCATGATTTCATAAGGGAATAAAACCCTCGAATAAGAGCTTCCTGATCAAAGCGACAATGAAAAAACGTCAAAAAAAGGAAGATTTAGGATGATATAATTTGAACTTTCTCTCCTTGATTATTCAAAAGGAAAGCAACTCTTTGAACATTATCAAGAGAATCTATTAATTGTTTTCCAGTAAAAGGATCACGATATGGCATAGGATATTCATAATCTATTCCTTGTAAAATCATATATTTTCCTCTATTTTTTTTCTCAAAAAATTCAGGTTTTTTAACTGGAGTCATAAAATCTCCAATATCAGAGACTTTTAATTCTGTTTTGTTTTTTCCAAATTTACCTTTGGATTTGCCATGAATATCTGCTAATGCCTTATCAACTTTTTTTTGGGATTTAGGATTAAGCTTTTTACCTTTTTTCAATTCTCCGATATTTTTAGCATAATTATTCTTTTTGGTCTTTGATATTGATTTCCTAAAGTCTCCACGTTTAGATCTCATCGCAAATAATTTTCTTGCTTTGATTTGCTTTGCAGATGCCATTATTTACCAACCACTCCCATAACTTCGATGAGGTATTTGCTTATGAATTTTTTTGTATTTTGCTTGAGTTTTCTCATAAGCTTGTTGAGCTCGATCAAACTCTGCTTTGGCTTTATTCCATCTAGTAACTGCATTACGCAAAAATGTGTATTTTTCAGGCGTATCATAATGCTTTCTCGCATAATTAGTAATAGATCCATGAATTTTTTTGTATTTTGCTTGAGCTTTCTCATAAGCTTGTTGGGCTTTGTCTAACTTGAGTTTAGCTTTATTCCATCTAGAAACTGACTTCCTCAATGCTTGTGTAATGCTTTCAATTTGTGCCTTTGTAGGCATAATCTTAGTTCTCCTTCATGTATAAAAAAAACACTATTTTGGTCATGACTGGATAAACCCTCTCTTAATAGCTTCCTTTGTGGACATACCAAATAAACAAACTGTGCATTTTGGAGATAATGATCTCTTATCTTTGAATTTTCCACATCCTACACAATGAAGAACTAAAGTGGTCTTATTTTCATTAAGTGATTCAGGTTGGCCATAAGTCAGCAAGTCTGGATGGTTCATTGTTTCTGGATTCATCCTATCTCTAACCCATAATCATGATGTCGTGGATCGGTTTTTTCATCATTCCAATTTTTTAAATGCTGAAATCGTGCAATATATTGCATCAAACAATTTACACATACTGATTTTTGGGCTAATTTTCCGTTTGGTTCAATCAAATTTCCTTTATTTTCTATTTCCTCTCTACAAAATTGACATACTAATTTATTCATCATACTTAACCTCCCCAAGCCCTAAATCTCTAGCAACTTTGCTAATACACCAAGCCATAGTGTCATTCACACCATCTAGTTCTGGCTTTTTGCTCTGATCCTTTCTGATTCGCTCTAACATTGCTACATGAGTTACATGCAATTTTACCCATAATCTCGTATAAATTCCTCCAATATTCTTTCCAGTATCTTTTGCTATTCTTGGTGTTCCAGTTAAATGACTCATATCCATCATTAAAACTTACCAGTTTTTCACCGTTTTTGTTAATTAAAATTGAGTTGTTTGTCTACACACACACACAGTTTCAAAAATGCCTACAGGTCAGCACGCAAAAAAAAACCTGTAGTAACCTACAGCCACCACTAGAGTTCCCCCATCCACCGCTTTCCACAGCACCCCTTGAATAATTTTAAGACAAGTACTACCCACCATGGTGTTTTTTTATGTTGTTTGTGAATTTTAATTAACAAATCACAACTTAAAACTTTAATGTAATTAGAATATTGAAAATTGAGGGTGATTAAAATGAAAAAAGATGATATTATCATAATGAGACCAATTAGATGTGACATTAACGGTCAAGCTGAGGAAAATTCTGTAAAAATCACATGGGTTAACATAACAGAAGACGACATCGTTAGAAGACTTGATTGGAAATTTCATGATGGGCATGTTGAGGGAGTTCAAGATGAAAAAAGATGATGTAATAATTCTCAGTTGTTCAGTTTGTGGAAATATGGCGTGTGGATTCAAGAAAGATGCGGATGATTGGGATGGAAATTATAGATTAAAAGGAGAGTTCATTCTTTGCAGAATTTGTTTTGGTGAGTTAGATTGAATACTTTTGAGACTCCCCTTAAAATTGTTCAATGCATACAATGTAAAAGAGAAACATCAACTGCTCACTCTGAACATTTGTTTGATGATGTTTGGGTTTGTTCGTGGTGCTGTTGTGGGATAGATTGAGTAATGCCTTCATTACTATCATTAGATAATCGTTATGCTGGTTTAACATATACAGCTAAACAAATAGGCCATCATTTTACCAAATCAAAATATTATATTGAACCGTTTAGTGGTCTCGCAAGAACCGCCAAATATTCAAAATCTGAAATTATGATATTAAATGATATTTCAGAATTTGCAAATAAAAAATGTAAAAAATTATTCCCTAATGCAATTATTAGAAACATGGATTTTATAGAGTGTATTAAAAAATATAATTTTGAAGATTCATTCTTTTTGATTGATCCGCCTTGGCGGCTTGATTTTTACGATAAAGAAACAAGTAAAATAAATAGAAAAACTGCTAAACAATACTTGAAAGAATTAGAAGAAATTTTACCAACAATAAAAGGAACTTATATTGTAACCTTAGAGTCCAATAAAAAAATTAAATCACCTCATTCCAAATTAATCATCCATACTCATTCAAGATTATTTGGTCATAAACCCAAAACTATGATGTTTTCTAATAAACCGTTAGAAATACAAACTCCCCAAATTAGTGATTATGTATAGAGCAAAATGAAACAAAAAAAATATGAGGAATATTTGAGAAAAACACTTCCAGAGGAGGAAGAAGTTGAATGTCCAGAATGCAAACTAAAATTTTATGATCAGTTTAACTTACTTTCACTTGCATCTTTGAAATTCTGCTTACTTTGTGCAAATCGCAATGTTAAAAAAGAAACAATAGAGGAGAAATATCATGTCAACAAAAATTGAGGAGGCGACTCCATTGGGAGAGGCATTAGTCAAGCATTGTCCGCTTTGTGGCGTGGGATTTAATGAAGTAGTTAATACCAACATCTTTTTTAAATGTCTTGCCTGTGACAAAATAATTCAGATTAGGACTAAAGCTGAGGAGTAGGAATTGAACAAATCGAGAATAGCTAGGGATTTTTATAGAAAGGTATTCAATGACAATTTGATCAATCTTCAAGATGGGGATGCAAGAAAAGAAATTGTTAATCAATTTTTTGATGATCCAGTAAATAAAAAAGCTGGATGGCACAAGACAAAAGATAGACGTTTCTTTAGGCTTGCTTTTTCACGCGTCGCGACAGAGAATAATTTTAATCCACTTTCAGTTGGAGTTACACCAACTCCATCCAGAGCAAAAACCACAAAAGGAACAACTCACTTTAATGTAAAATCTCAAGTCAAAAATCCTCCTCCAATGCAAGAAGCATTAACAACTGATCAAATCAAAAAGGATGGAAAAGATCCATTACAAATTCCATCAACTTCAACATTGCAGCAGCAACAAGAACAAGCTGCTTATTACTCTGCTCAATCAGTTGGTCAAATCGTAGAGACCATTTTGAATATTGCTTTTAGTCGAATGAGAGTTGATCCAATAACTCAGAATGAACGCATCGCGTTAGGAGAATCATGGTCACCAATTTTCAACAAGTATTTGTCAGGTCATAACGAGATGATCATGCCAATCCTGATCACAATTCCAATAGTTCTTGCAAGATTAGCTCAAGCAGCTAAATTAAAAAAAGAAAAAGAATTGAAAGACCAATATGGAATTGATCCAAAAAAACCTGAACCGATAAAAAAGAAATCAGCATGGGAGAATATGAGTCATGGAGAAAACAAAACTAACAAAGAATGAATATCTGGAGTCACTCGATCCAGATAATTTGAATCTTGAAAAAAAGGATTTGATTGATTTTTGCAAAAGTTGTTGTGATGAATGGAAAAAAAACCGCATTGGTAATTTCAAATTTCTCGTAGCAATGGAACTGATAATCGCTGGTGTCCGCATAACTCCAGAGGATGTCTTGAAAGCTGTCTGGAAGAAGATTCTAGTTTGGTTTTGGGACTTGCAATTTCAAAACGCATTGCAAGAAGAAGATGGGATGTTAAAGAGGTTAAGAGAACTTGGATCAGGATAAAATTAACAAAGTCATTGAGAGATTTTTTAACTCACTCAAAACAGATAATGACAAAACACTTGATACTGGATTAACTCATAATACAACAGTTTTATTATTGTATCAAGCAACTTTGCAACTGATCAAAGATAATCCACAACGATTTGAACAATATGTGAAGTTTTTTGAGGAGGGTTGTATGTATTTGCAAGATGAAACAGATGGAATTCCAGAGGTAGAAAAAAATGAGTGATGACAGTTCTCCAGATAACATTCCCAATGATTCTTCCCATAAGGAAATTGATGAGGAGGAGGTAACACCTCAAGTCCCATCGAAGACATCAAGGTTTATGCAATCTGGAGAGCAACTTGATTTCAATTTTATTGCTTACGAGGAAAAAATTGTAATAGTAGGTGCATCTGGATCAGGCAAGACTTATCTTGCAAATGTTTTATTAAAATCTCTAAATGGGATTTCTGTTTGGGTTTATGATTTTAATTATCAGTTTCATTCAAGTCGTGCAATGGTATTCCACGACTTAACAGAGATGTTAAAAGTCTATGACTCCGCACAAAGAGGCCATTACATCTTTCAACCACATCTCAATGATGAAAATACTTTTCGTAGATTCAATGCAGAAGCTTTCAAGAGGGGAAATCTTGTGCTGATTGAGGATGAGATCCACACGTTTCTAACAAAATTGAAACAAAACACAGAATTTAATCAAGTCATACTCAGCGGGAGACCTAGAGGAATTAGCGTAGTGTCAATTTCTTCGAGACCAGCATCATGCCCTAATAATGTTTTGTCAAATGCCAAACACGTTTTTGCTTTCAAGTTAAACTTAGAAAGTGATTTGAAATTTTTGGAATCTTACTTAGGTCATGATGTTTGGATCATCATGAATAAGGATAAGAGAGCAAGATTAAAGGATGAACCTGAGTTAGAGGAGCATACGTTTTTTTATCGAGACATGGATAAGGATCATGGAGTGATTGGGAAAGTATGAAACAAATAGCTTCTTTTGAATGTGGGTGTTTTAACGGATGACGATGAAAATATTTACCTGTCCTGAATGTAAGTTCAGAAAATTTGAATCTGTCAATGCATTGAATGTCCACATGGCAAAAAGTCACACTTTGAATTATAAAATTGTCATGGTAAAAAATAAGCCATACAAAAAACTCAAAATAAGATCATCAGTTGAGTATGCTTAATTAAAAGAGATAACCGTTTTTCAGTTTCTAGTCATCCTGTCTTACGAGGAGCTAACCTACACATTACGGTTATCTTTTATGGTTCAATGAGTGATTATTTTCCTTGATAATAAAGAGGTGTGACATAACTTCAGGCTTGTTTAATAATAAGTAGAAAATCGAGAGATTAGAAATCCAACAGAGCCTGTCTTATCAACGTCAGTTGATGTTCGTTGCACAGATCCAGACGGAGACGGAAACGAGAGATTAGAAATCCAATTCTGTTCAAGCTAGCATCACATACGTTGCAATTACTAATCTCTAAGGATTTGAGTATGCATAAGGTCATGCCTACCTAATCACGACCTTTTTTTTAGCTGTTAAATATACTACTAAACCTCAGATTCCTTATTGGCTAGCATTAAATCTGTTGGAGGTAGAGTTTCAAGCGTAGTTCTTGATCCAGCTATTATCGCAGTAATGAGTGCTAGTCTCATAGCACCTTTCTTTGTGCCAAGAATAAACAATGTCTTAGACTCAGTTCCAATTCTGAGAGATCATAAATCCCTAGCCTCCTTAATCGCTGGAATCATAGTCTTTGGCGTTGCAAAAATGCCAAGAATACCAACTATACTATCAGCAGTAATTGTTGGAGTAGCTGGCGCGTTTATCCTAACAGCAGTATTACCATTATACACTCAAGTCACAAACAGAGGAGTCGGTCAATAATGGTGCTAAAAAATTATAGGACTCTTTCTGCTGTCCAAACATGGGACTCGACTGCTCAGACGATAATCACCCAATTACCTAGAGACTTTTTAGCTCAACGTTATTACATTGACATGGATTCTTCTGGAGTTGTAGCTGCTGGATCAGTAACTCCAGTAGTTGACGGAGGACTTAAGATGATTACAAATATCAAAATAGTTGCCGTTGGTGAGGGTTCATCACGAACAATCTTTGAAGTTAGTGGACAAGATTTGTATCACATGAATCTCTTTGATTATGGTTCACCAATTTCGCCGATTCAATTCCCCTTAACAACTGGATCAGCTCAACTCCACATGAGTTTTTGTATCGATTTCAGATGCAATAAACTTGACCCTGATGACTACAGCGTTAGTCTCCCAACGTATCTTCTTTCATCATTGCAATTAGAAATCACTTATGCAGTTCCATCAACAACAAACTACGGTTCAAACCCTCCAACAGCTTTTGCAACAGATGTTACAACAAGAATTACTTGCGTTGAGGGCATTCCAGAAGCTGGAGAGGACTTCTCATCAAATCCATTGATGACAGTTCTATCAAAAACTTTGACAGCAGATACATCAACTGGTTCATTAGAAGCATTTGATACTTTCTTCCAAGTCGGAGCATTGATACGACGGGATTTTTTGCGAGTTGAAAATAGCTCAAGTGTCAGAGCTGATTCCGAGATGACAAATTACCAAGTTAATTCTGGAACTATTCCATTAATGTCAAACATTTACTCAGACTCCCAAAAGATGAACAACTTAATCAATTACAGAATTGGTTCAGGATATCCAAGAGGAACAGGAGTTTTTACTGGTACAACTGCAACAGTTGCAACAGTTCCATTTGATAATGGAGCATATGTTTCTGATGGATATTACATGATTGACTTTTACAATAACAGAATGCCATTTATCAATACTGCTGGAGGACTTCGCATAGGAGGCTTATCAACAGTTGGCTACAACACAGGTGACCTCGTGTTTTCTGGAAATTTTGCCAATGCAAGTTCCATAATCACCCGCGTGCAAGAAACAATTGAAGGTTGAGTTAATATGCCAAGTTACTTATCCCAAAAAAAAAAGAACAAATAGCCAATAAGGTTATTCTCAAAGAATACACTAACAGATTAATTTTTCAATCTCAACGTCTCACTGGTAATCAGTCCTTATTGGAATCTCATCAGCATACAGAGCAAAAGGGAGTTATTGATGCAATGAAATCATTATTCTCTGGAGCAACTGGAGGAAAGTAAATTGGCAAAGACTGGAAGTGGAGGGAAAAAAGCAGATGATGAAAGAGCATCAGACCAATCACAAACTCAAACAACAACAGCATCTCCCTCAACCTTTGAAGCTACTCCAGCAAATGCATCCTCAACAACTGGAAGTTCATCTACTACAACAGGATCAAATGTCCAATCAGTAGCAGTTCAATCAACTCCAAATTATTCAAATCTTTATTCAGCAAATCCATTAACTCAAGGAGCAAATCGTGGACTTGTAACAGATGTTCAAAACTCATCAGAGACAGCTAGAGCAATGGCAGATACCTCAGTTGCATCTCCAACTGTATTGGGAGTTAACTCATCAGTAATTAATCCCAGCAATCTCACTTCACAATATACAGCGTTACAGAGCAATGTTATTCCATTGGTTAATGTTGCAAAGTTGTCTCCAGTTCCAAAAGGAAGTGGAGGGATGCGAGCTGGTACAAATACAGATAATCAATATTTAGCAAATGAATCTGGATCAATCAGAAATGCAGAGGAAAGGAGAAACAAATACGTTGATCAAAATAAATTTATGGCAAATCCATCTCCATTGGCTACTGCTCCAATTCCTACAAAAATTTACACTAGAACAAATCTCCTAGACCAAGCTGGTCAAGATTCAAATCCATTGTCAATACTTGAGGGAAATCCATTTGTTGCTCCTCAGCAACAATTCCTACCTCAAGTAAATGAGGAATTTGCACCGAGACCAGCACTCAAATCATTTACAACTGATCCTTACATTGGAGTTCATAAAACTTCTCCAATCGCTCCAAACTCTGATAATGAAGTTTCACAAAGAAAGGGAGTCATGGACTGGATGCAAGAAATCAGAACTCATAAATATTTTCCATTAGCAGTTGTTGGAATAATTGCAATTATAATTATTTCAGTTATCAGAGGATCTGGAATGACTGGATGGTCTGGAACTGGAATATTTGCACAAAAGGGAGGAAACTAAGGAGGTGTATAATATGAAAGGTGCAGATTCTCTTAAAAAAATACCAAAAAATGCATGGTTAATGATGCTCGCGTTAGGCGTTGGTTATTTACTTTACAGAAATATTCATAGGAATTAAAATGAACAGTAATCAAAGCAATCATTCGGATGGATCTTATCATATCTATGTTGATCCGCCAAAGAAAAAACCAAAGCCAATTCAAAAACCAGTCGAAATAAAAAAGGAGGTAAAAAATGACAAAAAAGAAAATAGAAAGTAAATTGAAAAAGTTGGGCATCCCTGCATCATACGTAGGGGTAACAGCAATTATCATTACTATCATTGTAAGTCAGCTAGGAGTGTGTGATTAATGGGTTCATTAATTACTACTGGAAAAACTGCTGCTGGAGAACCAGCAGGAGAGGAGATAACTGGTATTGTTGCTGGAGCAGTCTTTCTTGATTTCATGGCCGGAACTATCACACTTCCAGCAGGATCAACAGTTCCCTTAACAAGAACAATGAGCAAAAGCCTCAATGACTTAGGACTCCAGCAATGTAACTCAATCGGAATTTGGTGTTCAGATGCGGATGCACAATATCAAGTTGGATCAGCAATTTCCCTTGCAGATCATCAGCTTAATCATGTGATTTGCAATTATGGATTTAATACAGTTAGAATTGATATTCCAGCCAACTCAACTCCAGAAGCTTCAAATCAAATATTCTTTATGGCAAGTACGGATGGATGGCTTGGATATTCATTTCCAAGAATTTCTCATCAGAGAGGAGAAGTTTCAGGCACATCTACAACTGCTCAAGCTGTTATTGTCTCAAAACACGTTGGAGCATATAATCAATTTTTGATCACTACTGCAAATACTGGAGGATCAAATGAGATTGATGTGGTTATCGAGTTCTCGGAAAATGGAACGGATTGGTTTCAAGACTCAGGTTATACAACTGCTGTGACTGTTGCAACAAACAGCTATAATGCTTTTGCATCAGAGGTAGAACATCACTTTTATCGAGTCCAAATTAATTCAACAGTTGGAGGTTCTCATTCAGCTTATACAATTCATTATAACTTTGTAAATGATAGAGGGAGTGCGTTTCTATAATGGCAAGAAAAAAATCAAGAAATCCAATGTCAAAAGCTGATAGGAAGCAAATGAGTAATTTAAAGAAAAAAGTCACGAAAACAGAGAGAAAATTTGATGGTCTATGGAATGAATTACGAAAGATCAGAGCTCAACAGGACAAAGTAATCCAGCGAGCTAAAGGGAGGAAACGATAATGGTTACTCAAGAATTTCTCAACAATTTGTGGACTCTAGTTCCAGCATACAAAAATGAAGCTGTTTTCCAATCTCATTCCAATGCCTCAACACCTAGAGCATCAACAACTTTGACTCCTCAAGAATCAAATCCAGAGATTTCTATGGGAAATAATGTCAATGGGTATAGAGCACCAGTCCAACTCATTCAAGTATTGCCAACAACACTTCCTCCTAGATTTAGGGAGAGAAATACAATGAATCCTCTAGACCAACAACAAATTAATTTAGCTATGGAAAAAATTGCTGTTCCTGATCCAAGAATGAACATAACTGGAAATAATGTTCCAACTCCTCAAAAACTGGAGAACATGGGAATACAAACTGCTCCTTTCAATTATAATGCCATCTTTGCAGTAGTTGGAATCTTAGGAGCAATTATGGGAATTGTTTGGTTAGCTAGGAGAAAGTAAAATGGGTAGAGCAACAACCACCTCAAGATATGCAGATTCAACACCAACATCAACACCAACACCAACACCAACACCAACACCAACACCAACACCAACACCAACACCAACACCAACAGCATCAAAAATACATTATTCAGGAACACCTCAAACATCAGCTACAACTAACGGAGGAATTACTGGAGGAGGTTTTGGACATCAGGGATTCAAAATGTTAATCCCTCCAAGTATTGTTTTCACTCCAGAAGTCAGAGAATTAGGTCAGGAACTCGCTGATAAATTAGCGTCTGCAACTTACATAACTACACAAGAATTACGGAGTAGATTTCCAGACACTCAAGCTGACATACAAGCTCAGCTAAATGAACTTAATCGAATACAATCAGCACAAAGACTGGAAAAAGTCAGAGCATTGCCTCCAGCGGAAACTACCTTCACACAAAACGGTATTACTTTTAATTGCGTTGGAACTAAATGTGAAGTAATTTCTCAACCAACAGCATCTCCAACATCCTCAGTTATCTCGATTTTACCTTTTGCCATTGTTGGAATTGTTCTAATTGTCATTTTATTATTTTTGAGGAGGAGATCATAATGTCATGCATAACTCAAGCAGATATGGCTAAAGTTGAGAATCAAGTGCTACAATATGAAATTGCTAGAGCTAGTGTTATGGCAGAATATCAAGCAGAGTATGACAAAAGAATACCATACCAACGTTATTCAGGAGACACTGGAAATGAAAAGTCAGTTTTACTTCGTTTAACACCTCTAACAGCTCAGATGCATGAAGCTAGACGACAAAGAGATGAGTTTAAAAAAATGGAAATTTGTGAGGATATTGAGAAAAAAAAGGCACAGCAAGCTCAAGTTGTTGCCACTGAAAGAATTAAAGAACTTGAGGAGCAATTAATTTTATCAGGAGAAGAATTTTCAACTGTAAAAGCAAAACACCAAACACTCACTAACCAATATATTATTGCCATTGCTGGAATTGTTCTCATTGGCATTTTATTTTTTAGGAGGAGAGCATAATGCCTAGAGATGTATCTCCGAGAACTTTGGGATGGACAGCAGATCCAATTACTGGAAAAAAAATTTACTTTACAAAATTTGGGACTCAGCAACTCCAATTAATTGATCCAGCTCAACCAGCATTGGGAGTTAAGCAGATAGATGTTGGACAATCATTCAAAGGAATTACAACCAATATTCTCCCTAGTGGGTTTTTTGGGACTCCAACTATCAGAGATACAGCTTATCCTCCATTAACAATTACAAAAGGAGTTGGCACTACTCCTCCTCCTCCTTTTCCAAATGGCAATGAAGAAGAATGTGATTTAGGATGTCTATTAACAGGGAGAGGATGCGATTGCGGATGCAAAGATTTGAAACCATGCACAACTTGTGATTCAGCAGTTTGTGCAGAATGTGATGCGTGGGATTTGCAATGTGAAGATTGCAGAAATAAAGCTGGAACTTGCACAACTCCTGAAACAACAGAATGCGATTTAGGATGCTGGATAACTGGTAGAGGATGCAAATGCAATGATGATAATGGAGAGTGTGATTTTTGGGATATTGGATGCAAAGTTGGAAGCTGGTGGGATAAGTACGGAATTGTTGTTATGATAATCGGAGGATTAATTGGATTGGGAATTGTGTTATGGTTATTGAGACCATTATTTTCAATGATAGGAGCTTTCAAAGGAGGTTCACCATAATGGTTACAACACAAAAAACATTGAATAATGCTAAACGTAGATTGAAAAAAGTAGAAAGTGAAACAAAAAGGAGAAAAAAACAGTTGGATAAGCAAATGATGAAGTTAAAAAAGTTGCAGTTGAGGAACGAGGAACGTCAACATCAAGCCCAAAAAAAAGTAACTGATCTACATATCAATAAAAAAACAATTACATTAAAACAATTCCAGACATTTCAAAAAACTGGAAAAAAGCCTAAAGGATGGGGTTGGAAAAATTAATGGGAATGATAACTGGAGTTCCAAATTGGCTTTCATTACTTGTTGCAGTTGGAGCTTTAGCCTATATCACACGAAACACATGGAGAGGTAAAATAGGACTATGACAAAAAAATGGACAGCTAAAGAAATTTATGCTGAATTTCTTAAACTAGAAAGAAAAACAAAAAAACAAAAACCTAAAAAAAGAAAGAGAGCTAAAAGTACATCAATTTTGGGAGGATGGAATTAATGAGTTTTGACGGAGACCTCTATCCATCAGCAGGAGCAACATCTGTACTTTCTACGAAAGGAGATATTGTGCGCTATGATTCTCAGAGAGAAAGATATGGAATTGGATCAACTGGCCAAGTTCTTGCAGTTGCATCAGGTTTACCAGCATGGAGTGATGCAAGTTCTTTAACTCATTCAATCGCAATGGAGATAGCTTGCTCCGATGAAACAACAGCTCTCACAGTTGCAGATGATAAGGTAACTTTCAGAATGCCTTATGCGATGACTTTGAATAATGGAATCGCTGGAGTTAGAGCTTCATTAACAACCGCTGGAACTACATCAGGCGTTACAACTATTGACATTGAGCAAGGAGGAAGCACCATTTTGAGTACGTTGCTTACAATCGACTACTTAGAATTTACGAGTTATACTGCTGCAACTCCAGTTGTAATTTCTACAACTGCTCTGACGGATAATGCTGAGATAACTGTTAATGTAGATGGTCTTTCTGGAGGAGCAACAGAGTCGGGTTTGAAAATTCAACTTATCGGAACTTTGACATAAATGACTAACGAAACAAAAATACCAAAATTTGTTTTTCGTGGTTATAAAAGTACGAATAAGGGCAATGACTGGAAAAAACAGCAAACTGAATTACGGTTTTTCTGTACTTGTGAGACTTGTTGGTGGTGCAAACTTAAGGCGATGTTGGATTGAGTTACTTAGTTAATCCCTATATGGTAACATCAGCATCGGAAAGCTGGATTCCAACATTAAACGGGTCAACACCTGATTCAGATGGTGTAACAAGAACTCAAAGTACAAGTGGAGCTGGAGTTGATGTATGGACTACAACTGATACTGGAGTTTTTACACTTGACACTTCCAATGTTCAACTTTTGGGATATAAAACAAGTAATACTGGTAAACAAGCCATGTACACCAAAATGCCATTTGCCTTAGCTACTGCTGGTTTTACAATAGATTTTACTGTTGTTTTAGGTGGTGGTAACGATAATAACACAAATGTTTTTTTAACAACTGGTAGTTTTGC
>Ga0310342_100001502_pt1 | contig 14510 bp, 15 predicted proteins | sample S15DNA20500_MG_FD_206155 | JGI IMG/M metagenome (GOLD analysis project Ga0310342, IMG submission 206155) | Marine microbial communities from station ALOHA, North Pacific Subtropical Gyre - S1503-DNA-20-500_MG | ecosystem: Environmental > Aquatic > Marine > Oceanic | place: Pacific Ocean: North... | reverse complement strand
AGGTGTTCTACGTCTTCTTGAAGCAATTAGAACTCTTGGTTTGATTGATAAGACCAAGTTTTATCAAGCGTCATCATCAGAGATGTATGGATTAGTTCAGGAGAATCCGCAGACAGAGAAGACTCCTTTCTATCCTCGTTCTCCTTATGGAGTAGCAAAACTTTATGGTCATTGGATCACTAAGAACTATCGGGAATCATATAATATTTTTGCTTGTTCAGGTATTCTTTTTAATCATGAGAGTCCTCGGAGAGGAGAGACTTTTGTAACTAGAAAGATTACTAGAATCATGTCAAGAATTCATCTTGGTATGGTTAAGTGTTTATATCTTGGTAATCTCGATGCAAAACGTGATTGGGGACATGCTAAGGATTATGTGAGAGCAATGTGGATGATGCTCCAACAAGATAATGCTGATGATTATGTAATTGCTACGGAGAAACAGATTACTGTTAGAGAGTTTGTAGAGAAGACTGGTAAGGTCTTGGGTATGAATATAGTTTGGGAAGGTTCGGGTTTAGAAGAGATTGGAATTGATACCAATACAGGTAATAAAGTAGTAGGAGTAAGTCCTCGGTACTTCCGTGATTCAGAAGTAGAGTCTTTGTTGGGTGATTCTACTAAGGCAAGGACAGAATTAGGATGGGAACCTGAGATTACTGTCGAGCAGATGATTGAGGAGATGGTAATAAAAGATCTTCGTCTTGCTGAAAGAGAAAGATTTATTAATGAGAGTGGGTATGGGGGATATATCTATGAAGATTGAAGATAAAATCTATGTTGCAGGACATACAGGACTCTTGGGATCTTCTCTTGTTCGCAGGTTGGGAGAAGATGGATATAGAAACCTTGTTTTAAAAACTAGTAATGAATTAGATTTAAGAGATCCTAATAAAGTTAAAGATTTTTTTGATAAAGAAAGACCTGATTATGTGTTTTTCTGTGCTGCTTCATGTGGAGGAGTTCAGTCTAATCTTAATAATCCAGTGAATTATATACAAGATAATTTAGATATTCAAAGTAATATTATTAAGAATTCCCATAATTATAAAGTAAAGAAATTATTATTTGTAGGATCTGCTGCTACATATCCACACGATTGTGAGCAACCTATTAATGAAGAAGCATTACTTTCTAATTATTTGTCCCCTGCCAATGAGTTTTATTGTATTGCAAAGATTGCGGGGATAAAATTATGTCAGGCATATAAAAAAGAGTGTGGAGATAATTTTATTTCGGTACAACCTAATAACATATATGGTCCTAAGGATAAGTTTAATGAGTCTAAGGGACATGTAATTGCTGCTATGATTACAAAGTTTCATAAAGCAAAGAAAACATTGAGTTCTGAGGTATCTTGTTGGGGATCTGGAAATGCACGGAGGGAATTTATTTATGTTGATGATCTTGCAGATGCATTATTATTTGTAATGAATACTTATAATGATATTGAACCAATTAATATTGGTGCAGGTAAGGATTATACGATAAAAGAAGTGGCACAAATGGTATCTGATGTGGTAGAATATGAGGGTAAAATAGAATGGGATATTACCAAACCAGAGGGAGTATCTCAGAGATTGTTAGACTCGTCAAAACTTTTTTCTATGGGATGGACACCAACTTATGGGTTGTTAGAAGGTCTTACAACAACTTATGATTATTACAAATTGGAGGTAAAATGATGTATTGGCCATTAATGGAAGATGCGATTACTTTGAAGGATCGTTTAAAGATGGCATCCTTTATTATGACTAGTAGTAGACTTACTAACGGTCCTAAGGTTCGTGAACTAGAAGAGAAATGGTCTGAATGGTTGGGTGTTAATCATTCTCTTTATGTGTCGAGTGGTAGTGCTGCTAATACTTTATTAGTTTCTACTATGAAGGAATATTATGAGTGGAAAGATGGTGATAAAGTTCTTGTTCCTGCATGTACATGGGTTACTAATGTTGCTCCTATCATTCAAGCAGGTTTAGAACCAATCTTTTGTGATATTAACCTTGATAATTATTCATTTGATGAAGACGAATTAAAATATATTGCACAACAGCATCCTGACATTAAAGCCGTATTCATTACACATCTTATTGGGTTTTCATCCGACGTAGAAAAGGTTAAAGAGATTTTTCCTGATGCTCTTATCATGGAAGATGTATGCGAATCTCATGGGGTAGAAGGTCCTAATGGAACTAAGAGAGGGGTAGATTGTATTGGTTCTACTTTTAGTTTTTATTTTGGTCATCATATAACCACTATTGAAGGTGGTATGGTAAGTACTAATGTGGAGGGTCTAAATGAGATGATGAAGATGAAGAGGAGTCATGGTATGGCTCGTGAAGCATCTCCTTCTCTTTTTCGTTATTATGCTCAGCTGAACCGAGATATTGATCCTTCATTTTTATTCATGACAGATGGATATAATTTAAGGAACCATGAAATATGTGCTGTTTTGGGTCTGTCACAGATGAAAAAATTAGATAAAAATATTGATATTCGTAGACGTAACTTTTCTCATTGGTGGGTAAAGGTGAAAGCATCTTTACATCAATATTATTGTCCTCAATTTCAAAAAGGAAATAGTAGTTTTTCTTTTCCAATTATTCCTCGTGATGAAAAGTTAACTCCTATTCTTAAAGATAAGTTAAGGGAGGAGGGGATTGAATACCGTCCTATTATTAGTGGTAATCTTCTACGTCATCCTGCATTTAGAAAGTATAAGTTATGTACAGAGAGGGAAAACCCCAATGTATGTACGCTTCATCGTAATGGATTATATGTTGGTAATAGTCAATTTGTTAATACAAAGAAAGTAGATAGACTTATTGAAGTTATGGGTGTATAATATAAATATCCAGGCTTATTAAATTTACTGAGGTTAAAAAATGGTAGAAAGACGAAAGACTGCGCTGGTGTGTGGTGCTGGTGGATTCATTGGCAGCCATATGGTGAGAAGATTGAAAGATGAAGGATATTGGGTGCGTGGTGTGGATGTTAAGAGTCCTGAATACTCTGATACAGCAGCAGATGAATTTATTAGTGGTAATCTAACTGATCCTTCATTTGTAGATAGAGTAGTTAGGTTTGATGGATATACGGGAAATTTCTATCATTCAGTACCCGAACAATATAAAGAACCATTTGATGAAATCTATCAGTTCGCTGCTGATATGGGTGGTGCAGGATTTGTTTTTTCTGGCGAAAATGATGCAGAGATCATGCACAATTCTGCTTCTGTTAATCTTAATATTCTTGAATCATTAAAGAAGTTGCAAGAAAGATATGGTGATGGATGGAATCAGATTCCAGTTGATATGCAACGTCATACTAAGATATTTTATTCTAGTTCTGCTTGTATGTATCCTGAGTATGCTCAGATGGAGGTAGAAAATCCAGGATTAAAAGAATCTGATGCATATCCTGCTGGTCCTGATAGTGAGTATGGTTGGGAGAAGTTATTTTCTGAAAGATTGTACTTCGCATATAATCGCAACCATGGAATTCCTATTCGTATTGCACGGTATCATAATATCTTTGGACCAGAAGGTACATGGACTGGGGGTAGAGAGAAATCTCCTGCGGCAATGTGTCGTAAGGTAGCAGAACTTCCTGCTAGTGGTGGTGATGTAGAGATATGGGGTGATGGAGAACAGACTCGTTCATTCTTATATATTGATGAGTGTATTGAAGCTACCCGTAGATTGATGGATAGTGATTTCATGGGACCAGTTAATATTGGTTCAGAAGAAATGGTAACTATTAATAGACTTGCTGATACTGCTGCTAAGGTGGCAGGTAAGACTATTAATAAAGTACATGTGGATGGTCCTCTTGGGGTCCGTGGACGTAATTCTAACAATGATTTAGTCCGTGAGAAATTAGAATGGGATTATTCGCAGACATTAGAAGAAGGAATTCGTAAGACTTATGAATGGATTAATGAACAAGTATCTGCTGTGATATGAAAATTTGTTTCCATACAGGTGGACATTTAGGGGATTTTATTTTAACAATCCCCTTTCTTAATTTAATAATTAATAAGTATCCTGATAATGAATATTATCAGCTTGTTCATGGTATGGAAGGAACTCGTTATCCAGATAGTCTTATTAAGACAGTTCCACATTTGATTCCTAGTGAAACTCTATGCGGTGATATTAATATTCCTACATGGTTTTGTGATCCTTCTTATACACATTTACATTTAACCGGAGAAGAAGCGGATAAGGTATTACGTCCTTATGATATGGTTTCTATTCAGAAGTATTATTGGAAGCATGTCTTTAAGAACAATAATTTTGATATAAAAATACCTTCTGATTTAGGTATGGAATTTAATTTTGAAAATATTTTAGATAAGGACTCTATTAATTCTATTGATAAATTAGGTGAAGATTCTAAAAAGAAAATTCTTTTTATTAATATAAAAGGAAGATCTGGACAAACAGATAATAATGATTGGTTAGGAAGGATTGATACTATTTCAAAGTTATATCCTGAGTGGAATTATTATTATACTAATGAAGAGGATATAGAAATAGAGAATGAAAATATCATTCCTACACCTTCTATTTTTGGTAATCATGAATCCGATTTAGTTCATAATGCTTATCTCAGTACTTTCTGTGATATAATAGTGGCAAGGAATTCTGGTGCTTTTCAAGCTATTTCTATGCAAAATAAGAATGTCTTAGATGAGAATAAGATATTCATTACCCAAACCCAAGACAATACTCATAAACCAGACTTAGAATGTTTCTATAATAGAACCATTTATAAGGCAGAGAATATACACACTAGGGTTAGTCAAGAAACATTCTATAAATTAGAGGAGATTTTGTGGTCATGTCAGTAAATGTAAGAGAAATTAACTATGAAGAGACTCTGAATATTGATAAGTCAGTATTCCAACGAGAGAATTGGTATTTGATGGCATGGGGGATGGGAGATGCTACTGCGGCCACTCTTTTCTTAGAATCTCGTTCTCCTGTACCTTATAAAATTTTATGTCAGAAGAGGGTTTTTAATGGTATTAAATTTATTCTTGATAACTATACTCCTTATCCTCATAAGTGTTTAGAAGTTCTAATTTATCCTGATGATTTTCAGGTCTATAAGGGATATCCCTTTGATCAGGAAGAGATTATGATGTCATGTAATGGGTTCTTCCCTCAGGATCCAAAGTGTATGGCAGACGCTCATAAGTATGGTAAATTAAAAGTAGCACATATGTCATTTAATATGTGGGATTTTTGTAGTAACATTCATCAAACAGGAGTTCTTCAAAAAGCATATGATTATGATCTAAAAGCAACGAAAGATATAGAAGAAAAGACTTGTATTTTATTCCCTGAACGTGGAGACAGTTATCAATTACCAGATAATTTCTGGGATAATATTGTAACTAAAATGAAGGAACGTGGTTATAAAGTCATTGTTAATATGACTAAGAAAACTAATGTCTTTAAGAATCAAAAGATCTTTGAGGGAACAGAGGCATTGGATAAGTTTGAGTTACAAGATATGATGGATCATTTAGTTAGACATAAGAATTTGGTGGTTATGGGACAAGCATCTGGTATATTTGATTTGTTTAAGTATGCAGGATTCTTAAAGATTATGTTCTTTATTGATTATGAGGATCCTACTATGCCTGATCCAACCAGAGCAGGGTATCCAAACGCACATCTTTGTGAAACACCCTTTACGAGAAATCATATAGATATTAAGATATCACAGTTTGATGTGACAGTACTTGATTTAATTACACCATAGGTAAAGATTATGAGTATGCTTGGACCATATGCTTCTTGGAAGAAGGACACGGGATATGCTTTTTGGAGTGGTGATTCCACTAAGGAGTTTGTTGGAATATTTGAAAGGATAAACATTCAACCCAAAGGTGTTATTCATGTGGGTTTGTATGATTTTATTGAGTATGGATGTTATACAAAGTTATTCGGACAGAATGTAATCGGAGTAGAAGCGAATCCTGATATTTATGAGCATATGGCAAAGCCAGTGGGAGATAAGTGGGGTTTTAAAATTCTTAATGAGTTTACTTATAAGGAAGATAATGTAGAGAAAGACTTTTGGATTTGTCCTCATGGGTTGGGATCTAGTTTCTATCCAGGAAAACCTGAGTGGGGTAAGGTTCATTCTATTAAGGTTAAGACAAAGACTCTTGCTACTATCATTGAAGAAAATGATGTAGATATGAATAACTTTGATTTCTTAAATATCGATGTAGAGGGTGCAGAACTTGATGTATTGATGGGGTTTGAGAAGTATCTTGATTATATTAATGTGGTAGACTTAGAGACTACCTTTGATGATAGACATGGTGCTGATGCTCCTCACCAGAAGATTGCGGACTGGTTAACGGAACGTGGATTTGTTCTTACAGAAATGTCTCCTGAGTATCAGAGAGAGGGTCAAGGAGACTCTCTTTTTGTGAGGAAGGATAGGGAACATACACCATTTAAAGATGGTAATGCAGGGGATGCTATCTTTGGGAAGGGATATCTCGAAGAGAATTGGGATGTATTTCCTTGGTCTAAATGGAAGTAATTTACTTTTAATTAAATGAAAATTGAAGTTGCTAATGGTGAGATAGTAGATAAACTTACTATCCTTCAAATTAAATTAGAGAATTCTAATAGTGAAGAGAAAACACAACAGATTCTTAAAGAACTTAATTATCTTAAACCTTTAGTTGAAGGATTAGATGTTCCTGAGGAGATGGTTGATGAGCTGAAAGCAGTTAATCAGAAGATATGGGATACAGAAGATAGTATTCGTTTATGTGAGAAGAACGGTCAGTTTGATGGTGTGTTTGTTCAACATGCACGGGATGTTTATTATAATAATGATGAAAGATTTCATGTAAAAGCAAGGATTAATAAGCATACTGGTAGTAATTTCACGGAACAAAAGATTCTTCCTGATTATCAGAAATGAAACCTTGTATAATTAAACAACCCGCAGGGATAGGAGATGTCTTTTATTGTCAAAAGATTGCTCATTATATGGTACATCATGGATTTGATGTTATATGGCCATTAAGACCTGATATTGCATGGATCGGTGATTATATTAAGGGATATGGTATTACTTTTTGTACTACCGAAGATGATTTCCCAGGTAAGGATATCTATGATACTGCTGGTGGATATGTAATAGAAGATAAAGGGGCTTTTATATGTCCTGCCACAGCAGATTTAACTCATAATGACGGTAAGACTATGAGTTCTAAGCTTACGATGCTTGGAATGGATCATGAAGATTGGAGAGATTACTTTTTATTTAAGAGGAACCTTGATAAAGAAGATGATCTATACTATAATGTATTGGGACTGAAAGATGATTCTGAATATGTCTTCATCAGTAATCTTTATAACACTGATATTAGGGATAGTAAATTTATTTCTAAGGATCAATTTGATCTACCAGTAGTGGAGTTACAGATTCTAAATGGGTTTACACTATTTGATTGGTGTAAGGTCTTAGAAAAGGCAAAGAAAATCTATACAGTTAATACTGCTATCAATTATATTATTGATGTACTTGACACTTCGTATGATGAGTATGTAATCTATGCTCATGATGAGGAGAATAAACCACAAATTGATTATCTATTTAAAAAACCCCATACTATGCTATGCAGATCATAGAATTTAAAGGTGATAAGTATCCTGGGTTTCAAGCATTTGGAAACGCAGCACAGTTTGCTATTCCTTATGCCAAATACTTTTGTAATGGTACAGGATACGATATTGGTTGTATGAAATCTGAGTGGTCATTGCCTGGTTCAACTCCTATTGATTTGGACTTTGATGATCCATATCATGCAGATAATCTTCCTGATGGTCAGGTAGATTATATTTTTTCTAGTCATTGTTTAGAGCATGTTCCTGACTGGGCAGGTACTCTATTGTATTGGACAGAAAAATTATGTGATGGAGGGATTTTATTTCTTTACCTTCCTCATCATGATCAAAAGTATTGGAGACCCTGGAATAATCGTAAGCATCGTCATGCTTTCTTTCCTGAAATAATAGTTGATTTTATGGAAGAAAACGGTTATACTAATATTTTTAGTAGCCAAAGAGATCTAAACCATTCCTTTATTGTAGTTGGAGAAAAAAACTAATGGGTCAATTGAATCAAGCAATTAAAATTAAAAATGTTTTAGATTACTATGACATTAAAAATTTTGTAGAGACAGGAACTGGACAAGCAGAGGTCGTGAGATCGGTATATGAAGCAAATGAGGATTTAAATATTCATACTATTGAAGTAGTTGAGGAGATATTTGATCAGAACAAAATTAAATTTTCTTATCTTAAAGATGTAAGTTGGCATTTGGGTACTTCTTTTAAGATTCTTCCTGAAATCCTTCCTACCTTTGATGGTAATACTTTATTCTGGATGGACGCACATTTTCCTGGTGCAGATTTTGGATTTTCTTCTTATGGGGATGAGAAAGATATGGATAAGAGACTTCCCTTACAAAAGGAATTGGAAAGTATAGTCCAGAGTAGGGATGTAAAGAATGATGTTTTTGTTATTGATGATCTTCGCATCTATGAGGATGGTCCTTTTGAGACTGGTAACTGGGATGAGAGAACTAAGTATGGGGGTGACGGAATAGGATTCATTGAAGATATTTTTGAGGACACTCATTATATTGGACGATCTTATAATGCACAAGGATCTGTTATATTATTTCCTATAACTAGGGATATGTCTGATAATCTTCTTGTTGGGTCTGCTGAATAATGGATAAAAAAATTCTTATTACAACTTGGTGTACGGATGATTATCGGGATCTAGTTGGTCTTGATAAGTTAATGAATTCCGTTCAATATTTTCATCCTGGTATTGAACATAAAATTATTGATACTGCGGCCACGAATAGTATTAATGAAAAGTATCAATGGATGAGACCAATTTGGATGATGGCAGCAACCTGTCTTCCTTATATCAATGATTATGATATGGTGGTTCATTTAGATGGGGATTGTGTAGTGGCAGGACCAATGGATGAATTCTTTAATTGTGATGCTGATATTATAGGAGTAAGAAATAATAATAGTTATGGTAAAGCAGGTTCACATCCTGGTATTACTATTACTCATCTGGATCCCTTTGGTGATGGATCTGAGATACCTATGCAGGGATTTATTAATGCAGGTTTAATTGGTGCAAATAGTAAAGAATTTTGGGAAGACTGGCATGATGTTAATGAGCAGTCGGATAAAATTAAGAGAGGGGTTGATCCTTATGCTCATGGTATTGGGGATGAGAATGATACCTTGAATCAAATATTTCATTGTGATAGATATACTTCTAAGGTTATTGATGAGCAGGGTAGTGGGGTATCCTATGGTCTTTCTAGTTGTTGGGGTAATGATCCTCGTAATCACTGGGAAAGTTGGTCATCAATTTACGTAAAAGATAATGGATTATATTTAGATGATCCTGTTACAGGAGAGACGATGCGTATTAAAGTAATGCATCAAGCAGGGGGTGGTCTTGCTGCTGAACTCAATAAAGCAGCAGGTGGATTTAGAAACTGGCTATCGACTGTCGTTTCTTCTGAGGTTAATGATTATTTGGAGGTAGTTACTCGTGGATGATCTGATTTCAAATCTTCTGGATGGTGTTACTCCTCCCTATTTTGCTAATAGTGGAGAGTTTATTCCTGGTAAATCATCAGTTTATTATTCTGGTCCGTATTGGGACAAGAGAGAACTAGAAGCGATGTTGAAGGCTCTTCTACATGGAAGATGGTTACCTTCGGGAGAAGAAGTTAATAAGTTTGAGAGGAAATTTTCTAAGAAGTTTAATAAAAAGCATTCCTTGATGGTGAACTCTGGTAGTTCTGCCAATCTGATTATGCTCAGTGCCTTAAAGAAGAGGTTTGGGTGGGAAGATGGTGATGAGATTATCGTATCTGTGGTAGGATTCCCCACTACTATTGCACCTATTGTACAGTGTGGACTGAAACCAGTCTTTGTTGATATTGATTTTAGTGATCTTAATTGGGATGTAAGTCAAATTGAAGGTAAGATTACTCCTCGGACACGGGGTGTTATATCTTCTCCTGTTTTAGGAAATCCTTACGATTATGATCAGATTTTAGATATATGTGAAAGAAATAAGATACAATTGATTGCTGATAATTGTGATTCATTGGGTAGTAAATGGGAAGGAAAGTACCTTACAGACCATGCAATTGCTGCTTCATGTTCTTTCTATCCTGCTCATCATATTTGTACTGGTGAGGGCGGTATGGTGTCCTCTGATGATGAAGAATTGATTACTATTGCTCGTCAACTTGCTTGGTGGGGAAGAGATTGCTATTGTGTAGGTTCTCAGAATCTTTTATCATGTGGAACATGTGGGAAGAGATTTGATAAATGGATTGAAAATTATGACGGTATTATCGATCATAAGTATGTCTATACTCAGATGGGATACAATCTAAAACCTATGGATTTTCAAGGTGCTATTGGGTCTGTTCAAGTTGAGAAACAAGATGAGATTCATTATCATAGAAGATTGAATAAGAAGCGTATTCAAAAGCACTTTGAACAGATAGATGGGGTTCATAGTCTTAACGAATTACCTAAGGCAGAAACTAGTTGGTTTGGTGTTCCTATTGTATGTAAAGATAAAGAGACAAAGAATAATTTGGCTCAGCATTTAGAATTAAATAAGATACAAACTAGAAATTATTTTGCAGGAAATCTTTTAATGCATCCGGGTTATAGTCATCTGGATGATTATAGGAAGTATCCCAATGCTTCACGGGTTCTTGATGAAGTTTTCTTTGTTGGGTGTTCTCCTGTGATTACAGATGAAATGATTGATTATATTGGTATAATTATTTCAAGATTTAAAAATTATCTTAAAATTTAAAATGAGAGTTTCTGATTATATTATTAAAAGAATATATGAAGCAGGAGCGAAGCATATATTCATGGTAACTGGTGGTGGTTGTATGGGTCTTAACGATGCCATTGCTGTTAATAATGACATCATTCCTATTTGTAATCATCATGAGCAGGCTTCTGCCATGGCAGCAGTTGGAACGGCGAAATATACTAATAATCTCTCTGCAGTATGTGTTACTAGTGGGTGTGGTGGAACTAATACGATGACGGGTGTACTGGAAGCATGGCAAGATAGTGTTCCTGTTATTTTTTTATCTGGTAATGTGAATCTTCAACATATGAGTATGCATAAGGTTCGTAGTTTAGGACCTCAGGAAGCACATATAGTTGATGTAGCCAGACCTATTACTAAGTATGCAGTAGTAGTAGAAGATGCTAGTGAAGTGGAAAATATAATGGATGAAGCCATTAGAATGGCTACAACTGGTCGTCCTGGTCCAGTGTGGGTTGATGTTCCATTGAATATTCAGAATGCTCCTTATGTAGATCCGTGTGAAGAGGTTGGTGAGATGCTTGCACAGGCAGAACGACCTCTCATTGTGGCAGGTAATGGGATTAATTGTGCTAAAGGTAGAGAAGACTTTATTAATTTTGTAAATAAAACTCAGATTCCTGTGGCAACCACCTATAATGGTATTGATTTGATTCCATCTGATCATCCTTTATTTGTAGGAAGGGTGGGTATTAAAGCAACAAGAGCAGGTAATTTTGCTATGCAAAATAGTGACTTGCTTTTAGTAATAGGGTGTAGGATGCCTGTATCAGTTACTGGATATAATTATAATGACTTTGCTAGAGAGGCAAAGGTTATTGTAGTGGATGTGGATAAAGAAGAACACTCTAAGGATACTATTAAGATTGATAACTTTATTAATATGGATGCAAAGGAATTCTTGAATAGAGTTTCTGTTTCATCTTTAGATATTGATGGATGGGCAAGGCAGTGCTTGAAGTGGAGAGAACAATGGCCTATTTGTTTAAAGGAAAATGGGGATGGGGATAGGATCAATCTATATTATTTCATGGATCGTCTTAATGAATTAAAGAGATCGGATGATGTTGTCGTTGCTGATGCTGGATCGGCGTTTTATGTTTGTGCTCAGAGCACCTATATTAGGGATAAACAAAGGTATATAACATCTAGTTCTCAGGGTGATATGGGATTCACTTTACCTGCGTGTATTGGGGTTGCATTAGCAAGAGAAGGTGATGTGATTGGTATTTCTGGGGATGGGTCTTTACCATTTAATGTTCAAGAACTTCAAACTATTGTTCATCATAATCTTCCTGTTAAATTATTTGTATGGAATAATGATGCTTATCTTTCTATTAGGAATACGCAAGATAGATTCTTTGAAGGTAGGCATATAGGAACTACTCCTAAGAGTGGAGTGTCATTACCTTCGGTTGAAAAGATTGCACATTCCTATGGTATTCCTTATCTTTATGCTGACTTATCTAATCTAGATGAATCGATTAAAAACACTATTAATTATGATGGTCCAGTTATTTGCGAAGTCATGTGTAAGATTAAACAAGAAGTTATACCTACTCTGATGGGTAAATTGAATGAAGATGGTAGTATGACTCCTAAACCGTTAGAAGACATGTATCCTTTTTTATCAAAGGAAGAGTTGCACAGGAATATGATTGTGAAACCAGTGAAAGAATAATGAAGAGTGTTGGTATACTGGGGAGTGGAAAAATTGCAATAGACCTGTTGGTAAAGTTATCCAAGCAAGATGATTATCAATGTGGAGTAATGGCAGGAAGAAGAAAAGGAACAGATGGTTCTAGGATTGCCGAAGAATTAAATGTACCTTTTCAAGATACTAGTATTACTGGGTTATTAGATTATAAGGATGATCTGGATTTAGTTATTGATGCCACTAATGCTATTGATCATCTTTCTCATTGGGATATTTTGAGGCAGAATGGTATTAGTGTTATTGATATGACTCCTTCTGATGTGGGTAGTAATTATTTTCCATATCTTTCTAAGATTTATACTAACAAAGTTTGTAATTTAAATATGGTAAGTTGTGGAGGACAAACTTCTATTCCATATTTAAAGAAGATGGTTGATGTGGTTGATGATTGTAAGTATATTGAAGTGGTATCTTCTATTTCTTCTAAAAGTGCTGGTATGGGAACTAGGATTAATCTAGATCAGTATATTTCTAATACAGAGAAGGCAATCACACGGCATACATCGGTTAATAATGTTAAGGTTATGTTGATTATTAATCCAGCAGAGCCTCCTGTTTCTATGAAGACATCTATTTCTATGATGTGTAGTAAAGTATCAGATGCCGTTGTCAATAGAGTGGCAGATGAAGTAGAATTGCAGATGAAAACTTATATTCCTGGATTTAATATTATTGTTAAACCTCAGTGGATTGAGAATAGATTAATAACTACTATTATGGTTAGGGGTGCGGGAGATTATCTGCCTTCTTATGCTGGTAATTTGGATATTATCAACAGTGCAGCAATTTTTGCTATAAAGGATTTACTTAAATGACTGTAAAATTTTTAGATACTTCTTTAAGAGATGGGAGTCATGCATTAGGTCATACTTTAACACCTGAAAAGATAGAGGTGGTGTGTAAGTCATTGGATAAGACAGGGGTAGATGTGATTGAGGTGGGTCATGGTAATGGTATTGGTGCAAGTTCATGGCAAGTGGGATTTTCTTCTTATCCTGATGAAGATCTTTTAGTAGCCGCAAGAAATAATATTCATAATGCAAAACTAGGGGTACATGTAATGCCTGGAATTGCTACTTATGAAAGAGATATTAAGAAAGCATTGGGAATTGGTGTTGATTATTTTCGTGTGGGATCTCATTGTACTGAGGCTAATATAACTAAGATTTTTATAGAAAAATTACGTCAGGAAGGTAAGATGGTATGGGGTGCATTGATGATGAGTCACATGGCTACTCCTCAGATTCTTGTAGAGCAAGCAAAGATGATGCAATCCTATGGAGCAGAGGGAATAGTTATCTATGATTCTGCTGGCAACTATGGACCTAGTGAAGTATCTAATAGAATTGCAATATTAAAAGATTTTTTAGATATTGAAGTAGGATTTCATGCTCATAATAATTTGGGACTTGCTATTGCAAATGCCTTTGCAGCCCTTAATTCCGGTGCTACAATGATTGATGGTGCTATAAATGGATTTGGAGCAGGAGCAGGTAATCTTTCACATACTTTATTTGCTGCTGCATGTAAGGTAGAAAATTTATCTTATGGTCTTGATCTTGATGAAGTTTTGAATACTGTAAAGATATTTGAGACTAATGTATGTGATACGATCCCTAATCCTAAGGAAATACATATTATTAGTGGTCTTTATGGAGTCTTTTCTGGATTTATAAAACAAGTTCAAAAAGTTGCTGTTCACTATGAGGTAGATTCACATGAATTGTTTAAAGAATGTGGTCGTAACAATTTGGTAGCAGGTCAGGAAGATTTGATTGTTGATTTGGCATGTAAATTAAGGGACAGAAAATGAGTAAAGGTAGAATTCTTTTTACTGGTA
>Ga0310342_100001501_pt1 | contig 14511 bp, 20 predicted proteins | sample S15DNA20500_MG_FD_206155 | JGI IMG/M metagenome (GOLD analysis project Ga0310342, IMG submission 206155) | Marine microbial communities from station ALOHA, North Pacific Subtropical Gyre - S1503-DNA-20-500_MG | ecosystem: Environmental > Aquatic > Marine > Oceanic | place: Pacific Ocean: North... | reverse complement strand
GTGTCCTTTGGTAGTACGCCGAACTCTTTAGCGAATTTTTTGACATCCCCTGACATATCGCCCATCGCTTCTTTTGATAACCCTGGCAATAGCGTAAAAACCTCATTCATCGAATTTTGGAATCCGACGAATTCTTTTACGCCTGCCACGCCCACGCCAACGATGGCCGCCCCCGCGGCCGCCGCCGCGCCCAAAGCCGCCTTCCCCGCAATCCCGGCCAACTTCCCCCCCCACGACGAAGTTTTTTTACTCGTTTGGGCCAGACCTTTATCATAGTCGCTCGCATCCGTGGCCAATTCGACCACTAGCCGCTCCAAAGTCGCCATCTGCAATATTCCTTTTAGTCTGCCGAAACTACGTCAGAATCGGGGGTGGGCGTCCGCTCGTCTTTCCCACCGTAGGCGGCATTAAGCATTTCCACAAACTGAAGCTGGCTCTGCCAACTTTTCGGTTGCGCCTTTTCAAAGTTTAGCAGAAAATCTGACACTTGGTAAGGTTTTTTGCGGGTCGTTTTACCCCGCTGTGTCTCCGCAACTACCATAGCCTGAATCGCTGCATGCCAGTCCGCCCGCTCATCTCCAAACGGTTCAATCCGGCTATAGGCTATCCAATCCACAAATTCACTTGCGGGCATTGTGTTTTTTAAGACGTGGATCGGTTGTCCCAACGCCAGTGCTAACTTGTGCCAGAATCTTTGCTCTGGCTGCTCCCGGATTTTTTTTCTGCTTCCTCCACACTGCTGTTCATGTCCGATAATTCTGTAGCGGTATCAGCCAATTGTTCGATCACCCGCGAACTCTTTTCAGCCAATACCTCCATGTCGCCATCGTCAAAAAGCCGCTTGCCATCACTATCAATCACTGTGCGCGCCACAATCCATGATTTCAACCCAGACATCTTGCGCGGATGTGCAATATTGCCTGTAGCCGTGTCAATAATTTCAAGGCTACGTATAGCCACCTCCTCCTTCTCTTCCATGGTGAATTCGCGCACATAGACCTCCCCGCCCCATTCTGGGATCACAACCAACGCTCGGCGTTTGGCGTCTGGCCGTAGCAGTTTTTCTCTACTAAGCATTCACATCTCCCTCCGCACTGGAAATAGCCCCCCCCAAAAATGGAGAGGGCTAGGGTGAAATTCTAAGAATCTAGGCCAAGCCAATGATCGGCTTGCCCGTAACCTTCAGCGTCGCACTTGCCGTAAGCGCGTCCGCCATCCCGCCGCTTGTTTCAAAGCCCGTCACATAAGCGTTGAATGTCCATTCTGTAGTGTCGTCGTCGGGGAAGACAAGTTTGCACTCTGCGACTACCGCCGGAGATGTGGCCAGCGCCCGAAGCAACCCATGAGCGGACGTCAACGCACCGGATGCGCTTTGGGTAACGTCCACTGGATCAAAAATAAGGTCGAGACTAATTTCCCCGCCGTCTTTAAGCCCAGGCCGATGCTCTCGCCATTGTTCAACGGAATCAAAGCTCGTCACATCGATAGTCTCCATCGAAAGCCCTGGGCCGCTAATGCCCGTTACCCCCGCGACTTTTACATAGACTGGCTCTGTCGCACTGTTTTTAATTTGGAACTGTATCCCGTGGGATCCATAACCTGTTGCCATTTTTCAATTCCTCCTAAATTCCTATAAGTACGTTACCCAGTTCGTCGACCAGATAAGTGCCGGATTCCGTTACCAGAAACGTGAAATCGTCTTCGATGTACGGTTTTCCTGTCCCCAAAAGCGTGACAGAGGCTGTCAAAGCGCCCTCTACTGCCGCCGTCGGTTCAAAGCCTGTCACAAACGCTCGGAACGCCCATTCTGTATCACCGGCGTCGGGGAAAGTAACCTTAAAAATCCCATACCCCCCCCCGCTCAACGTCGTCAACTTGCTCACGTGCGACGCCGCGCCTGGATCGAAGATCAGAGACATAGTTAGTTCCCCGATCTCTTTCGCACTGCCCACTGTGGTCCGATACCCACCGTCCGAATCATGCGTAGTCGTATCCTGGACGCCCGTTCCTAGCCCAGGCCCCTGTATATCATCGATCTGGGCTACGGTGACATAGCCATCAGCTGTGTCAAACTGTTGCAAAATTGCCCCAAACGCAGCGTATTGCGCCATACGTTCCCCCTATCCTCTCCGCCCTGTAATCAGCCGCTACCCACTTTGGAGCGGACAGGTTCGGAGCAGGTTACAAATTGCTCCAAAGATAGTATTCCACAATCCGGCGTTGATCATTCGTCTCCGGCGCGGGGATACTCCGATCATTCAAGCTTAGTGCCGCATCGATGCGCACTCCGGCCACCGTGCCCCGATAATGCTCCAATGCCCCGTGTAACGATTGGACTACATCCTGGACACTGGTAGCCGTTTCCCCCCACACATCGAATTGCATCCATGTCCGCATCAATCCCACATCCCCGCTATGTGCGTGCAAGCGCATCGTACTTACTCGCAAATAAGCAATAGCCGGCAACGTGCCCCGCCTTCGCGGAGCGGGCTCTATTCGATCCCCGACCAGACTGGCCAGCGTAGCGTCACCTGTGAGAATATCGACAATGCTTTCTTCCAGACTTGCCATCTGCATCCGCCCCTGATCTATACCCTTCCCCGATCTGGGAAAAGGTGGGAGAGCGCGGAGGGATCATCCCCTCGCAGTCGCCCGCAGAAAATCGCCCACTGCGAGCCTAAACTGACGCACAGCTGCGCCCTTCTGTTCGTCGAATGCTGGGCGCAAATATGGGTGCGCCGGAATCGTCACTCTCTTGGCAAATACCATCTGCCCATTAACCTCAAAAGCAAGCATACGGGCCTTCTTTGGGACAACAGTCCCGCCAAATTCCTGCATAGCTGCATATACCAGATCCGTGCCCACCAGTACGCGCACTCTTACGCCTTGCTTTTCCACCGTTTCCGAATGCAGGCTACGCCGGAGCGTGCCCGTAAGGTAAGGTGCCTTGTCTTTAGCGCTGTTCAAAATCTCCTGCGCGCCCGCGTGTAACGCCTCCTCTAGCACATTGGCTTGTCCTATGTCGCCTAGGTGCGCCAACTTGCGATTAAGCCGGTCTAGATTGCGCACGTGGGGCTTTTTCATAGGATAAGTTCCAAACCCAAATGCGTCGTTTTCCCTTGGCTATCAATGGTGACTGATTCAATATCGTACGTCACACCGTCCACTACTGCCCGGTGTTTTTCCGTGATGCTTGTATACGCGCCAGAGAATGCTAGCCGCTTGTCTCGACGGACAAATATCTGTTCACCGGTTTCCGTTTCCCCACTTCGGAGAGCCAAAGGAACGGTCAAAGAACAGGCCAAATTCACATGTCCTGTCAGATTTGCCCATGTGCGCGTCACCTCTCCCAACGCGGTGCGGCTCTCTGTCGCCACCTCGATTGTACAGGCTGACGTATAGAAGTTCGTTGCCAAACTTCCCAGCATTCCCGGGTGTACAATGCCCAGACTATTAGCCATAGTTTTGTAGTCAGCCCCGCAATACTTCATTAGCTAGCCGCTCACGGGCCGAAAAATCGTCAGTCACCCATTCCGCAATCTCAAACGCTCCATACACGGCAAACTCTTCGTCTTCGGCTTGCGCCCGCAGCAAAGCGGCCCGCTCAAACATCGCTCTGGCCGTGGCTGCTCCGTCCGTCCTCAAATCCATCAGAGTAATAACCTTCAAAACGAAAGCTTCATTGCTGGCAATCGTCTCCGATGCCAACGCTGCCGCCCGTTTCACACTACTCCCTTCGATGGAATAGAAAACATTAAGCTCCTCATCCTCGAACACATAATTTGTTGAATCTGTGTCGAAGATAAGGAGCCTTATTTTTCCAGCATCGGTACCGGTATCATAAGTAAACGCCATCTGTCACGTATCCCTTATCTGCGCCGTCCTTAGCTTGTCGAATGGTACCGACTAGGTAGAATGAACCCTCGGCCGATAGCTAGCTTTCTTCTGCAAGAGGTTTCTTTTTCCTGCGCCGGCTGGTGATTTCCTGATCCCTCGTCGCGGCGAGCAGTTCTATATTAGCATTAAGCGCTTGCATTTGCTCCACTAGCGCCATCAGATAAAATTCAACCGTAGAAGTTGCCAGAGGTAGCGTCGGCATTAGCTATTACTCCCGTTACTGCCCACCGCTCCTTGCGGGTCTAGCAACGTACCCCCATAACTGATCACGCCTTTAAAGTCCTGAGTCATCGTATCCCAGTCTCCTGCGTTCTGGTCAGCACCACCGCTTACGCGCATTGTGTTCGCCATCTTGCGGTATAGCTGGGGCTCCTCGAATCCACGCAAGAACCCGACCTCAGCAGCCGGCCGTGAACTATCTGGACGTACGTGCAAAATCCACGACGTATTGGGGTTGGTGGTGGCAACAATCGGAATGTACGGATCCATCACCGCCTCAATATTGCGGATAATCCAGTTATTCACTCGAATCGTCTGATTGCTTACTCCGCCCTCTGTCGCAACGTCCACCGTCAATTGATTAAGCAGATTCTGTACGGTCACGTGTAGCGCTGGCGGATATTGTAACACAACGCCCTCCACCAGAATCGGCTCCTCATTGGCGTCCGTAAATCCCAGCAACTTCTCGAAAGCCGTCCCCAAACTGTCGATCGCCAAATCGGGGTTGCCTGTCAGCAGGTTGCCGTTCCCAGAACTGAAGAAAGTTGCATCTGGTCCGCTCGCATCAAACAACAGATCTGTTACAAAGTGGGCAATACTACGCCGTCCACCCCGTCCCAGCCTGTCGGGGATGCTATCGAACGCGTCCAAATCATCATCCATAATCGCACGGAACGATAGCTTGACGCCCTTACTGTAAAGGCTCGGTTTATACGTGTACCCAGTCTCCTCCAAAGAAGTGTCATAGGTCAAGCTATCTTCTTCGGTCTGTTCCGTATAGCGCCCTTCCGCTCCGTCAAGTTTGACCCGACGTACAGTTTTGAAGTCTCGCATCGGTCTGCTTACACGTACATAACGTCGCCAGCCCTGCGGGAATTCTCGGAAGCGGCCCAAAATCATTCTATCTAGCACGTCCCCCATGAGCAAGGGAAAGTCGCTTGACGTGTAAGCCTCGCCGATCCGCATTATACCCGGGTAATTACTCTCAATCATTGGCGCTGGGCCGGTTTGGCTCGGATTAAGCGCCTCTCTAAGAACCCAGTCCGGCGCTCGTCCTGTAAGGAGATCGGACATCAATTCCGCTGCGCTGGCCACTTTACTCTCGTGCAACGGGTCGGTTGCATTATCCCAGCGCCCACCCGGATTGGACCTCCGGACAAGATTGTAGGCTCCAAGATCCGCGCCCCCATCATTGTAACGTTCGCCGTTCCCACTGTCAGCTGATTTTGCAAAAGTGATCGCCATTATTTCCTCCTATGTGGTCGCCGTGACCAGTACGTGAATGGTGTCCGTCGCATTGGCAGAGATCGCTTCGAGCGCAATCCCGACCTCTGCATCCGCACTACCGCTCGAATTGTTGACGCTAGTCGCGGGCGATCCCGTCCCGGTGTCGTGATAGTAAAGCTTTGCTCCTACCGCAATCCCCGATCCGGCGTTGTCGTCCACTAGTAAATCCCACACCTTCTCCCCAAAGTCCACAGTCGTCTTCGTGGCTGCGTTGCCGCCCTCTCCTTCATCTGTCAACGCCACACCCACCTTTGTGCCCACACGCACCGGGTCCGCCGTTTCCGGTGATGTCGGGTGCGTCACCACTACCGAAAATTTGGGTATATTTCGCACCAAATTGTTAGCCATTTCCTACTCTCCTTTTCCTGCGGTAAAGCCCAGATCGGTGAACGCTCTATCCATCCGCTCTTGGACCTCTCCCATATCAATGCCACTGGCGGCCGTTTGACTGCCGCCCATCCCCTCAATACGGCCCTGACCAAAGCCCGCTGCCTCTTGCAAATAGGCAGTTTCGGCAATCACGGCCTCGTTTACCTTTTCCTTCAAACCTTCCACGTCCAGCTTGCCCGCTTCGGTCATAGGCAAATTACAGGCCACACTGCGTCGCAACCGCTGGACTGTCACCGCGGGCAAAGTCGCCTCGTCCAGCGCTTCGCTTACGACCGCCGACGCATCCCGTAGCAATAGGGACTTTGATAGCTGGTCCCTCTCTGTTTCCAGCGCCTGAATTACTTTTTGCGCTTCGGCTAATTTTTCCTGCGCTTTTTCCAGATCATCCATGTCCATTCCTCCTGAATTGTGTACCCCGCTTGGCTCCGCAACTGATGAGACAGCAGTACCATTTGAAGCCTCAAATAACTGTACAATCTCGCCACCGGCCCCAGCCTTTGTCACGAAATCGACTGAAAGCCCAGTAGTCAGCGCCGAGATAATCCGTCCTTTGCGCCCTTCTGCTTCGCCCGTCGTCGCCCGACCCAAGCCACGAATCGACGTGCCAATATGCGGGCCGATTTCGTCTACCGTTTCCCGATAGCTTTCAAACACCAGAGCGTCAGCATACAACCCCGGCCCCACGGCGCCCTGATCATCCCAGCGCGCCGGTGTTGATAGCACTGCCGCCAAATTGCGGAGGCTACCTTCCGGCCGTTCTAAATCTTCGCTTGCCGTCGCGTGATCCCAAAACATCTGTGTTCCTGCTCGATAGATGCTAGGCCCATCCCGTTCCAACACTTCAGCCGGATAATAGCCGCTCGTACCCCATCCCGGTTTAACAACGCGTAGCTGAATAGTTCCATCGGAACGGATAGCCCGCCCCTTCCTAACAACCACATCCCCGGCCTGGCTCTCTACTAGCTCCTCCACCGATTCGTTGTCCGATTCGTTGTCTACTTTTTCGCTATCCTGCATAACCATAGAAACTTCTTTTTGACTATTGCCCATCATCTCCCCCCAAAAAATAAAGAGCGACGCTCAAGCCCATCCCGCCCACGGCCTTGTGGCGCCCTCTACCTTATCACTCTTTTTCACTGCTGTCTAACTTCGGCCTCACGGCTTGCCTGCGCGAACGTGGACTACCTCGCCCGTCTATAAAGTGCGGAGCACCTACATCCCGGAAATCGGAGCGGCCTATCGTGCCCGCTTGGGAATTGCGTTCTAACAGACAACCAACCTGCGGCCTGATTATCTTTACAGCCTGCGGATACTCGCTCATCCCCCGACGTGCGCCAAAACTTCTGCATAGGGACGCCTGACCCTTCCAACCCCAACGCTACAATCCGGCTCCCCTCCTCATATGCTTGCCCCACCTCCGTCACCGCTACCAGTGTGGCCCGATCGCGTATATGTCGCTGGGGTTTTAATCCGGCAAAACCATCAAAGCGGTTTTTTATTTCTTTGGCCGTGCGCGTGTAGCTCCAACCGTCTTTCGCTGCTCGCGTGACGATAACCTTCATCTGGCTACGCGTTTCCTCAAAAATCTCCGTTACAAGGTCCGCTCCGTGTTTCTCCAAATAGGCCACAGCCCGCGGATTTTTCAGACTGAACGCTTTCTCTGGGTCAACCCCTAAAGTGGCTGCCAGCGCGCCCGCCCCTAACTGTAGCCCTAATTCGTTCATATCGACCAATGGCGCCAACATCAGAGACAGTGTGTTGCGCGCCACCATTGCCCATAGCCGCGACCATTCGTCGTCCGGGATCGGCGACGCCTCTGCTAAGTAGAAAGACGCCATATGGATATCATCACAGGGAAAAGGTCCCAACCAAACGGCCTCCTCCACAAAATAAGGGCGCATCGCCATAAACGCCTTCATTACCGCGCGCCCTTGGGCTGCAAATGCCCGACCGATTTGCTGCTGGCCGCTTTGCACCAAATGGTCAACCTCTCGCCACTTCTGGACTACGCCCATCGCCTCGATAAGTCGAATCGCTGCCATTCGGGTCTCGCTGTCCATTCGAGCCGCCTTTCTCTAACATCTCTTTCATCACCCCCGACATCGCCATTTGCGCTGCTTCGGCCGCCGATCTGCCTGGCGAGGGGGCACTCTCCTCTGGCACCTCTCCATCCGGAAATTGCTTCTCTATAATCTCGTCCACATCTGGCACGCCCAACGTAACCAATAGCAGCCGCGCCAATGTCACTTGGTCAAGTGTTCCGGCAAGCGTTCCTGACTGCCCCAATGTCGCGGCCATCGTCAACGCCTCAACCCGGTCCTTGGCATCGCCCTCCACTAGCGGTGGGAAACTAACCGCCACAGAAGAATCGACATCTTCATTCCAGATCACCCGCTCCTCAATAACTCCATCCTCCACGGTCCGCTCTATCCTCCCCAGGCCCTGCAATGGCCCGCTGCTCGCTTTTACCGCCCACAAGGTTACAAACCTATAGATGCTTCCCAGAACGTCCGTCCACAGCGTTTGACGGTCTTTCATCGCCAACTCGGTCGGACGGTCCAGGCTCTTGGCAGTCGCTAGTGATCCCACGCTCACATCCCCGAAAAATGTTTCGGGCAACCCAGTGCTCGCTGCTACCATTAACAGCAACCGCCGACCGTCTTCTGCGCTCACCGTCGCTCCGCTCGTACGCACCGGCGTTAGGTTCGCGCCCTCTGAACCGATAAACGTAGACCCTACCAATGGCGGGGGGTTTGTCTCTGCCTCACCGCTGCCGCCTGTCGAAAGCGTTGTATTTAGCTTTGTCTTGGCTGCCGCAATACCCCGCCGACCGCCTGGGGTATCTACTTTCCACGCGAAGCGCCGGTGGGCTTTCACAATGCTAGCCCAGTCTTCTAAAAAGTCTTTGTAAGCCCTTGCCCAATCAAGGGCGTCATAAATCTCGCTTACTCCAAACGTCCAGTCGCTATATCCCCCGACCTTAACGTGGAAAACCGACACCCCCCATTTCACGGTGTCCCCGTCCAATATCACTGGTTTTTTCACCGGATTGTAGCGCCAATCGGGGTACCAAGCCGCCTGTCGCACGCTCTCCCTTACCCCGCTTGCCAAAACCTTGTCCTCCGTCCACCGGCGCAAATAGTACCAAGGCTCTTTCTTATCTTCTGGATTAAAAATGACTTCATCTATTTCGCCAAAAGGCATCGTGCGCACACGCACCCGTCCAGTCGTTTCGTTAGCAAAAAACACAAAAAATAGATTCCCGTCTGTCTCCAGTTCTTGCTCGGCATTCATACGCGCTTGGTGACTAGTCAGCGTGACGATATTTTTTTCATCATCTTCAAACGCTGTAATCGCCTCGTGTATGTCAACGTTTGCCGCTTTGACAGAGACACCCTGTCCCCACACATAAGAACGTTTTACATTTACCCCCCGCTTTATCAGCGGGTTTTTCAAACACATAATTCGGGAGATTTCCGTGATATCACGCAAACCCTGACGGGTGAATTCGTGCTCTGACCCCTGGTTTATTTTGAGCCAATCCCCACCAGACTGTTGCTCCTCCAAATCGGCCAATCGTCCCTCTATAGCATAAAATATCTCATCCGCGGCACTGCCCTGACGATAACCCTCTATTGTCGGGCGGCCAGTCTCTACCTCTGTCGTGCCTGTCCCATTTGCGTCGCTCATCTTAGCTCCTCGTTAATATGGGGAGATTTGCACATCTTCATCGTGCATAATTATACCACCCGAGCCCCGCTCTGCCGCCACCGAAAGCGGCCTGGCCACGTTAGCCAGCGCGTAGCTGTCAGCCCTATCATCCATCAGCCCCACGGGCGCCCGTAGCGTTGCGCCCTCAATACTGCTCAGCTGGCTAAAACTTTCAAAACTATGTAGCGTCGTGGCTGTCTGTTGCACTGCTTCCACCATTTGGTCATATAGCAACACTTTGCCCATCTGATTACTCAGCCATCCGTGCCTATCGTCAAAGCCCATAAGCAATGTCAAGTCACCATAGTTCATCAGCCATAGCAATACGGCGTGCCCGTGATTATTGCGCTCGATAAGGACATCCGCACGGTTGAAATATTCGCCCACTGTCTTAATAAGCGAGGCAAACGTACCCGGCTGATATTTTCCCGACAGTGCCGCCACTTCTTCGCCCGTGCGTCGGTTCAATACCGTGAAAGCGCTATCGTCACTCGTCGGGTTGCCCTCTGCAGGATCCCCGCCGATGACATAGGCTTCGTTTGTTTCTGGCAACGTATAAATTTCTAACCCTTCAATGGCCGGCATCTTTGTGCCCAGCGCTAACGGGTTCCTTTCCACATAGCAGGTTTGGAGCCAAGTCGCCGGAATTCGTTTATTGAGCGTCTTGGCGGACATCGCCTCTGTGTCAGTCGCCGGATATTCTTGGTATATGTCATCTAACGCACCTGTGTTAGCCAGCGAATCCCGTTTTTGCGCCGCGTACCATTCTGTTGTGCGTCCAGGACGGGCAAGCCAAGGCAAAAATACAGGTACCCATTCGTTGCCGTGCTTACGGGCTTGTAAATACACGCGCTTGAAACGGCTAATCGGGATGTCCTTGTCCACCGTGCTCAGCAAAGTCATCCGCCCACCCGCGTCGATAGCGGGTTTGACTGCACGCATTAATTTCTCCAAATCAGGCTGAAAATCTGCCTCGTCTACCAGCACATAGCCGAAAGTATACGATCGCCCGCCTGTGGTGGCAAAGGCCATGACTACCGACCCATTACTTAGTTCCCAGCGGCTTTTGTTGTCGGTCACGTCACGATTCGCCTGCAAAAAAGCGGGCAATCGTTCGCACATTCCTTTGAGCCGAAAATCGAGCAAGTCGATCGCGTCCTCCTCCGTGCGCGAGAAGAACCCCACCATTTGCGCCGGTTTGAACAAAATCAACCATAGTGAAAAACCCAGACACAGCCACGTCAAACCTAGCTGGCGGGCTTTCAACACAACCACCAAATGGTTATCCCACAACTGGGCCAATACCCACCGTTGCGCCGGCCACATAGCAAAAGGCAACCATCTCTCTTCGGTCGCGTTGAAAACCCAGCAATAGGTCGAAATGAAATAGAGAGGAGAGGCGGCACAGCGGACCCATTCTGCCGTCTGCGCTGCCTCCCCCTTTGGCGGGTCGTCTCCCCTAAACCGTATCTTCATCGGGCTCCCATCCTGCTGCGAGCACTTCTTCCTTTACCTCGTCGGCCTCGGCCTGTGCCTGGCGCATGGCTGCCGCAAACTGATCACCCGACAGTGCCAGCGTGGCCCTCCCACTATGTTGCAAATCTACACTATCCCCATAGCCACGATCCTTGCCCTTCTTACTCAGGAGCCACTTCGCATCTTGCGTATTGCCATCTTTGGCGCTCTTGTACACAACGCTTTCGGCCATATCCAAGACCCCCTCCATCTCGTCCTCCAACATTTGAGATAGTTCCGGATCTCCGTCGATACAGTCTTTTGCTGTATGCCAGTCGCAAGACAAACGGCGGGCGATTGTCGAAATAATGCCCGCGCTAGTCGGTATGGCTTTTTTTACTCTATTCTTGGATAGTCTACTCATTCGGATTTTTCGCGCTTTCTACGATGTCTAGGGCCAAAACGTCACTTTCAGAGGGTCGTTTCGTCATTTTGCCCAAAATCATGGTACGGATGTTTCGAGCGATTGCCTCCATAAACAAGGGAGGAACACTGTTTCCTATGATTTTTACCGACGCCATATAGCGGGAACGGGGATGGACGTCGTTGCCAGGCACCACATATTGATCAGGAAACGATCCTATTCTTTTCAGCTCGCCGATACTCATTTTACGTTCTTCGGACGGATGCCACATAGGGTTTCTGACAATCAATGTTTGTGCTGGCTTTCCAACAGGGCAACGTTGGTGCGAATAGTTAATGAGCGTCTTTTCTGCTATTTTAAGATCGCTCCCTGGTTTTACCTTAGCCATACGGGCAGTCCAATCGGCGCTTGAAACAAATCCGATTACATCCGATTCAAGGCCTCCCATATCGTCTGCGCCTTGAATCGCTCTGTCAGCCCAAATCCCCCTGCTCTCCGCTTTCGGATAACAGGGTTCAATCCCCAAATCATCCTGCACACCTATGAAAATCACCCGTTCCCTACTCTGGGGAACGTGGAAGTATTTTGCATTCAACAAACGAGCAGATACTTTATACCCACTGCCTTTTAATTCCCGTAGAATTTCGGCAAAAATAAGTTTATTTTTGCCCCTTATCATGCCCGCGACGTTTTCCATCACAAAAACTTTAGGACGAAGTCCTCGCAACAGCCTTACGTATTCCCGGAAAAGCTGATTGCGGTCATCATGAAAACCCCTTTTACCCGCTTGACTAAACCCTTGGCACGGAGGGGAACCGTCCAAAACATCCAACTGTCCCGGTAACAAGCCTGCACGCTTTAATGCTTCCTCGACACTCAATTTAGCAATATCTCCGTGGTAAATTTCCAAGTCCGGGTAGTTCAATCGCAATGTGTCGACTGCCTTTGTGTCCCATTCCACTGCCAATAGTTCCTGAAAACCTGCCATCTTATAACCAGTAGACGAACCACCTCCACCAGCAAAAGTTGAGATTACAGTCGGGGCATCTATTCCCTTGGGTTCTATTACTTTTTCCCACATCTTCCCCAAATGGGACGCGTAATCGATCATTTGGGAAACTCCTGCCCACAATGTGGACAAGTGACCATCTCAACATCATCGGCTATAGATTCGTCGTATTCTGGAAATGTTCCGGGCAATTCCTCATCCCCCATGCCAATCTCGAACGGCTTGAATCCCCATTCTTGCAAATCGTCAGCTTCAAATTCAGCGTCCAGAATATCAAAATCGAATTCACCGACTGCACCTTTATGAAGATATACGGTCAACTTCTCCCGTTCTTTCTCGGTCAATGGACGAGAAGAAACGCGTACGTCAATCTCGATATCGCCAAACTCAGATAGCCAAGATTTTAGACGTTGGTGTCCGTTGTATAATTCGTTATCTGGCCCAATAACAATCTGTTCAGGTTGCCCAAATTCTTTAAAAGATTCTTGCAACCGCTTGGCTTGGGCATTTTCAATTTTGCGAGGATTACGTGCCCATGGGGATAGGGTTGTCAATTGTCTGGTTTCATCAGTCCAGGTTATGGGGTCCATTTTCCACCTCTTTGTTGAGCACAGGAGCCAGTCCCATTAAATTCAAGCGTTCAATAGCGACTGCCAATGTCGCAGGATCAATCTCAATGCCAAGGCAACGGCGTCCCAATTGCTCACACGCGATTACGGATGTTCCCGCCCCCACAAACGGGTCAGCAAATAGTGGGTAGTCGAACCCGGATAACATTTCCACAAATAGGCTTGTGCTTTTTGCGTGGGTTGTCCACTCTGTAGGGAATTCGCTTTCCTCGATCTCGACAACACTGCTAAAATCCTTGCGCGGGCGTTTCCATCCCGAAGTTTTGAAACCTGTTTTGGCGACAACTAAAATATTGTTATGGTACACTACTGGTAGGTAAAAAGACGGTATAGTCCGCGGCTCGCGGTGTCTCCAAAGTAAATCTAATCGGTATTCCCATCCACCTGTGCACAGAGAAAATGCTTGTTTTCCACCCAACAACAAAACAGCCCGATTACTTAAAAGTTCCAATGCCGAATGGATAGTACTCACATTAATGTCATACGGTGGATCGGAGACTACACAATCCACCTTCTCCCCTTGCATCAATCGCCATGCTACAGACGGGTCAGTGCAATCCCCGCAGATCAGCCTATGCTCGCCAATATGCCATAACTGTCCGGTCTCGACTGCCCACTTTCCCCGCAACTCCTCGGCTCTTTCTTTCTGCAGTTGCCCTCCCCCTCCTCTTTCCAGTGATGTTTCTGGAAGGTCAAAGCCAAGTTCGTCCGCCTCGAATCCCCATTCTAGCAAATCGTCAAATTCAAATTCAGCGGAAAGAATATCAAAATCGAATTCACCGACTGCACCCTTATGAAGATATATGGTCAACTTTTCTCGTTCTTTCTCAGTCAATGGACGAGAAGAAACGCGTACGTCAATCTCAATATCGCCGAACTTGGATAGCCAGGATTTTAAACGCTGGTGTCCGTTGTATAATTCGTTATCCGGTCCGATAACAATCTGCTCAGGTTGTCCAAATTCTTTAAAAGATTCTTGCAATCGCTTGGCTTGGGCATTTTCGATTTTGCGGGGGTTGCGTGCCCATGGCGACAACGCCGTCAATTGTCTAGTCTCATCAGTCCAGGTTATCGGGTCCATTTTTCATCTCCTCAACGTTCTATTGTTTGTATTTAACCGATCGGTCAAGTGGTGTATTCTCTTTTAAAAGACTTTAATAAGAGAATACACCACTTGCACGATCGGTTAAATACAAACTTAGGATACTATATGGAGCGGTTTTTCGGCCATTTGCTTCATCGCCTAAAGCCCTTTCTAGCGGCCTGTACAAGCGCGAGGGCATTATCCTACCCCCACAGCGTTTTGTGCCCTTGTGGCGCCTGCAGTGCCTTTACAGGGGCATTCCTGTCCATCACACAGAACTGCATTCCGCTAATCGCGCAGAATTCACGATACCTGGCCTATTCTTCTTCTTATGTTTGATAAGTATTCTCTGGTAGGTACTCACCAATACGCCATCTCTGTCGACAACCCCGCCTTTATTCAAGTC
>Ga0310342_100001495_pt1 | contig 14535 bp, 10 predicted proteins | sample S15DNA20500_MG_FD_206155 | JGI IMG/M metagenome (GOLD analysis project Ga0310342, IMG submission 206155) | Marine microbial communities from station ALOHA, North Pacific Subtropical Gyre - S1503-DNA-20-500_MG | ecosystem: Environmental > Aquatic > Marine > Oceanic | place: Pacific Ocean: North... | reverse complement strand
AAACTCACGCTCTTGTCTGTCACTCAGCGAATCAATGAGGAGCAGGCGGACGACTCTTCGCCACTGGCCCAGGTGGATAATCGACAGCAGTTGCTTCGGCAAAAGGTGCTGCGGGAAATCACCGCTGCTCAACGACGCGCTGAAGAGATGCAAGAGAAAGATCCGCGGGCTGCTCTCCAAGAACTGCTGCAATTGCATGAGCACGTTGAAAAGACAGAGCTTGACGATGCCTCCAAACGACGATTGCTTAAGATTGTAAACCGTAGCGTTGCCGAGACGGAGAAACATATTTCCGAGAATCTGTTTGACATCGAGTTGGACGAACGCAATGCAGCCATCCTGGATGAAATCGAAGCGGAACGCCAGGAATTGGCCGACACACGAAACAGGATTGGTGAACTTGTCGACCAGTTTAATGAGTTGATTGATGAACGCCGTTATGCCGAGGCAGAGGTTTTGGCCAGGCAGGCACGTGAATTGGCTCCCGAGGAACCGGTCGTCCAGACACTGGTCTGGAAAAGTCGATTTGTCAAACGTATTGGCGATCAAATGGCTAATAATGAACTGAAAGAACAGGGATTCGTCGATGCCCTCTTCTCGGTTGATCAAGCCAGTCAGCCCTTTGACGATCGAAATCCGATCGTTTTCGACGAAGCCAAAAACTGGGAAGAACTTACCTTGCGTCGGCGAAACTTGCTGAAACGGCAACAGGGTCGTTTGACTCCGACCGGAGTCGAAATTCAACAGTCCCTGAAAAAGCACGTGGACGTTAACTTTAATGAAACACCACTGAGCGTTGTTGTTGATACGCTGGGAAGAATGACTGGTATTAACGTGCATCTCGATCGTCGCGGCATGGTCGCCGAAGGCGTCACGAGTGATACGCCGGTGACGATTGCATTGTCCCAACCAGTCTCACTGCAAAGTGCCCTTAACTTGATACTGGAAGAATTACGATTGAGTTATGTGATTCGTAATGAAGTGTTGCTGATTACCAGCGAACAGACACGGGATACGGATGTTTACCAGGAAGTCTACAACGTGGCAGACCTTGTCATCGGCATCCCAAATTTCGTGCCGGGTTCGGAATTTGGTTTGCCAGCAGCGATTCGCAATGCTCACAATCGTGTTGCTAACGGCATGGTCCCCGGTGCTTCCAGTGGCATCCCGCTTACCATGGCTGCCGATAGTATGGATGGTGGCACCGGGAATGCATCCATCCTGGCCCAAATGGGAGCTAGCGGAATCATCCCCAGTGGCCGTCAGGGCTCACCTCGTAACGGTGTCAGCCTTGGTCCAGGTGGAGCCGCCATGGCGGATTTCGATTCACTGATCGAGTTAATTCAATCCACGATTGCCCCGGACAGCTGGGAGGAAGTCGGCGGTGCCGGTACGATCTCAGAATTTCGTGGCAATTTGAGTCTGGTTATCAGTCAAACGCAGGAAGTGCATGAAGAAATTGCTGATCTGCTGGAACAATTGCGACGACTGCAAGATCTGCAGATTACGATCGAAGTGCGATTCATTACGCTCAACGATAACTTCTTCGAGCGCATCGGCATCGATTTTGACTTTGAAATCGATGACAATGTTAACGTCGATGTTATCGAAGATGATCGCGGCCCCAGCGTCCTGTTTGGTTTGGATGAGGGTGGTCCCACGGTCGACTTGGACCTCGTGTTTAACCAGGGCGACGCCTACAACTCGGCGGTGCCCATGTTTGGCGGGTTCGACGCGGGATCCGCAGCTAACTTTGGCTTTGCCCTGCTCAGTGATATTGAAGTCTTCTTCTTGCTGCAAGTTGCCCAAGGTGATACTCGCAGCAATGTCTTGACGGCCCCGAAAGTAACGCTCTTCGATGGTCAGCAAGCATCGGTCTCTGATACGTCACAAAGGCCGTTTGTGACCGGCGTCCAACCGGTGGTTGGCGATTTCGCAGCAGCACACATGCCGATCATTGTAGTACTCAATGAAGGGACATCGCTTAATGTCCAGGCGGTTGTTTCTAACGATCGCCGCTTCGTGCGACTTACCCTGGTGCCATTCTTCAGCCAGATTGGCGAGGTAGAGGAATTTACCTTTGACGGGAAAACAACTACTAGCACCGGGGAAACCGTCTTCGATGCAAATGGTGAAGCACAAGCACAGGACAACGCTATTAAAACAACGGAAGGAACAACCGTTCAATTGCCGACCTTCTCCTTCACCACGGTTTCCACGACGGTTAGTGTTCCGGATGGAGGTACCGTGTTGCTAGGAGGTATCAAGCGGCTCCAGGAAGGACGTACCGAACGTGGTGTGCCAATCCTGGCGCAGCTGCCCTACATTAACCGCCTGTTCAAGAATGTTGGTATCGGCCGCCAAACCCAAAGCCTGATGATGATGGTTACACCTCGAATCATCATCCAGGAGGAAGAAGAACTGGCCCAGACCGGTTTGGACAGCTCGCAGAACTAATCGTCCCGGTTCGTTTGTTGACGATCCGTAGCGCTCCCTTGGCCGAGACCTTGTGTCTCGGCCTTTTTTTATGGTTTTCAGGTCGCTGTGGGGGAACGGCCGAGTGAACAGGCCAACGTTAACCAGCCCCCGATAAAAGCGACCCCACCCACCGGTACGACCAATACCAGCGGCCGCCAGCCGGTCAGCACGTATCCATACAGGCCCCCAGAAAAGACGAGCATCCCAGCCAGGAATAAGCCGCCAGCAAAATGAGCCCGGCGATTGGGAGAGTCGCTGGCTACGAATGATACGACGATCAGAGCGAGGGCATGATACATGTGGTAACGAACGGCTGTTTCCCACTGGTTGAGTTGCTTTTCAATAGTGGCTGCGGGTTTCCCCGAGGCCGTCAGCTGGCGGCTCAATCCGTGGGCACCAAATGCTCCCAACAGAACGGCTAATGCGGCTAGCAAACAGGCAGTCCTTAGCCAGCGTGGGCAGTAATTGAGATGGGGCACAAGAAGGTCTTTCGCTTAGGCAAAGCTACAGAGTCGAAAACCAAGCTCGATCATTGTGACAAGTTCTCGCCTATCTGACTACAGACTGCTGGGGCCAAAGCGACTACCGTCAGATTCGAAAATATTGGACATTTTCCTGAAGGGATTAGAGAGTTCTTCGGGTGGAACTGCTTTTTTACCGGTTTTACTTGGTCGGCTGACAGCTTCTCCCCTATAATACGGACATTCGCGGGCGGGCATTGGTTCCGTGGTTGCAGATCGTTCCCGAGATCTGCCGATAACCTGAAAGAAGACTGGTCTGCGATCACGCTGTCGAAAAGAGTTGATCATGAATCGTACGCTGAGAACAAGATGGCTCCCTCCAGCCAGTTTCCTGGCATTGCTAACGGCACTCTTGGCCACGGCTCCGCTTGGCGCGGATGAGTTTCAGTTAACGACCGGTGGCCGTTTAACCGGTGAACTGCTTAATCCGAATCAATCGCCACGGATCCAATACGAGATCGAGACCGCCAGTGGACGGTTAGTCCTTGATCAGGAGCAAGTGGTTCGCCACGTTGTGAAGCCCCTGGCGCTCAAACAATATGAAGAAGCCGTAGCGAAGATCGAGAAGGAGAATACGGTAGCGGCCCATTGGGATATGGCTCAGAAATGCACGAAGGCAGAGTTATGGCCGCAGCGAGATTATCACCTGCGGCAGGTACTCAAGCTTGATCCGACCCACGAACGAGCTCGCCAGATGCTTGGCTATGTCCGTATCAATGACCGTTGGGAACAGACAGATGTGTGGATGCGTCAACAGGGTTACATCCGGTACAAGAAACGATGGCGTGTACCGCAAGAGGTCGCGGCGGAAATTGCTGCTGAAAAACAAGTCCAGAAACGCGTGGAATTGAAATCCCAGATTCAGCGCTGGCGAACTATGATTCTCAAAGGCCGGGGCGGTGGTCCTGATGCGACGCAAGAGTTGAGAAGGCTGGTCAATCCGCTGGCAGCACCTATCCTGGCAGAATTGCTACAGAAAAAGAATGAACCACGATTGCTAAAGATGGTCTACATTGAAGTGCTGGCCAAACTAGGCGGGGGTATTGCTGTCGATGCACTGTCTGATCGTGTTATGAACGATGCTGATGAGCGGATCCAGGAGGTTTGCCTGGAACAACTGTGTGAATGGAAGAGTCGCCGCGCGATTGTGTTTTTTGTGCTGAAGATGCAGAGTTCCAATAACAGGGAAATTAACCAGGCCGGCTATGCCCTCGGACAGATCGGTCATGAGGATGCGATCATTCCCCTGATTGAGTCCCTCACGTCCAAACATAAAATCCAAATCGGTAATCCGAATCAGATTAATGCAGGATTTAGCCCCGGTGGCAATGGAGGCCTGGGGGTCGGAGGACGACCGAAGATTATTGAGCAGGAAGTTTTCAATAAGCGTGTTCACGGGGCCTTGCTGCTGCTGGTTCCCGACGGTGTGAACTATGGCTTCAACAAGACAGCCTGGAAAGGCTGGTATGCGCAGGCCAACACCCCTCAGAGTGTCAGTCTTCGCCGTATTGACTAAGGGGCGGTTGAGCCATCCTCCAGGGGTCGCCGGATAACCTGAAATTGCGGATTGCGAGTTGCATTGCGCGCCTGCAACGTGTCGATTACGTACCGCTGGGGTGTCCGTTGTCCCGGCAGACGAAAACTGTCTCCCTTTTGTAGAATCGGTCGATATTCAGGCATGCTGCCAAAAGCCCGTGTTCCCGCTGCCTGGCAGGGAAACCAGTGCCCCTTACCGCTGGGATCTTCCAGGTAGAATTCCGGGTAGCAGTGTCCCGGGATCCAAACCGACCGAGCGGGAATCTTGTTGACTCGGCAGAGGGCGACGAATAGTGAAGTCATTTCTTCGCAGTCACCCTGTTTGTTTTTCAGGGCCGTTAGCGCCCCACGTAACTGGGGATCAAACTTGTAGTTAATGTTCTTACGTACCCAGTCAAACATTGCTTCGACCTTTTCCCAGTCGCTGGCCTGATCGGTCACAATCTGTTTTGCCAGTGCCCGGATTCTCGGGTCTCGGCTTTCAATGAATGGACTCGGTAGCAGATATTTTTGTAGAGATCGAGAAGGTTGTTTAGCGACGCGGAAAACGTCAGTCTTGCCAGGTGCCACGATGTGACTCTTGGTGACTTCATAGGTAACCATGGCCCGTGCTTCATCTCCCGCAGTGAGCCGAGGAATAGAAACGATCATCTGGGTCACATCGTTTGAGAGCGTCTGGAAACGTATTGAACGAACATGAGGAGACTTCTGCTGGTCGACGATTTTCACGGCTTGTTCCGGCCATGACTTGGGTACCGTAACGGCGGCAGTAATCCCCGTACAGGTTCCTGGAGACTGGATGACAACGCCGATTTCCCAGCGTTGTTTTGCTGGTGCGACAAATTGAACCCCCAGGTTGCTTTCGATTTCCTGGGCCTGAGTTAGAGCAGCACAGCAACAGATCAAGAGAAGACCTGCCAAGGTAAGATTGCTGGTCAGCCGGAGAGACTGCAGCGGTCGTCTGGCACAGAACGTATGGTATGTCATGGGAGTTCAGTATAGTCAATCAAGCACTTCGCTGGCGACCAGTTTTCGTACGAACTGAACGTTCGGCTTGGCCAGGCCACGCCCGGTTTTTCCCTTCAGGAACTCAGCTACGTAACGCTGGGCTTCTTTTTTCTCTGGGACACGAAAATTGTCTCCGCGCATCAGGATCGGACGTTGCTGTGGCAGTTGCCCAAAAGCACGTGTGCCAATCAGTTCACATGGATACCAGCGGCCCTTGCCGTTCTGGTCTTCCAGGTAAAACTCTGCGTAGTTGTGGTTCGGAACCCACACTGTTCTTGTCGGAACACGATGAGCCCGGCAGAGTGCGATGAACAAGGACGTCAGGTCCTCTTTCTGGCCAAAGCCGTCTCGCAGTGCCGCAGTAGCTCCTTTCAAGTTGCCATCGCGTAATTCGACATTTGTACGAACCCAGTCATAAATGGCTTCTACTTGTTTCCAGGTAGTCTCCTTGTCCGTGACTATCTTTCTTGCCTGGTCTCGGATCCTGGCATGTCGACTGTCAATGTAAGGGCTGCTTCCCAGGTAAAGCCGAACATCGCGCGAGGGTCGCTTTGGAATCGCCAGTGATTCGGTCGCTGTCGGTGCCGGTAATGGATTGCTGACCACCTCAAACGTGATCACAGCCCTCGCTTGTTGCCCAGGGTTAAGACGTGGAATGACAATCATCATCTGCTTCAGGCCATGGTCCAGGGTGCGATAACGAACACTGCCAATCTCCGGAGAGATCTCTTCATTGAGGATGCGGACTTGTTGATTGTCCCATTTCACGGGGACAGGTACTGTCGCATAAATGCCAGCGCAGGGTCCATTCTGAGCCTGGATGACAAGGCCTACCTGCCACTGGTGTTTTACTCGCTGGGGGTTGTCAGCTTCTCCACTGGCCAGACCCTCGAATTGTCCTTGTACCGATCCGCAGATTCCAATTAGTAAGATCATGCTGAAAACCACTGGCTTGGCTAACCTTTGACCACACATGTCCGGATACCTCATCGAAATGGGCTGGTGACAACAAATGCAGAGAAATTCCAGAAGGGGTTTCCCTAAGGCCATTTTCGTCTGGAAAACCATTGAGACATCACTTTTTACGGTTTTTTTACTCTCCAGAGAGAGGAACCGCGGCAATTGACGACAAAGATATACCACTTGCGCGGAGCCGCGCCGTTGAGATGACCACAGCGGAGAGGAAGCTGTTGCCGCGGATCGCTTCTGGGAGCCCTGCAGAGCGACGACAGCCAGGTGACAGGTTGTCACTGGCTGTTCACGAGGAGGCTCGTTGCTGAACTGCCCTTATTGATTTGGCAGTTGTTCGACTTCTGCTGGACCGATTTGTACTGTGCCAGCATTGGCTGGTGTAACAATCGTACCGTTCATGGTATTGGCACAGGGACTGCACGGATTCCAAAGACGAGGACGATTTCGGAGTCTGAAGCAGGGCTGACAACAACCAGAGGAGGCAATCATCAACAATGCCAACACCGACAAACTGATGAACCGTTTCATATCATGCTTCTCCGTAAGTGAGCAAGTTTCATTAACCGATAGCGATATTTCGCCAGAAAACTCTACATCATGGATTTCCAGATGCAAATTTGAAGGTTGAGTTTTTCGCTAAACTGCCAGTTTCGACCCGCAAAACTGTCAGGTTTTTTTAGCCCGGACTGCCAGTGTGAAACCAGTTAAACAGCAGTATCGTCACAATGCGTTTTTTCGTTAGCTGGTAAATGGCCCCTGTTCCAGGAACCCGTAAGGTTGACTGGAAATTGTCTGGTTGAGGTGTACCATCTTGGTGTAACGTTCTTTTTTACGGCGAACTGGATGTTTCACAGCAGCCCCGTTTGCCAGTGGTTGATAGGGGAACCGATGGGCGAACCGATTGCTTACCTCAATGGCACCTATGTCGACCCAGCCGAGTTGACAATTGCTGTTAACGACGTCGGTTTCGTGATGGGAGCGACTGTCAGTGAGCGGCTACGGACGTTTGCAGGGCAGCTTTTTCGTTGGGAAGCACACTTGGATCGGCTTGCGAGCAGCCTGGAAGTCGTGGGTCTTGATATTCCCGGTCATCGAGAAGAGTTGATGACCGCTGCGACTAAGGTGATTCAGCATAATCACTCCCTGCTAGATCCGGCGGATGACCTGGGCTTGTGTATCTTGGTGACTCCCGGCGAGGGCAGTTCCGGTGATCAGCAGCCGACCATTTGTCTCTACAGCTATCCCTTACCCTTTCACGACTGGCTGCCCTGGTATCGTCAGGGTGCTCAACTGATGGTTAGCCAGGTTCGTCAAGTGCCGGCCAGTTGCTGGCCAGGTGAACTCAAGTGCCGCAGCCGGATGCACTACTACCTGGCAGACCGTGAGGCAGCCCGCCAACAACCGGGAGCACGGGCCCTGCTATTAGATCAGGAGGGCTATGTTTCCGAAGCGTCGACGGCAAACCTGCTGATTTATCGATCGCAGGAAGGACTGGTTTCACCACCACCCTCGAAGACGTTGCCGGGGATCAGCCTGGCTACCGTCAGGGAACTGGCAGAGCAACTCTCCATTGACTGGATAGAACGGGATTTGCAGGTCTCCGACGTCGAGCAGGCAGAGGAAGTGATGCTCTGCAGTACTTCTCCCTGCATCTGGGCAGTGACGGAGTTTAATCGCCAGCCGATCGGTGACGGAAAGCCTGGTCCCACCGTTGAACGGCTCCTCGATGCGTGGAGCGCCATGGTGGGGGTTTCGATTGAAGAGCAGGCCAGCCAGTTTGCGAACCGAACAGCATCTTGAGCCGGTTGGTTTCTTAGCCATTTTCCAGGAAGTCGAAGGCTTCGTTGTAAGTCTTGAGGATAAAGTCGTTGAAGAGTTGGAAGATGAGCATGATGATGATTCCAGCAGTCATGATCCATATCAGGACAGAGGCGACGCGGGTGAGCATCTTGGCTGCTGTTTCCGCTTTTTCCTGGTAATAAACAGCCAACTGGTCCAGGGACTCGCTTTGGGTACCGGAAATCTCGGCAGTCTCAAAAGCATCCAGGAAATCGCGGGGAAAGATCCCGGTAATCTGCAACGCTTCGTGGAAAGATTGGCCTTCCATGATCGTTCGATCAATCAGTTTTCCCTGTGATAAAAAATGTCGATTGCGGGTGCTCCGCAAGGCCAGCTTCATCGATTTTCGTGCGTCGACGCCCGCATTTAAAGCCATCGAGAGCGACCAGGAAAAACGGGACAAGGCCATTGTTTTGATGCAACCACCGACGATGGGTAACCGTGAGAGGAAGGCCATCGGGAGGGCTCCCAGCCAGCCTCGCATAACGCTCAGAATCAGGGCGACCAGGCAGCCGACGGCAGTTCCGACGGTCGCGATGTAGAGCAATAATCCCTTGGCGTCACAAGAGAATATTAGGACTTTGTAGCCCTGATTGGGGACCAGGACGCTGAGCAGGCAAATCATCCCTCCGATAACCAGCAGAGACAGTCCGAGTTGTATCATTGGCCAGGCAATGTCTCCGAAAAACTGCCGGCGTAATTTGAACATGTGGTCATAATGGTCGGCCAGTTTCTGGAATACTTCTTCCAGCCTGCCCGCTGTTTCACCCACCTCGACCAGGTCACAGGTCAAGGCAGGGAAATAAGGGGAGACAGACCTCATGGCGTCGGCTAGCGTATCGCCGCCGTTGATTTGGTCCAAGACTTGCTGCGCCCGATGCTGGTGTCCCTGCGATCCCCGTTGCGATTCATGTTCCCAGACTTTCCGAATGTCCAGTCCAGCACGGAGGGCTACCCCGATCTGCCGACACATCCCACCCAGTTTCTTGAGTCCGATGGCAGCCAAAATAGGTCTCCGGTGAAGTTTGAATTGAAACCGTTGTGAGTTTCTCTTCTCTGCGGGCGTTTCCAGGAGAGGGAGAATTGCCAGCCGAAAGGCCTCACGGTTTCATTATGATAAGGAGTTCGAAAAGAAAAAGACACTACTTTCCTCGGCGGATTTTTCCTGGGGGGCATGAAGAAGGGCGAAAATCTGTTACCTTGTCCTCGTTCTTTCTTCCCGGTTAAGCCAGTTATGAACAAATCAACAGAAACTGTTGCGATCGTCGGCGTCGGATTAATGGGTGGTTCCATTGGTTTGGCACTAAGGGAGCGGAGGCTTGCTCGACGTGTGATTGGTATAGGCCGCCAGGCCTCCCGGCTGCAGCAGGCTCGGCGGCTGGGAGCAGTTACCGAAACGACGACATCCCTGGCTCGTGGTGTGGCAGAAGCCGACCTGGTGGTGGTCTGCACGCCTGTCGACAACGTGGTAGATCATGTTTGTGCGGTGGCCGAAGAGGCAGGTCCAGGGACCTTGATTACCGATGTCGGCAGTACCAAAGTGCAAATTATTTCAGAACTTAAGGAGCGGCTGCCGGCCGCTGTTCGATTTGTGGGAAGTCATCCGCTGGCAGGTGGAGAGAAAGCGGGGGTCAAATTTGCCCAGCCAGACCTCTTTCAGGACCGTTTGACGATTTTAACCCCGGGGCCGCAGAGCCGTCGGCAGGAGGTGAGTCAAATCAGCCATTTTTGGCAGTCTCTGGGGGCTCGTGTGATCCGGATGGCCCCCCGAGAACACGACCAGCAAATCGCGATGATTAGTCATTTACCGCATGTTTTGGCCGCTTTACTGGCTGCTGGCACCGCTGCCGATCAATTACCATTAGCTGGGCCTGGTTGGCTTGATACCACGCGGGTGGCGGCGGGCGAGGTGCAGTTATGGCGTCAAATCTTCCAACAGAATAAGGTTCACGTCTTGAAGTCTGTGGACAAGTTTGCACAATTGCTGACATCCTTCCGTGAGGCCTTAGACAAGGATGACATGGAAAAGGTAACACGCCTCTTGGAAACAGGAAAACAGAATCGTGACGCTGTGGGAAATTGATATCTATCCGGGGCCGGAGCAACCCGATTTGTCGGCCGGCTCTATCGTCTCTGATGCAGAGGACCTGGGTCTGAGAGAGCCCCTTTCGGTGGCGACCGCTCATGGTTACCTGATCGAGGGAGATTTGACAGCGGCTCAAGCTGATCAGCTTGCCCATCAACTACTGGCCGATGGTGTTGTTGAACGGACTGTTGTTGCCCAGGTTGGAGACGATGAGCTTAGTACGCCACCGAATGGTCGTCCTTGTTTGATTCACGTCATGCCCAAACCGGGTGTGATGGATCCAGTTGCCCAGAGTACGTTGCGAGCCATTCAGGATTTTTCGTTCCCCGCTCAGGCAGTGCGAACTTTTCGAAAGTACTGGTTGAGCGAATTGGCAGACGCGGAAGTGGAGTTGTTGTGCGAAAAGATTCTGGCCAATGATTCGATTGAGCAGGTTGTGGTTGGTTCCTTGCAGTTGGATCAATTGCAAGTTGGATCACCTTACGAATTCCAGCTCAATATTATTGAACTCAGTGCGTTAGACGATGAGGGGTTGGAACGGCTCAGTCGGGAAGGCCAGCTCTATTTGACACTCGTGGAAATGCAGACCATTCAGCAGCATTTTCGAGACTTGCAACGCGAACCGGTCGACGTGGAACTAGAGACGGTCGCGCAAACGTGGAGCGAACATTGCAGTCATAAGACTTTGGCTGGTCGGATTGCTTACCAGGATGAACGGGGTAAACGACAGTTCGACAATATGCTCAAGGAGACGATCTTTGCAGCAACGCAGCAAATTCGCAAAGACTTAGGTGAAGACGACTGGTGCGTGAGTGTTTTTGAAGACAATGCAGGTATCGTTCGTTTTGACGAAGAGAACAATGTTGTTTTTAAAGTCGAGACGCACAACCATCCCTCGGCGATAGAGCCTTACGGTGGTGCCAATACAGGAATCGGTGGAGTGATCCGAGATCCTCTCGGGACCGGCCTGGGAGCTCGACCCGTTTGCAATACGGATGTTTTCTGTTTTGCACCGCCCGATACCCCCTTAGAGGATTTGCCTGCTGGTGTACTTCATCCTCGGCGCGTGATGAAGGGCGTGGTTTCCGGGGTGCGCGACTATGGTAACCGAATGGGTATACCGACGGTCAATGGAGCCCTCTACTTTGATCCTCGCTACCTCGGTAATCCACTGGTCTACTGCGGTAACGTAGGTATCTTGCCCCGTAATAAATCGTGCAAACAACCGTTGCCCGGTGATTGGATCGTGGCAATGGGTGGACGTACCGGACGCGATGGAATTCACGGGGCGACTTTTAGTTCCGCGGAATTGACCAGTGAAAGCGAACACTTGTCCGGTGGAGCTGTGCAGATAGGTAACGCGATTACTGAGAAAATGGTCCTGGATGTTATCTTAATGGCCCGCGATCAGGGTCTCTACAATGCTATTACTGATTGTGGAGCGGGTGGCTTTTCCAGTGCCGTGGGAGAAATGGGAGAGAAGATTGGTGCGGAAGTATGGCTGGAAAAAGCCCCGCTCAAATATGACGGCCTAACTTATACAGAGATCTGGATTTCCGAGGCCCAGGAACGCATGGTGCTCTCGGTGCCACCGGAAAACTGGCAGGCCTTCGAGCAACTTTGCGCATCAGAGGGAGTAGAAGCGACCATTATTGGTAAGTTCGTTCCCACAGGGCGACTTTGCTTGAAATACGAGGATCAAGAGGTGGCTGACCTGGCGATGGAATTCTTGCATGATGGACGGCCTCCGGTAATCCGTGATGCTGTTTACCAGCCACCTGAACCGCAACCAGTGGAGACGACCGCTGCCTTGACCGATGCCGGCCAGGATCTATGCCGTATTCTGGGGTCGCTGAATGTTGCCAGCAAGGAATGGGTGATCCGACAGTATGACCATGAAGTGCAGGGCGGCAGTGTCATTAAACCGCTGGTTGGAATTGACAATGATGGCCCGGGTGATGCGGCCGTTGTGCGACCGATTCTCGGTTCATCGCGAGCCCTGGTCGTCAGTTGTGGTATGAATCCACACTACGGTGAATTCGATACCTATCACATGGCAGCCAGTGCGATTGATGAAGCGGTTCGCAACTGCGTGGCCGTTGGTGCCGATCCTCAGCGGATCGCCATCCTGGATAATTTCTGTTGGGGATATACCGATCGGCCGGAAACGCTAGGTTCGCTGGTGCGAGCATCGCTCGCCTGTTATGACCTGGCCGTTGTCTTGCAGACTCCCTTTATCAGCGGCAAGGATAGTTTGAACAATGAGTTCAGTTATCTAGATGACGAGGGAACCAAACAAACGATTTCAATTCCACCAACGTTGCTTATCAGTGCGCTGGGACAAATAGCCGATGCGCGTCAAAGTGTTACTATGGATTTGAAGGCCGCTGGCAATCTGCTTTACCAAATCGGGTTAACTCATGATGAGCTAGGTGGCTCGCATTGGACGCTTGTCCGCGGTCTAGACGGTGGGCACGTCCCCAAGGTTAATCCCGAAGTCGCAAAACGAACTTTTCTGACAATACACCAGCTGATTCAACGCGGTTGGATTGCTGCCTGTCATGACCTGAGTGAAGGGGGGCTGGCAGTGGCGGCGGCCGAAATGGCCTTTGCCGGCGGCCTGGGCCTGCAACTGCAGTTGGATCAGGTTCCCAGCGAGGTGTCGGTGGAGACAGAGCACGGTTGCCTGGTAGCCTTGTTTTCAGAATCAAACACGCGGTTTCTTTGCGAGGTGGCTGAGACCCATCAGCAGGCATTTGAAGAGGCACTGGAAACAGCGGAGATTCCCTTCGGCCTGGTCGGGGCAGTGGTCGATGACGATTCGTTAATGATTACGGTTTCAGGGAAAGAGGCCTCAGTGGAAGCTGGCGACCAGCAACTGGTCTTGTCCGAGACGCTAGAGAAGCTCAAAGCTTCATGGCAGGAACCGTTGAAATGGTAAAATTGTATTGCCAGGATGGCCAAGAATGTTCCCCAGCTGGTCAGCAAGCAGGAAAAGGTAGATTGCGAAACCATGGCTAGCCCACGTATTCTAATTGTCCGTGCACCCGGTACAAACTGTGACCGGGAGACGTCCTTTGCCTTTGAACAGGCGGGGGGCAAGCCTGATTTGGTTCACATCAATCGGATCCTGGAAAAACCTCAGCTAACCAAGGACTACCAGATCCTTTGTATGCCTGGTGGTTTCTGTTATGGAGATGATATTGCGGCTGGTCGTATCCTGGCCAGCCAGATTCGTCATCACCTCTACGATACGATCAATGACTTCAAGGCTGATGGCAAGTTGATCCTGGGTATCTGCAATGGTTTTCAAGTGTTGATCAAGTCTGGAGTTTTGTTAGTCGAGTCAGCAGCGAACGAAAATCCAGCGACATTGACGTGGAATGATTCGGGACGGTTTGAAGATCGCTGGGTTCACTTGCGAGTTGACGGACAGAAATGTGTCTTTCTGCAAGATGTTTCGACTCTCTATTTGCCGATAGCCCACGCCGAAGGAAAATTCGTGACACGAACGCCGACTGTGCTTCAACAGTTGGAGGAAAACCAGCAGTTGCCCTTGCGTTATACGACGGCTGCCGGATTACGCAATGGTCAACTTGAATATCCACTCAATCCCAATGGTTCCATGGGCAATGTGGCAGGCGCTTGTGACGAGACCGGGCGCGTGTTGGGATTAATGCCTCATCCGGAACGGCATATTGATCCGACCCACCATCCCCGCTGGACCCGTGAAGGGTTGCAAGAGCAGGGAGATGGATGTGTGGTCTTCCACAATGCAGTCCAGTATTTCGCTTGATCCAACAGGCCGTGGTAGATGCCTGACTGGCTTGCCAATGGCAGGCTATCACCGCAAATGGATTGAGCACTGGTCGTCATCGCACGTCTTGTCTTTGTTCCAGCGATAGCGCTGGCGAGCGATTTTTCGATAGAGCCATTGCCATAGTGGCAGGCTAAACGGAATATGCAGCAGCGGCATTAAGATCCAAAGTCGCGGGAGCTTACGGGTTAAGTAGCGGAAGGCGACTGCAGCAGCATAACGTTGACCTTGCTGGTCGACGAGAACCATCGCTTCCATCAACTGTTCATGCGTTAGAT
>Ga0310342_100001494_pt1 | contig 14539 bp, 21 predicted proteins | sample S15DNA20500_MG_FD_206155 | JGI IMG/M metagenome (GOLD analysis project Ga0310342, IMG submission 206155) | Marine microbial communities from station ALOHA, North Pacific Subtropical Gyre - S1503-DNA-20-500_MG | ecosystem: Environmental > Aquatic > Marine > Oceanic | place: Pacific Ocean: North... | reverse complement strand
CAGGACATCAAGCTGGACAAGCCGCAACTGGAGGACGAACAACAAATGTAGCTACTAAAATCGGTAGCAAAGTAGAAAAAGGTACAGAAAAAAGTGTTAAGAAAGCACAAGGTCGAATAAGTAAAGCAGTCCTTTCAAAAGGACAGCAAATAGCAATTCCAACGCAAGGCGGAAAAGAAACAGAATTTAATATTGATGATGTTGATGGAGATATGATCACATTAGCTAATCCAAATCCAAAAGATGGCGAACCACACAAGTTCGTTTATCACAAGGGAGCGTTAGACAAAGTAGTAAAAGCGAAAGCTGATCAAATAACGCAATCAACTGGAGTACCAGGAGGCGGTAAAATAGTATAATGAAAATAAATGAGTTAATAGGTGAATTCACAATACAAATGAGTAATGAAGAAGCAGAAGTTTTAAAGAAACTTGACAATCCATTACCATTACATTCTTTTCCCGAGAGAGAACAATTCGTTATTGAGAACTTAATCAGAAAAGCTCTGGTAAGTAAAGTACGCAATAACAATATGACGTTGGTGGTTGCTAATGAAGAGTTCTAAACTAGCTAAACAACTTGACGAAATTATGGAAGCAGGACTGCAAAATGTCTTTATTCCATATGCTAAAGGTAATAGCATACGTATCAAAAATACAGTAATTAGAGGTACTAAACAAGGTTACTTGATATTTGATGTAAAAAATAGCAAACGTATAGCTGATACATTTAGCAAACGAGGAGCAATTGCTTATGCTCGTTGTATATCTAAAAACCGTAGAGATGCATTAGATACAATACTAGATTTGGATATGAAACTAGGCAAACACTATATGGATAGTATATTTGCCAAGAGTACCTTTGAAAAAAGCCGAGATTCTGCTAGAAAAGACTCTGCAATGGTACGCTTTGACATCGCAAAAGACTATACATGGCATTATGTTAGCCAACTAGACGACTATATCTTTGACGATTGATGATAAATAACTATAACACTTAGGATAGGAATAGCAGATATGAAAATACATGAACTATCGAAACCATTAACAGCAAATGCGTTGAATGAAAGTCTTGGTAAAAATTTCGGTACAAAACTGAAACTAGAAGCTTTTTCACTAGCCCAGTTAGAAGACGCAAGAAATAGGCTTCGAACTCAATTAGCAGATGTTGAAACTAATGAGAGTTTCGAAACTGTTCATAACAGTGATGCTTACCAAAAAGGCAAATTATTCCTAGACACAATCAACAAAGAAATTGACGAACGCGACGAATGGGTTACTGAAGCTGAGAAAGACCCACAGACAGCATTTACTACATGGCTTAAAGATACACACAACAAAGGCGTACGAGAGCTTAAAGGAAACGAATACGTTACAATGTCAAAAGAATTTCAAGCACAGAAAAAAGAAGTTAAAGAGGGTGCAGAAGAAGGCGCACAATTAGTAATGGCCGCAAAGGACATGGTTGACAGAATTACAGGCTGGATGGAAGATACAGCAGAAATGCAAACAGAATCAATGTTAGAACTAGGCGATTCTATTAGAGATGAACTAGGCAGTGAAACAAGCGAACAATTCATTGGTACTGTAAAACCAGCATTAGAAAATCTATATACAGTTTTTGAAACTACACGTGAAGCAATGACAAGTGGCGTAGCCATTATAACAGGCGAAGGCGGACCAGAGGCAATGCCAGGTGACGAACTAGGTGTAGGCGGTGAAGAAGATCCTACAATGGAACCTGTTGATGTCGATGCAGACGCAGATGTTGAAGAACCAGTAGGCGATGAATTCGGAGCTAGTGAACCCGCAACTGGTGGCTCAGAGATTGCTGACAGAGAAAAACGTGAAAGTGTTGAACAGTCACGTCGTTTAGGCAATATTCTGAGCGGAGACGCTCCAAAAAAAAAGTCTTAGAAGGGCAAACCCTTAAATCACAATTAATTTCAGTATTTAGAAACATGATAGGCGGCGCTGACAATCGAGATCAGCCTGCCTATCTTTCTTTTGACGCACTCAATAAAATAATGAGGAACGTTAATCAACCACAATTTGAATACGAAGGATTCAAAGCAGTTTACGATGCTAACCCAGATTTAGCAGTATACGTTAAAAACTTTGACCAAAAAGGTGTTACACTAGCAACCAAGGTCGAAGCACCATCCGACGCACAAATCCCAGATACTGATGCTACCAATAAAGTAGACCAAATGGCAAAACGTGCCACTGCCAACGCTCAGTAATTACTTGACTTAATTAAAAAACTGTTATATACTATATGCTATGAACGAGTATAAATTCCTTCCCACTCTAATGTGGAAATACAATTATGAGCAAGGTTTTGATTTAAATCCTTTTAAAGATCAATTAAAAAGAATTGGAATTCAAGGCAACTATGAAGCTGAAGGTGGATTAACTACAGCAGGTATGGGTGAAAATCTTCACGAGCAAGAATTTTTAGTACCTTTTTTAAATTGGCTTAGACCAAAAATTGAACTTGCATTAAATGAGTGGCAACTTAAATGGACTCAATACTTTATTACTAAAAGTTGGGTTAACAGTCACCTAATAGGTGGTTATACTAAAACACATGATCACGGCTCTACTCATTTAGTTGTATCAATTTATATTAAACAACCTAAGAATGGTGGGAATGTTGAATTTGAAAACTTTACTCGTCGTGAGTGGATTTCCTACATGAGAAAAGATGAACCAGGAAATATGCATGACTACTATAGTGAAGTGGCTATTGAAACAAACGATGTTCTTATTTTTCCTGGTTGGCTGTCGCATAGAGCACAAGCTAATAATTCTATTGAAGAAAGGTTAGTGTTTACACTAAATTATTTTGCACAATGAGTGAAGTAAAAATACTACCAAACATAATATTCAAGTACAATTATAAACCTGGATTTAATGTTGATAAGTTTAAAGAGCATATCGAACTTCATGGAAACAAGAGCGAACATACTATTTCAGAAGCTGATGGAGGTATTACTACAGCAGGAAATAAAGACAATCCACACTTTTGGCCTTCAATGGTTCCTTTCATAAACTGGCTTGAACCTAAAATAGAAATTGCATTAAATGAATGGGACGTTGCATACGACACGTATTTTATTTCTAAAAGCTGGGCTAATCTTCATACTAAAGGTGGTTATACTAAACCACACGAACATGGCCCTGGATCTGTTGTAGTATCAATATATGTTAAACAACCAGCTAATGGTGGTAATATTCTATTTGAAAACTTTATGCGTGATAAGTGGATAGCTTACACAAGAGAAGATAAACATAATAATATTCATGACTATTGGCGAGAAATAGCAGTAAATACAAATGATGTGCTTTTATTTCCAGGATGGATTACTCATAAAACACAATCAAGTAATACAGACGAAGATCGTATTGTATTCACAATTAATTACGGAGCGGTGATACAGGGACAAATGTTACACAGCGACGAAATTCATATAACTAAAAGGACGGAATAAAAATACATTCCGAAAATAAAATGACAGACGAAAAAACAGCAGACTCGCTAGACCAAACAGTTGATGCAGAAAAAACTGCGGCTGAGATTGAAATTGCAATAGCAACTATTATAGAAGAAAAACTACAACCAAGTGTTGCCATGCATGGTGGACAAATAAGTTTAAAAGAATGGGATCACGCTAATGGTATTGCAACTATCTTTATGTCTGGTGCTTGTTCAGGATGTGCTATGTCAACGCAAACTTTAAAGATGGGAGTTGAGAACACTCTTAAACATTACATTCCTGAAGTTAAAGTAGTACACGGTGAAGAAGATATAAACTCAATGGTAGACCCTTATATGTCTAAAGACCCCTGGGATGGTTATGAAACACATAACCCGTTTAATATATCTGTTAAACCACCGGAGCAGGAACCTCCAACATCAAAAGACAATCCTAATTCAAGGTTTAATAAAAAGGATTAATTATGGACACCTTTCACCTACAATCTTCAATGAATCTCTGGGTAGCAGAAACATACTATCCTCGTTGGAAAGAGCTTGAAGAACTATTTGTAGACAAAGGTCCTGATCAAAGTTCTTACAAAACAATATTTAATGGTTGGCAATTTGATACAACTGAACAAATAAAAAAATATAATATAGAGGAATGGTTTGGACAGTTATGTAAAGAAAAGAAAATACCAGTTAAAAATATAAAAGTAAATCAATCATGGGCTATATTATATGAGGATGGCGGTTATCAACATTTACATTGTCACGGTCCAACATTAATTAGTATGGTAGTACATTTAGATTCACAACCGCCATTATGGTCAGAAGGAACAGAGTCTGATGTTGTAATTGGTAGTGACGGTAATAATAAAATGGTTGGACAATACGGTATGTTATATTCAATAATGCCAGGTGGACATAGCGAACTGATCGTTCATAACTTTGCACCAAAGCCAGGACAATGCATAATATTTGATGGTAGAGTATTCCATGGAGTGTATCCAGCTAAGGCTCCTCGAAGAAGTGTAATTATCGACTTTGATTTTAATTATTTAGATCCAGCTGAAGGTTGGGAAGATAGCTGGGGTGAAAAACGTGTCGATTAAAAATCATGTAGAGTGGGTTAACTTTATTGATAATACTAAAGCTGAAAACTATACTCAAGATGAATACCTAAGTACAAATACTAATTGCTTCATTTTAGAAACTGAACATCCTGGTTGGAAAGAATATTTAAATGCGTTTACAGAACTATACGAAGAAAAAATAGAATTTCCTGATCGTACACAATTTAGTATTAATCCAAATCAAGTTCCGGACAAAATAACAAGTTGGGTACTTAGAAAAGTAAAACACCATATGCCTTACATTGATAGCATATATCCTTTTGAATCATGGGCAATTGAATATAAAGACGATGGCTACCAAGCAATACATAATCACACTAAACAACCTAACTTAATTAGTATGATAATGTTTTTTAATACAATAGAAGATGAACAAAGAATACAACCAACTGATGGTTGTACATATACGTTAATGCCTCATACTGATGGTCACCAAATGTGTTCACATTTTAATCCTTACCCAGGCAAAGTTATTATTTTTGATGGGAAAGTATATCACGGAACATATCCTTGTAAAGCACCAAGGAGGTGCTTTGTGGTTAACTTTAGATATGAACATATTACAACGGAGCCAAGAAATTGATTACAAACAAGTTTGATTATAAAGCACTTAAAAAAGAGTCAGTAGACGGTAGACGTTTATACTCTTGTCCTGATGGTAATGCTGTAGCTAGTGTTACAACAATCTTAGATAGAACAAAAGATAAAACCCAACTTAACTTATGGCGTAAAAGAGTTGGTGAACAAAAAGCACAAGAGATTGTAACTGAGGCCGCAAGTGTTGGTACACGTATGCACAAGTTTCTAGAAGATTATGTGGATACAGGTGATTGGCCAGCTCCCGGATCAAATCCTTTTAGTCAACAAGCTAATGAGATGGCAAAAGTAATTAAAGAAGAAGCATTAACCTTTGTAAGTGAAATATGGGGTAGTGAAGTATCATTATACCATCCTAAGATATATGCAGGCACTACAGACCTCGTAGGCGTCTTTAAAGGGTCGAATTGTATCATGGATTTTAAACAGTCTAACAAGCCTAAGAAAGAAGAATGGGTTGATGACTATAAAATGCAATTAGTAGCCTATGCTCTAGCACATAACGAGATTTACGGAACTACTATTAATGAAGGCCACGTTTTTGTGTGTTGTAGAGACCTTACATATCAACAATTTGATATTTACCCTGACACATTTAAGGAATGGGAGTCTAAATGGTGGGATAGGGTGTACCAGTACTATGACCATTTCGCATAAATATATAAAACAAGGAGTTAGAACGTGGCAATAGTACAGATTAGCCGTATACAAATTAGACGAGGGCAGAAACTTACTGGCTCTGGTGTACCACAATTAGCAGGTGGTGAATTGGGTTGGGCAGTTGATACCCGCGAACTTTACATAGGTAACGGTTCAGTATCTGAAGGATCTCCAGCAGTTGGGAATTCAAAAATTCTAACAGAACACGATAATCTATTCTCATTCACTGATCAGTACACATATCAAGAAGATGATGCAACAATGCTAACAGGTACTACGCCTACAACGCCTGTTTCTAGAACATTACAAGATAGATTAGACGAAAGAGTAAATGTTAAAAGTTTCGGAGTTAAAGGCGACGCAACTGATGTAACTGAAAAACTCCAACAAGCAATTGACCAAATTTATATTAATACAGCTACAAAAGGAAGTGCTATAAGCAGAGTAGTTCTATCAATAGATGCTGGTGAATATACTTTATCAGCAAGTTTAAAAATCCCACCACACGTAACATTTATTGGTGCTGGGTCAGATAAAGTTATTATAACACAAACAGCAAATGCTCCAATTTTTGAAACTGTTAATAGTGCAAGTACTCCAGGATCTCCGGCTTTAGATGCTACTAGTACAACTTTAAATCAAGCAAGACGTATTTTTATTAAAGGAATGACGTTAAAGCATACTTCTACTAACGTAGGATTAAAATTACAAAGTTGTCGTGAAAGTATTTTTGAAGATCTTATAATTGAAAGTAGCTGGACAAGTGGTGATCCACTTCTTGCCGATCAAATTGGTATTAGAATGGCTTCTTTAAGTACCGCTGTTAATACAATTAGAAACACTTTTAGAAATGTACAAATTAAAGGCTTCACTAGAGGAGTTGAATCTAAATATGATATAGAAAATAACTTATGGGACAAATGTATATTTGAAACATTAGGCTATGGTATTGTGTTTGGTGAAGGTACAGTAATTAATGACCCAGGAATGTTAACTGGACCGATCCATAATGTTATTCAAAACTCTAAATTCCAAGACATTGATAGACACGGTATTTGGGTTGATACAGGTAATTTTAATACAAGTGACAATAACGCTTTCATTGATGTAGGTAATAATGGTGGTACAGAAGCCAATGCCGCTCATTCAGTAATTAAATATACATTTGGATCAGCATTAAGTAATGTATCAGCAGGTGATTTCTTTAGTAGAACACGTTGGTTATCATATGACCAATCGTTAATATCAGGTTTTCCATACATACCAGAAGTTGAAGGACCTGCAATTTATGACATGGAATTCTCTTATAGCATAAATGTTGTTCAACAAACTTCATATGTTAGGGTTCTTAGAGCGCCAGGTGAGTCCGATCGAACTGTTTATGTTGACTACATTTATAGATCAACGGCTATAGATGCCGTAAGACAAGGCACATTAGAAATTTTAATTAACCGTTCAACTGGCGAAGCAACGTTAACAGATGATCATTCATATCTGGGTGGTACCATTTATGAAAACAATGTCAAGTTTAGAGCAGTTGTTACTGATGAAGATGGCGATACAGTAGCTGACACAATAGTTATTGAGTTAGTAAACTTAACAAGTGCTGATACAGCCAGCTTATTATTCAAGGTAAAGTATAAGTCATAGTGTTGCATGAAGAATATGAGATTAAATTAAGTCGTTGGCAAAACTTTAGAAACGAACTTGAAACTAGTATTAACCCTTTCGAAGACGTAATAAACTATTATAACACTAAGAAACGGTGCAAATTAAGTTCTAATCCATGGGACCAAGCAAATTGGCCTGATCCATGGGAACTATTAGAGGTTAATAGGTACTGTAATTTTACTTTAACACTCGCTAGTTGTTACACGCTACAGTTAACCGACAGGTTTAAGGATTTTGATTTTGAGATACATATCAGTATAGACAAGGTAAATGAAGAAATATTATACCCATTACACGTCGATGATAAAATATTGTGCTATAATTACAACGGAGTTATTCAAAAAGCTGAATTACCCACAGTAATTATATCACAACGAATTTATAAGATGCCACGGTTACAATAAATACAATATCATTTACCAAAACGACAAGAAAAAGTACAAGGAGTATATTAAGAATGTCAAACGGCGTGGGGATACAAATACGAAAACGAGACGGCCGACTAGTTCCATTAAACATAGATAAAATTCATTTTGTAGTAGAAGAGGCTTGTGAAGGCCTTGCAAATGTTAGTGCATCACAAATTGAAATGAATGCAAATATTCAATTCTATGATGGAATGAGTACGAACGAAATACAAGAAATTTTAATAAAGTCCGCGAATGATTTAATTTCCCTAGACATACCAAATTATCAGTACGCCGCCGCAAGATTATTACTGTATCCAGTTTATAAAGAAGCATTTGGTCATTTCAAACCAATTACGTTACAAGAAATGATTGATACAAATATTAAACGTAAAGTTTATGATCCTGCTATTTTGGAAAAGTATTCTTTAGATGAAATAAAAATACTAAACAAATATATTAAACATCAACGAGATGAAAATTTTACTTACGCAGGACTAAGACAAATTGTTGACAAGTATCTTTGTCAAGATAGAAGTAGTGGAGAAATTTTTGAGTCTCCACAAATGATGTACATGATGATTGCGGCAACTCTGTTTGCTGAATATCCAGAAAAAAGTCGATTAAATTATGTAAGGAGATACTATGATGCGACCTCACTTTTTAAAATCAATATCCCAACGCCAGTCATGGCCGGCGTCCGTACACCTGTTCGGCAATTTGCTTCGTGCGTTCTTGTTGATAGTGACGATACCCTTGATAGCATTTTCGCTAGTGATATGTCGATTGGTAGATATACTGCACAAAGAGCCGGCATAGGAATTAACGCAGGAAGAATAAGAGCAATTAATTCCAAAATAAGAGGTGGTGAAGTTGCACACACAGGAGTGATTCCTTTTCTAAAAAAATTCGAATCAACTGTAAGATGCTGTACTCAAAATGGAGTACGTGGAGGAAGTGCTACAACACATTTCCCTATTTGGCATTTAGAAATTGAAGACATACTTGTATTAAAAAATAATAAAGGAACAGAAGATAATCGTGTACGCAAATTAGACTACTCAGTTCAAATTAATAAACTAATGTATGAGCGTTTATTAAAGAGCGAAGACATTACTTTATTTTCTCCACAAGATGTACCAGATTTATATGACGCATTTTTTGCCGACCAAGAGTTATTCCAAGAACTATATGAGAAGTACGAAAGGAAAACTTCTCTAAGAAAACGTAAGGTACCTGCTATGGGCCTTTTCTCTTCTCTAATCAAAGAGAGAGCTGAGACTGGACGCATTTACATAATGAACGTTGATCATTGTAATACACATAGCTCATTTAAAGATACTATCTACATGAGCAACTTATGCCAAGAAATTACATTACCAACTGTTCCATTACAACACATTGATGACCCTAATGGTGAGATAGCATTATGCATACTATCTGCAATTAATGTAGGAAAAATTAACCAACTAGAAGAACTAGAAAACTTATGTGAATTAGCTGTTAGATCACTAGATGAAATTATTGATTATCAACGCTATCCTGTAAAAGCGGCTGAAATAAGCACGAAAGCTAGACGATCTTTAGGTGTTGGCTATATAGGATTAGCACACTACCTAGCTAAGAATCAAGTAAAATATAGCGATAAAAAAGCATTAACAAAAGTACACGAATTAACTGAAGCATTTCAATATTATCTATTGTCTGCGTCTAATCATCTTGCAATCGAAAAAGGCCAGTGTGAGCACTTCAACCGCACTAAATACGCAGAAGGACTCCTGCCAATAGATCATTACAAAAAGGATCTCGACGAAGTTTGCAATATTACATTAAAATATGATTGGGATAATTTACGCAGAGATATTAAGAAACACGGCTTACGGCATTCCACTCTGTCCGCACAAATGCCATCAGAAAGCAGTTCCATTGTGTCGAATGCAACAAATGGAATCGAACCACCTAGAGGATACCTGTCCATTAAGAAAAGCAAAAAAGGGCCTCTTAAGCAGATTGTTCCACAGTATCAGGCATTAAGAAATCACTATACTTTGTTATGGGATATGCCTAGCAACGAAGGCTACATTAATATTGTTGCTGTTATGCAAAAATTCTTTGATCAAGCTATTAGCGGTAACTGGAGTTACAATCCAACACACTTTGATAACAACGAAGTGCCAATGAGTGTAATGATTCAAGATATGCTAATGACATATAAATTAGGTTGGAAAACTTCTTACTACCAAAATACATATGATCTTAAAGTTGATGAAGGCGAAAAGGAAATTATTGAAGTTAGATCTGAAAGCACACCCAATTCATTTGAACCTCAAGTAGATATTACAACACCAAAGAAAACAGAAGAAGAAGAATGTGACACCTGCGTCATATAAGACGCTGATTATGGATTACGGACGGAATGGGTAAAACAGTATTCAATAGAGAAAAAGTCGATTACACAAAACAATATATGTTTTTTGGTGAAGACCAAAACACACAACGCTATGATGTTTTTAGGTATCCAGAGTTTGATAAATTAAATCAAACAATGTTAGGATACTTTTGGCGACCTGAAGAAGTATCATTACAAAAAGATAGATCAGATTACGCACAGTTTCGTCCAGAACAAAAACATATCTTTACTTCTAACTTAAAATACCAAACACTATTAGATAGTGTACAAGGTAGAGGACCAGCATTGGCTTTCTTGCCTTATGTATCATTACCTGAACTTGAAGGTTGTATTGTTACTTGGGACTTCTTCGAAACAATTCATTCTCGTTCTTATACACACATTATGAAGAACATCTATGCAAACCCATCAGAAATATTAGATAAAATTTTAGATGATAAAGAAATTTTAAAAAGAGCCGTTACAGTTACTAAACACTATGACGACTTTACAAATACAGCAAATCTTTATTTTCATAATAAAAAAGGCAAGTTGCGTGATGTTAAAAAGAAATTATATCTAGCAATGATGAATGTTAATATGTTAGAAGGACTACGTTTTTATGTATCGTTTGCTTGTACATTTGCATTTGGTGAATTAAAAATGATGGAAGGGTCTGCTAAAATTATTTCATTAATTGCTAGAGACGAAGCAACACATTTAAATCTTACAAGTCACGTTCTTAAACATTGGATGAGAGGTGAAGACGATCCGGAAATGAAAAAGGTTGCTCAAGAATGTGAAAAAGAAGTTTATGAGATGTGGCGTGTTTGTGTAGAAGAAGAAAAAGCATGGACTAACTATCTATTTAAAGATGGCTCTATTATCGGTTTGAATATAAATCTATTACACGCTTACGTTGAGTATATTGCCAATCGTAGATTAAGAGCATTAGGATATGATCAACTCTTTCCTGACCGTCCTTTAAATACTAATCCTTTACCATGGACACAACATTGGTTATCAAGTTCTGGTATGCAAGTGGCTCCGCAGGAAACAGAAATTGAAAGCTATATCATCGGTGGAATAAAACATGATATACACGAAGACACATTAAAAGACTTTAAACTATGAGCTCGGTAATTTATAGTAAACCTGATTGTCCTTATTGTGTTAAAGCAAAAGCATTATTAGATGAAACCCGAATTCCTTATAAAGAAATAGTAATTGGAAAAGATATAACAGTAGAAAGACTTTTTGAAGAATTTAAGCTAAATGGACAACCACAACCAAAGTCTGCACCCCAAATTATCTTACACGGTAAATATGTTGGAGGATTTAAAGAACTCCAACAATATTACGAAGACTGTGATTTAGGAAGAAACGATACATAATGTTAATTGAAAATAGTTATAAAATAGGTGACGTCGTTACAATTAAATTAAAATCTGGTGAAGAACTAGTGGGCAGGGTCGACGCTGACGACGAAAAAGCTATTAAAGTTAATACACCACTAACTTTAGTTGCTAATGAAAAGGGTATAGGGTTACAACAATTTCTTTTTACTGCTGATATAACCAAATCATACGTTATTAAACACGAAGCTATTACTTTAGTCACGGCAACAAGACCGGAATTTACTGAGGCTTACAATAAACAAACATCAAGCCTACATTTACCACAAAAACCAAGCATCATTACCTAAATAAATACTAGTATGACAATACCAGTACATCGACATACAGATGCCCGTGTCTGTGGAGCAACAACAACCGTAGCTGGCAATGTTGATGTTTTTGCTAACAACTTGCTAGTGTCAGTTGACGCAGATCCTAATACACACGGCGGTGGTGCCTTAATAGCTCATTCGAATCAAGTATTTGCTGACAATATTCTTTCAGTAAATCATACAGCCGATACAGCTAACCCGGATGCACTATGTCCTGTACCTCCGCATTGTAATCCAGATACAGATCAAGGCTCTCCTAATGTATTCACAGGCGATCCTTCAGCGGCACCAACTGTAGTAATTCCTCCAGCAATAATAGAGAAAATAAGTTTAAAAATTGAAGTATATATTGCTGAACCATATATTCCTCCACCAGGGTATATTCCGACTCCAAACGAAGTAGAACAAAATGAAATTCATTTTGCTGATACTCCTGATGAACCTGAAGCAATAGGCGAAGTTATTGCAAAGCCAGAAGACAAAGTATACGAAGATATATGTCATCCATTTGATGGACTTTTAGATCAACATCTTTTAGAATCATCACAAGACTTATGGGACGAAACAGGCATGGGCAAAAAATATGTTGGAACTTATCCTGCTGGAGCGTTTCAAGGTGACGGACTATCAAATGAAAAGATTTTAGGACTATGGCAAGAAATAGGATTTAGAGACCAAACACCAATACATTCATCCGACTGGGTTTGGAAGACTGATCAAACTGCATGGTGTATGGGTTACGTTTGCTATGTTTTAAAATTAGCAGGTTACAAATGGTTACAAACGTCTAGAGCCTTAGATGCAAAAGACCAACAAGCAAAATTTGAATTTACAGAAATACCCTATTCTAATTGGGCTGATGCAAAATGTGGTGATGTTTGTCTTTGGGCTATAACAGATAAAAAAGGAAAAGTTGGGCATCATGTAAACTTTCTTTATACTAATAAAAATAAGAAAATGTCTTTTGTTGGCGGTAACCAATCTGATGCGGCTAGAAATACTAACAACCCATCAGGTGGAGCAGTAACACATTCTTGGAGAGGAACTGCCAAAAGTACATATAATCTTCAAGGCGTAGAAGGTGGACTTGGTGCTTATGATTACACAGGAGTACACCACGATACCAATTTAATCCATATTTATAGGCCAAAAAAAGTATAATGGTAGTATATGTAGCCATTTTAGACGTCTTAAAGCCACTTTCTATATAATTACTAATAGTTCACTATACATAATAGTAAAACAAAGGAGAATTCAATATGTCAACCCATGAAGAAATTGTTTCAGCATACGAGGCTTACTTAAAAGAATCTGAGTCTTTTGAAACTAAAAATGTTAAGGCGGCGGCGGCAAGGGCACGTAAGGCGTTAGGGAATCTAGGCAAGTTGTCTAAGAATAGACGGAAAGAAATACAAGAACGTAAAAACAATCTATAAACTAAATAAACAGACTACTTAATAAACATAGTACAATATTGAATTGTGCTATGTTTCTTAGTAGCAATATGAAACAAAAGGAAACAAAGAAAGACTATGAGCAACGGAAAAGTAAAATGGTTTAATGGCGTAAAAGGTTACGGATTCATTACACCAGAAGATGGAAGTAAAGATATTTTTGTACATTCCTCAGCAGTAAGAGATGCAGGTATGAATGACCTAGTTGAAGGTCAAGCAATAACATTTGAAACTCAAGAAGGTCCTAAAGGACTTACAGCAGTAAATTTAGCGTCGGTTTAAATCACTTAAAAACTCATTATACTGATAAATATTCTATAGTAAAGTCACTTTACTGAATAAGGAAAATATAATACATATGAGTAAACTCACAGGAACATTAAAATGGTTTGACGCTAAGAAGGGCTATGGTTTCATTACACCGGACAATGGCGACAAAGACGTTTTCGTTCACATCTCTGCGTTTGAACAAGCACACATCACAAACATCCGCGATAAGATGCTATTAGAATTTGAACTAGTAGATAATCGCGGACGTGAAATTGCTGGTAACGTTACCCAACCTGATAGCTTCAATCGATAATAATTAATCGCAATTGATATTCCGAAACGGAACAGGATTGCCTTCTGAATCGACTATTAGTTCGTCATTAGCTGTACCACAGAGTTTCTGTTTACCGTTAGTGTTTACAAACATAGTGGGTTTAATTTCATGCCCATTATAATAGCGTTTGTAATTTTCGGATTTTTGCCCGCGACTTGTCTTGTGCCCTGCCATTTGCCCTCATTTATATTACTTGAAAATTGAAGTAAACTTACTTGCAACTTCAAGTGTTTTATCAGTAGCCTTTTTAGCTACATTTAATGTTCCATCAACAGCATCTTTAGCCACTGCCTTTGTTCCATTACCAAGTTCACTTGCTTTATTAACAGTTGCAGTATTAACACTCTTTGCAACATCTTTAACATAGTTTTTTAAGTTTTCTAACATAATGCTCCTTATTTCATGTCTACTA
>Ga0310342_100001492_pt1 | contig 14543 bp, 9 predicted proteins | sample S15DNA20500_MG_FD_206155 | JGI IMG/M metagenome (GOLD analysis project Ga0310342, IMG submission 206155) | Marine microbial communities from station ALOHA, North Pacific Subtropical Gyre - S1503-DNA-20-500_MG | ecosystem: Environmental > Aquatic > Marine > Oceanic | place: Pacific Ocean: North... | reverse complement strand
GAGCATAGCCGCTCGCTGCAACCTCTTGATAACCGCAGGGTCATCAGCGGCAGCCCGGGGAAGCTGGGCCAGGCTGTCAGCGAGGAAAAAAGGCAGTTCGATATATTCCTGCGCATCCTTTCCGGAGGCAGAGGGCAGCGCCTTGTCGAGGGCTGAAGAAGCCTTCTCGAAATCGTCGCTATAGTAGCTCGAAACGCCTGAGAGATAGCCCAGGCGTACCTTTTCAGCGGGATCCTCGCTCAGTGCGGCAGCCTGCTCATAGTACACCGCGCCCATAGCGCGCTCAGCCGGATCGAGAACCCCGGCGGGTGCCTGCAGGGCATTCCTCCCCGAAAGTTTCAGGATGTCTCCGGTAAAACGGCCGGGTGGTGTTTTGTAGGAATCCCGGTAGGTCTTTGCCGCCACCGCGCACTCCTTGTGGCTACCGGCATTGAACAATGCCTCGGCATGTTTGAAGAGCGCCTCCTCCTGGAGCCTGGGGAGAGGTTTTCCAATGTCGCCGGTAACCTCTTTGAAGGCAGCGGCCGCGCCTGCAAAAGATTTCTTTCTCTTCGCCTTATCCTCTTCGCTGAAGGCAACCTGGAACTTCGCCTCGGCCCGCCAGTAGACCACCTGGACCAACCTGTTGGCGGCCTTGACATTGGTGAAATCAGCGAGGACCTCATTGCGACAGAAGTCGACAGCATCCTCGAAAACCACGGCTGCTTCCGACGGTACCGGATTCTCCTGCAGCAGGAGAGCCTGGCCCCAGCACAACAGGGCCTGGGACTTGAAGAGAGCTGCTGATTCAGCATCCGCCCCGCCGGAACTGTAGGCTCCAAGCTTGACGGCGGCGGCTGAATAGGAGCCTCCATTGAAGAGAGAGATCCCCTCGTAATAGACCGCCCTGGCGGCAAACTTGTGCCTGGGATAGTTCTTTGAAAACGCGGCGAATTCCGTCGCGGCATTCGATAGCAGGGCTGCCCCACCTGCTCCAGCCGACGAGCTCGATTCAAAAAGGGAGACTGCCCGGTAATAACTTGAATCGGCTGCCTGCGGCGCCTTGGCGGCAATGAGATCAGAATAGTGTTTGTTGGCCTGTTGCCATTCTGAGCGCCGATGGAGAATCCTGGCCAGGAGCCAGGCCGCATCCGCCCACAGGGAACTTTCCTTCATGGCCGGCGCTGCCAGGGCACGAAGACTGGCAAGGGTAGCCTTCTCATCCGGCTTAGTGCCTGCCTTCTCAGCTGCCCGGTCGAGCTGGTAATTCCCCAATCCCAGGAAATACAAGCCCCTGTCGTAACCCGTTACCTCCTGGTACTGCCCGGCACTGGCAAGCAAGAGCCCGAGGACTTGAACCACCTGCTGGTGCTGGCCCGCATTGTAGTGCGCCTCGCCCTGGGAGGTGAAGGCCATCAGGTGAGCTGAAAGAGCCGCCGGACGCTGCCCGGCAGCCACTGTATCGAGAGCCGCCAGGCGAATCGCGGCGCATTGCCCATAAGCCTCCGCAGCTTCACCATATCGTCCCGAAGCCTGGGGAGAAGCCTCGGCAAGAGCCTCGAGGGACCGCCCGAGATAGAAATTGGCATCTCCTGACCAGCGGCTTTCCTTCTGGGCACCCGCTATTTTCAGATCAGCAACTGCCTTTTCATGCTGCTTGAGCCTGTTGTAGCAATAGCCCCTTGCAAAATGCGATTCCAGCGCATCTTCATGCCTGGGATAACGCTTGATGAAATCGCCGAAGGTGGCAGCTGCATCCTGCCAGTTCTTCTGCCTGTAAAGGCGGCTGGCGGTATTGAAAAGAATAGCTGCCTGCCTGCTCTTTTGAGTACTCTTCTTTTGAGTACTCTTCCTGGTGTCTTGGGAGAAAACCTCGGCGGAAGTAAAAAGAACCAACAGCAAACACAGCACCCTGCACAGAACGGAAGCACTGCAGACCTTAAAAGTACAAACAGTCTTCATCCCTCCGAACTCCTTCTATTTACAACACTTCTCCGTCTGAGGGTCTCAATCAGGAAGAAACTTAGTTTTTCACACAAAGACTTCCAGTTCCAGCCTTATTAAGCCAATGCCGAATCCGGTGGACGACAGGAATCTCCGCGGCGCCCCTCAGCGCTTGTTTGAAATATACCGATTGGATTAGAATGGGGACTCGCTTTTCAAAAACAAGCAACCTTCTGAAAGAAACGAGGAAAGAACATGCCTGAGAAAGCAAACCGTCGTGAATTCATGGGGCGTACCGTACTGATCGGGGCAGGACTTGGCCTGGGCTCTCTTGCCGAACCCCCAAAAACCGAAGCCGCAGCAACTCCTGCCGCAAAAGCACCCCTCTACAAGATCTCCCTGGCCCAGTGGTCCCTCCACCGGACCCACCGCTCAAAGAAGCTCGACAACCTCGACTTCGCCAAGACAGCGAATGCCCTTGGTATTGACGCTGTGGAGTACGTTAACCAGTTCTTCAAGGACAAGGCCAAGGACAAGAAATACCTGGCAGAGATGAAGAAGCGCGCCGCGGGCGAGGGTGTCTACAGCGTCCTGATCATGATTGACGGTGAGGGCGCGCTCGGCGACTCGAAGGACGCGGGCCGTACCGGGGCCATAGAGAGACACAAGAAATGGGTTGAGGCCGCCGCCTATCTCGGCTGTCACTCCATCCGGGTCAATGCCAGCAGCCGTGGCTCCTATGAAGACCAGGTCAAGCTGGCCGCCGATGGCCTGCGCCGACTCACCGAGTTTGCAAAACCATACGGAATCAACGTGATTGTCGAAAACCACGGCGGCCTCTCCTCCAACGGCGCCTGGCTCGCCAGCGTCATGAAAACCGTCGACCACCCGGGCTGCGGAACCCTGCCGGATTTCGGCAACTTCCACCTCGGCGGCGGCAAGCAATACGACCGCTACAAGGGCGTCACCGAGCTCATGCCGTTCGCCAAGGCGGTGAGCGCCAAGTCGCATTCCTTCGACGCCGCCGGCAACGAGACGAAAACCGACTTCATGAAGATGATGAAGATCGTCATCGACGCGGGCTACCACGGCTACGTCGGTATCGAGTGGGAGGGAGGCAAGCCCGGCGAGATGGAGGGCATCAGGCTCACCAAGAAGCTGCTCGAGGCCTGCCGCGACAAGCTCAGCGGAGCCTGAGAGAGGAAAGCCCGGCTTGGCCGAGACACCGAAATATCGTGAGCTGACCCCTGCCAGCCTGGTCGGCGGGATCCTGGTAGGGCTGCTCCTCAACATGGGGATCTGCTTCGCCGGTCTTCAGATCGGCTTCACCATCGTCGGCTCGACGGTGTCGGCGGTCCTCGGCTTCGGGCTCCTGCGTGGGGTGCTCCGCAAGGGCTCCATCCTCGAGGTCAACATCTTCCAGACCGTCGCATCATCGGTCAATACCGTCAACGCGGGGGTGATCTTCACCATCCCGGTCCTCTTCCTGATGGGCCGCCAGGAGGAGATCAACTACTGGGCCCTGGCGTTGGCCGTCACCGCGGGCTCCGTTCTCGGGGTGGTGATGATCATCCCCCTGAGAAAGCAGGTCATCGAATTGGAGCGCCTGCGTTTTCCCAGCGCAGTGGCGGTCGCGGCGATTCTCAAGAGCCCCGGGGCGGGAGTCGAGAAGGCCCGGTTGCTTATCCTGGGTATCGTCGTCTCCGCCATTGTCAGCTTTCTTACGATCCAGACAGGCATCGGCTCTGTCGATGTCGGCAAATTCATCGGCCTGCCCGCCGGCATCCACTTCGTCTTCGCCATCAGCCTGCTGAGCTTCGGCGCCGGGTATCTCGCCGGCCGTCCCGGGCTGGCGATCCTCTACGGAACCCTGCTCAATTTCTGGATCCTGATACCGCTCTGCATCGCCTTCGGCTGGGTCCCCGCGAAATTCGCGGGAACCGGCCTGCTGGACCTGGGCTACGACCAGGTGGGAGATTTCATCCACAACTTCCAGCATTTCACATCCCGCCACCTGGGTATCGGAATGATCCTCGGCGGCGCCATCGCCGGGATCGCCATCGCCCTGCCTGCATTGAAAGCGGCCATCTCCAGCCTGAGATCCCCCCCGGATGAGGGCCCCCGCGAAGAGGTCTCCCTGGCGACCCTCAACTCCGGGATGGCCATCGGCTTCCTGCTGCTGCTGGTGGCGACCAAGCTCTCAGGCGGTGAGCACGTCAGCTGGCCGCAGGCCGTTCTTGCCGCCGCGGTCGGAGGCGTCTGGCTCTGGCTCTCGGGCCTGGTCGTCGCCCAGACCACCGGCCGAACCGACTGGTCGCCGCTCTCCGGCCTGGCCCTCCTTGCCACCGTCATCATGATGGCCATTCTCGGCACCGACAACAACGGCATCATCCCGGCCGTCACCGTCGGCGCGGCGATCTGCGTCGCCACCTCGATGTGCGCCGACATGATGGCGGACCTGAAGACGGGCTATCTCATCGGCAGCCGCCCGGCGCGGCAGCAGGTCGCCCAGATAGCCACCTGCTGGATCGGCCCGGCCGTTTCCGTGGCGACCGTCCTGCTGCTCTGGAACGCCAACGCCTTCGGGCCGAACCAGGCAGAAGAGCTCTACAGAATCAAGGCGGCCCAGGGGCCGGAGGCTCTCGCAGCTTATGAGCAGGCCGGCGGCAGCGAGACGGAGCTCGCCAGGGGGGTTCCAAAGCTTGGAGCTCCACAGGCGGCGGCCCTCCAGAGCGCGATTAAGATGGTCCAGGAGGCGACCTCCGGATCCGGGGAATCATCCGATTCCAGCGAAGGCGGCATCATCGACCGCCTGGAGAAGGGCGGCATACCGGTATACAAATACCTCGCCGGAGCCGCCATAGGCCTGCTGGTTTCGCTGCTGGTCTCGCCCGGACTCGGAGTGATGATCGGGCTTTCGCTCTACCTCCCCTTTGAGTACATGATCGTCTTTGGTATCGGCGGCCTGCTGAGCATCTTCATCACCCGAAAATTCGGCGCCCGGTTTGCCGAGGACAAGGGCGTTCCCATCGCCGCGGGACTCATCGTCGGAGATGCCCTCGTCGGCATCGTTCACGCCATCTACAAAGTAGCATCCCTGGGCATGGGGGCTTGAACGGATGACCATCCCAACCAGAATTCTCATCATCGCAGGCTTCTGCGCCGCCTCGCTGGGAGCCGCCGGGCTCGGAAAGCATACCGGTGAAGGCCCGGTTCCCACCAGCACGGCATGGATCATCCTCTGCTGCGGAGGCCTCGCCCTGGCCATGGGCGGGATTCTCCTCAAGCTGGCAAAAAAAACAGCGGGTACGGCTGGAGATATCGACTCTGTATCAAGGAGCGCCTTCACCGACCTGCTCGAAGAAATCCGCAGGGAAATTCACGGCCTGGCTGAATCGCGGGCGGACCTCTCGGCCGAAGAGCTCACACAACACATCGACGTCTTGCTGAAAGAACAGTACTTCGACCTCACCGCGCGCCACGAAGAACTCGCAGAGCTGCTGGGCTTCTCGAAATACGCCGGCATCTGGGATGGAGTCGCCGCGGCCGAGCGCCTCCTGGCACGGGCCTGGAGCATGGCGACCGATGGGCACCTCGAAGAGGCCATCGAGGAGCTTCCAAGGGCGAGAGCGAATATCGAGCGCGCCTGCCGAGCCATGGCGGAAAGCTGCCCCCCCTCAATCCGCCAGCGCCTCGGAGAAGAACTTCACTAGCTCGTCCTTTGTCGAGCCTTCGAGGGCGTGCATATGGGACGCTCCGGAAACGGCAATGAATCGCTTGGGCTCCGGCGCCGCATCGAAAAGCTCCCGGCCGTTGGATATCTTCACCAGGCGGTCGGCATCACCGTGGATGAACAGGAGGGGAACACCCTCGAGCTTGCCGATCGAATCCGCCGGGTCGTGGCCCGGGCTGATCAGCAGCCACACCAGGGGTTTCGTCAGCACCGTCCCGCCCAGCACGGAATTGGCTACCCCCCGGTAGCTCAGGAACGAGCTGTCGATGGCTATGGCTCGCACCCCCTCGGCCGAGCCCTCACCAAGCGCCGCCAGGGCGCAGGCGCCGCCGAGGCTCTGGCCGAGCACCAGCAGGCGGGACCCATCAATATCCTTGCGTCCCCGGATGTAATCGAGCGCCGCCCTGGAGTCAGCGATGATTCCAGAACGTTCCGGGCTCCCCTCGGAATCTCCATAGCCGCGGTAATCGAAAACAAAAACGTTGTAGCCACGCCCGGCCAACCAGTCCACGAAGCCGACATGGGCGCTCAGGTTCTGGGCGTTTCCATGAAAATGAACCACTGTCCCGACGGCCTCCCCGTCTCCAGGAGGTCGCAGCAGCCAGCCGTGCAGTCCAGTTCCATCCGCGCTCCTGAAGCGAACCTCTTCGACCGGGACAGGCAGGTCGGAGGGACTCCTGTACTGGCGTGAGCTGGGGACGTAAAAAAGCCTGTTGCAGCCGATCATGTGGAGAACCCCGCAAACCACGAGCAGAAAGAGCGCCGCCCTGAGCGCCCAGGAGCCTGCAGCCGGGCCCTTACGATCTGTTTTACCTTGAATCTTCATCATCCCTCACTGGCGCTCCAAGCGCCTCGGTATCATAATCGCCGCTTCCATGATTGAGAAAGACTTCCCCGACAATCCTCCTCCACGGCTGGCCCAGCTTGACACGCAGAGCGACGCCCTGCGCTGGCTGCTTGATAAAACGGGCGAGCGCCTGGCCGACTTCATCACATCACTTCCAGACCAATCCACCGACTCCAGCGCCCTCTTTGACCCGGAGGCCTCCTGGCTGAAAGATCCCCTGCCCGCCGCCCCCACGGATGCCGAGGAGCTTCTCTCCTTCCTCTTCGATGAGGTGATCCCGGCGGCCTACAACCCCGCCAGTCCCGGCTACCTGGCCTACGTTCCCGGCGGAGGCCTCTTCTCCGCCGCCCTCGGAGAGCTCATCGCGGGCACGGTCAACCGCTACACGGGCTGCTGGGCTTCGGCGCCCGCGGCCGTCGAGCTCGAGACCCAGGCGATCCGCTGGCTCTGCGAGCTGATGGGAATGCCCGAAGGCTCGCTCGGAGTGCTGACCTCGGGCGCCTCCATGTCGACCCTCATCGCGCTGGTGGCCGCGAGGGAAAAACACCTCGGCGAAGAAATCAGCCGCGGTGTGATCTATTCCTCCAGCGAAATACACCACTCGATCCCCAAGGCGGCCCGGGTCGCCGGCCTAGGGGAAAAAAACCTACGCCTGGTCGAGGTCGACGAATGCTTCCGCATGCGCCCCGGCGACCTGCGGGAAAAAATCCACGCGGACCGGAAAGCCGGCCTGCTGCCCTTCTTCGTATGCTCGAGCGCCGGAACAGTCAACACCGGCTCCGTCGATCCCCTCGAAGAAATCGCCCACGTGGCAGCCGAAGAGGGCCTCTGGCATCATGTCGATGGCGCCTATGGGGCCGCATTCCGCCTGGTGCCGGAGCTGGCGGAATCACTCAGCGGGATGGGGCTTGCCGATTCCCTCGCAGTCGATCCCCACAAGGGTCTCTTCCTGGCCTACGGAACAGGAGCCCTGCTGGTGCGAGACATGGCCCCCCTGCGCGAGGCGTTCCAATCCAGCGCATCTTATATGCCCGAGATGCAAGAGGGAGAACATTACGACTTCTGCGAATTCACCCCGGAGCTGTCGCGCCAGTGGCGGGGCCTGCGGCTCTGGCTGCCTCTCAAGCTCCACGGAGTCGATGCCTTCAGGAGCTCTCTCGAGCTCAAACGCGAGCTCGCCCTTCGGGCCTGGGAACACCTGCGTTCAATAGAAGATGTCGAGATCCCCGTGGCGCCGGACCTGAGTCTCTTCATGTTCCGCCAGAGATTCGAGAACTGCAAGCCGGCCGAAGAAGACGCCCGCAACCAGGCGTTACTCGAACGTATCAACCGAGACCAGCGGGTCATGCTCACCGGGACGATCGTCGACGAGCGCTTCTACCTGCGCCTGTGCATCCTCCACCTGCGAACCGATCACGCCCGACTCGATGAGGCCCTCGCCATCATCTCAGACGCCCTGGGAAAAAACCGCCGGGACTGAAGAGTCTCTTCAGCTCTCCACCTCCCCGTTGACGCAGCGACAGGCCGCGGTCATGTCGGATTCGCTCATGCCGGCATCGACGAGTCCCTGGTAAACACCCAAGGCCGCATCGGCAGCCTTCACTGACAGGCCGGAGTCTTTTCCGAGGCGGGTGATGATCGAGAGGTCCTTGAGGATATTGCGAAGGGGAGCGCCGGGCTCATCGTAGCCCTCCCGCGCGATGATGGGACCGCACCGCTCCAGCATCCGGCTCTGCCCCCAGGCACTGGCAAGCACATCCTGGAGCTGCTCGAGGTCGACTCCCACCCCGCGCGCCATGGTCAGGGCCTCGCAGCAGGCCAGGGAGTTGACTCCCACCAGCAACTGGTTGGCGAGCTTCGTGGCCGTACCGGCCCCGGCCGGCCCCATGTGGACAACCTTCGACCCCATGGCCTCGAAGACGGGGCGGGCCCTCTCAAAGACCTCCCGATCGCCCCCCGCCATGATCGCCAGTGTGCCAGCACTGGCCCCCTCCGGACCGCCGCTGATCGGCGCATCCAGGAAGGCCGCTCCCCTCTCGAGGCAGGCGGCGTGAAGAGCCCTGGATGTATCGAGATCCACCGTACCGTGATCGACAAATATTTTCCCGGCGACGGCCTCGGCGAGGATTCCCTCCTCCTCCAGGAAGAGCTCCCTGGTAACGGCAATATCCGATAGACAGGTCAGGATGATATCCGCCGCGCGCGCCAGCTCCCGGGGCGTCTCCATGACCTCCGCCCCGGCGAGCGCCTCAGCCTTTGAGCGAGTCCTGTTGTAGACCAGCAGCTCGAAACCGGCCTGGAGAACGTTCCGGGCCATTCCCCCGCCCATATTTCCCAGACCTGCGAAACCGACCTTCATGGTGATCCTCTCCCAGCGAACTCGTTATCTGTAGGCTTGACAGGAATCCCTGTCGATCCCCTATATACCTCTTTCCATACCGACGAAGACAAATAAACCCGATAAGCATCTGCTGTACCAGTACTCGGTCCAGAGCCCGGGCTACGACTGGCGGCTCTGGAGCCTGTCCGAGCTGAAGGACCTCCTTGAAAAGGCGGGATCCCGAAAGGTCGATGTATACTGGAAAGGTACGGATCCATCAAACGGCGGCGGCAACGGTGTTTTTCGTCTCTCCCGCAGAGGTGACGATGCGCGGAGTTGAATCTGCTACCTGGTAGCCGAAAAATAACCGGACAGGGAAACGCGACTCATGACAGGCAACGAAAGCGCAGCCGGACACGAAGGAATCAGTCGTCGCTCATTTCTCGAGTTGGCCTCTGCGCAGGCGGCGGGGCTGGCGCTCGGCTCTGCCGTTGCGGGAAAATGCGCCGCGGCCAGGAGAGAGAGGCCCACGGCCCGGGCCGTGATCCTGATCAACAACTACGGAGGACCGAGCCATCTCGACCTCTTTGACATGAAGCCGGACGCGCCGAGAGAAATCCGCGGCCCCTTCCGGCCTGTCAGGACGCGCAGCGATGAGTTCGAAATCTCTGAGCTCCTGCCGCTGCACGCCCGCATCGCCGACAGGTTCTCCCTGGTAAGAACCTGCCACCACGACGCCGGCGCGCTGCACGATACAGCCTCCACCATCATCCAGACAGGCAGAATACCCCAGCCGGCCGGCCCCAATCCCCATCCGGGCGCGGTGGCAAGCTGCCTGCTCGGGAAAAAGACCGGTCGGCCCTGCAACTACCTTGTAAACACGGACCGGGCTGAAGCTCCCAGGGCCCTGCCGGCGCAAACCGCCGCGCAGCTCGGTGAAGCCCACCAGCCTGAGCAGGTTTCCCCACGGGAATACCGACGGGAAATCCAGGGTGAGCGCGAATATTTCGGCTCCAGCCGGATCGGCGACTCCCTGCTCACCGCCCGCAGGCTCATCGAGACAGGAGCCCGCTTCGTCACCGTCAATACCTTCAACCGTACCAGGGGAAGCCTGGGCTGGGATATGCACGGCCGCCGCGGCTTCAGCACCCTCGACGATCTCAAGGCGCGGATCGCCCCCCGCTACGACCGGGCCTATTGGGGGCTGATCACCAGCCTCGAAGAACGCGGCCTCCTGCAGGAGACACTCGTCTGCTGCCTGGGAGAGTTCGGCAGGAGCCCGGTGATCAATCCCGCCGGCGGCCGCGATCACTGGACCGGGTGCTGGAGCGTTTACTTTGCCGGGGGAGGAATCAAGGGAGGCCGCGCCGTGGGCCGAAGTGACGAGACGGGTTCCTTTCCCGCCGACAGGCCGACCGATCCCGCGGAAATTACCGCTACGATTTATCATTGCCTTGGCATCTCAGAGCAGGCAGTCGCGCGACTCCCTGGAGCGGAGCAGGTTCCCAACCTCCCGCCGGCCGCCGTCCAGATAAAGGAGCTGTTCTGAATGCCGCTGCAGACCAACCGCAAACAACCGGAAATGGATAAGCAGGTATCGTGATGAACCCCCTGAGCCTGACTCTTCTTCTGAGCCTTGCCCTTGCGCCCACCCAGGAATCCGGGAAAGAAAAAAAGAAAAAGGGAACAGGCGACCTGAACTTCGCCGGCGCCACGAGCGAGATCTACAAGGAAGCCAGCGGCTCGAAGCTCCGCCTGTATATTTTCAACCCGCCGGGCCACAAGAGCTCCCACAAGCGCCCCGCCATCGTCTTTTTCTTCGGGGGAGGCTGGAATGGGGGTACCCCGAAGCAATTCGAGCCGCATGCGCGCTATCTCGCCAGCCGGGGCATGGTAGCCATCGTCGCTGACTACCGTGTCAAGAGCCGGCAGAAGACCACTCCCTTCGAGTGCGTCAAGGATGGAAAATCTGCCGTTCGCTGGCTCAGGAAAAACTCCAGCCGTCTTGGAGTCGACCCCGAACGCCTGGCGGCAGGAGGCGGCTCAGCCGGCGGTCATGTCGCCGCCGCAACGGGTACGGTCCCGGGGCTGGAAGAAGAAGGAGAGGATACGACGGTCAGCTCGAAGCCGAACGCCCTGGTCCTCTTCAACCCGGTCTTCGACAATGGACCCGAGGGCTATGGCTATTCACGGGTGAAGGAGCGCTTCCGGGAAATCTCCCCGATGCACAACATCTCCAAAAAGACTCCCCCCACCATCGCCTTCCTGGGAACGAAGGACAAGCTGATCCCCGTGACGACGGCAAAAAAGTATAAGGACCTCATGGAGAAGGCGGGGGGACGCTGCGAGCTGCACCTCTATGAAGGTCAGCCGCATGGCTTCTTCAACGGCCCAAGCCGGGGAGGCTCCTTCAACACCTACTATCTGAAGACGGTAACCGAGATGGACAGGTTCCTGGCCTCACTTGGTTACATCAAGGGCGAGCCGACCATCCGGCGGCCAGGCTAGCCGTCAACGGCGCCAGGCCTCATCGTGTCGTCCTGATGCGCAAAATCAGATATTATCCGCACGATCGCCCGGATCCAGGCGGGCTCCGAGTTCAGTGAAGGAACCAATCGAAGCTCCTTGCCCCCTGCCGCACGAAAATCCTCTTCCGCCCGAATGCCGATCTCCTCGAGCGTCTCGAGACAATCGGCGGTAAAGGCGGGAGACAAAACAGCGAGCTTTTCGACTCCTTCCCCCGGCAGCTCCTCGATCCGGAAATCGGTATAGGGCACGAGCCAGGGGTCCCGACCCAGCCGCGACTGGAAACTGACCTCCCAGCTGTCCGGGGCGAGCTCCAGCTCAGCTCCCAGGGCCCTGGCCGTGGCGTAGCAATGAGCACTATAGCAATTGCGATTGGCGTAGCAGACCTCGGCGCAACAGTCCGGCTTTTCGAGACAGTGATCGCCTCCGGCGCCGTCGAGGCCGAGCAGCTCTCTCTCCGGCTGCCCATCGAATACCGTCTTCACATGTCCCTGCGGTATCCCGTGAAAGCTCATCAGGACCTTGTCGGGCTGCAGGTCTTCGAGAACCGGCCTCGCCACCCCGCAGAAGGCTTCAATAAAGGCCGGGTGAGTGTAATAGGGCGGCACCACCTTGATCGAAGGTTCCTTCCAAAGCCGTCTTGCCTCGCGGAAAAACTTCTCGACCCCTGATCCCCACGCTGCTGAGGAATACTGGGGGAAGAGCGGGAACAGGGTGAGCTCTTCTACGCCGCGCTCATGCAGATTCGTGAGAACATCTCGAATCGAGGGGCTCTGGTAGCGCATCGCCAGCTCGACGATCTCGTCACCGCCCAGCTCGCGCCGAACCCCATCCGCCAGGTCCAGTCCGTGAAACAGCAGCGGCGAGCCCCTCTCAGTCCAGATCTTCCGGTAGGCGGCGGCCGATTCCGCCGGCCGCTTGCGGAGAATGACGCAGTGCAGGAGAAGAAATCTCATCACGGGATTGATGTCGAGCACCCTCCTGTCCGAGAGAAATTCATGCAGGTAGGCACGGACATCCTTCACGTCCGCCGAACAGGGCGTCCCGAGATTCAAAAGGACCAGCGCGCTGGCCATCACTTCCATCTCCATGCTCAGGTGTAAAATCGAGCCGAAATTCTACAGCCCATCACGGGACATGGGGAGCTTTTCCTCTCCCTGCAGGTGAGCCCCCCTGCGCGTCTCAGTGACCCGGCCCGAAGAAGACCCCGTTGAAGAAGAGCCTCTGCTGGAAACGGCACATGGCCCTGAAATTCGGATCATCCGTGAAGGCGATCACATGGCCGGAACCGAGACTTTGATAGAGCATATAGGGTTTGCCCCGCAACAGGTCAGAGGTGTCCGGCCAGTTGAAACCGCTGATGAGATAATCCTCGTCCCTGGAGAAGCTCACCAGGGATCTGCCTCCCTCGGTTTTGAGCGGCTCCAGGATGGTCCTGCCGTTGAAAAAGAGCGGGACCTCGGGACCGAAACCGAAGGTTCCCCAATGATGCTCGAAAACGACCGCTTCAAAGAAGGCTCCCGGGACGGCCGGCGGCAATCTGCCGTCGGCTGTCTCCTCGCCTTCCTTTTCTTTCTTCGGGGTCTTTTCTCCCCCGGAAGTGGATTCTCCAGGCCGCCTGATCTTCACCTGTCTGCTCTCCAGCAGCCCGACCTTCTTCGAGCAGGCCCAGGCGGCGGCGTCCTTCATCAGCAGCAGCGTCCCGCCGCCTCGCACCCAGTCCTTGATCCGCTTGACCTGCTCCTCATCCGGAGCCGGCGCCTTGCCGTATTTTCCATGCGGCAGGATCAGCACATTGAACCTGGAAAGGTCCAGGCTGGCGAGGTTCCGGAAGGCAACCCGGGTAACCGGGTACCGGAGAACCCGGTCAAAGTAGAACCATGTGTGCCCGACGGAGTAGCTCGCCGGCCTGTCCATGAGCAGCAGAACCTTCGGAGGCCTGACCCACTTGACCTTCGGGCCGCCGAGCTGGGCTCCCTTGTCAGAAAGCGCCGTATCCGTGCGGTGGAAAACGACCCCCTCCCGCTTTGAGAGCAGACGCACCCTGGCGTGGACAGTGGAATCGTTCTCATTGATCCGGATGATGAGAGAGCCCCGCGGGAACGGCACCCCCCCGAGCACCAGCGACTCGTCACTGACATGCACCCGGACCCCCATAGCCAGGAGATCGCTGAGAACACCAGGAAGCTCGTCGGCATCGCCTCGAACCAGGTACGCCACCTTCGCCAGCCCTCCTCCCCGGACCTCTCCGCCCTCTACCGGGTTGAACCGATAGGCGTCCTGCTCGATGCCGAGCTTGACCGGAACGCTCTCGACCTTCACCTCACCCTCGGCCGCCAGGCACTCCACCCCCCAGGCAAGCGGCAGCGACCAGGCCGTGATGTCGTAGATCTCGTCACCGAGCCGCTTCTGATGGCGGACGAGTTGGCGCTCGATGAATTCCTTCCCCATGTCCGTATGACGGTCGAGTAGCGTTCTGGCTAACCGGCCGGCCGGCTGCTCGAGAGAAATGTGGTAGCTCCCGACAGGAATCGCCAGCTCCCCCGCATCCTGTCCGAGCATCTGCCGGGCCCGGGCCAGAAGCGGCTCTTTTACACGGCGAACCTCTACGCCGTTTCGCTGAAGCAGCCTCACCAGGCGGGCCGCTCTCTGGGGGCTCCCCTTTTCGAGGATGAAATAATCCCGCAGGCCGCTCGCCCTGATAAGGCGAACGGCATCCTCGCGAACCCTGCGATGATCGCGAAGAAGACCCTCCCTGTTCGCCAGCACAGCCTCCAGCGTAGCCAGGCCGCTCACATAATGATTTCGCACCGCGACTGAATACTCCAGCTGGCGCTCGTCATCACGGGAAACGACCAGCCCCCGGACCCCCGCCTGCTCCCAGAGGATCCCCAGGGAGCCCTGCAGCGTTGGCCAGCTGTCGCCATAGCCGGGATAAAACAGATCGAACATCTCGCGGGTAGAGTAGGAAAAGCCGTAGAAATCAAAGACCTCGGCATGGTGCTTGCCGATCCGGGTGAACCAGTCTTTCTGGAGTGGAAGTATCCACCTGTTGATCGGATCGGTCGCCGGAGGGAAGAAATAGGTGCTGTTGCGGCCCATCTCATGGGCGTCAACAAAGACCTGCGGCTGCCATTGGGAAAAAGCCAGCGCCTTCCTGCCGGCCTCCACCTGGCTCTGCAGGTACCAGTCGC
>Ga0310342_100001491_pt1 | contig 14551 bp, 13 predicted proteins | sample S15DNA20500_MG_FD_206155 | JGI IMG/M metagenome (GOLD analysis project Ga0310342, IMG submission 206155) | Marine microbial communities from station ALOHA, North Pacific Subtropical Gyre - S1503-DNA-20-500_MG | ecosystem: Environmental > Aquatic > Marine > Oceanic | place: Pacific Ocean: North... | reverse complement strand
GGTCAATGAGCCGTTCTTCGACCGGTTTCACTGGCTTCGATTCTCGGGCTGTTGTGCGGCCAAACTTCAACCCAGTAACAGAACGCAGACCTTCGTGTGTGGATGGGGAGATCAACTCCTCGCTAACTGCCCACTTAAAAACGCGTTTGATTCGACCGACTCGTTTGTTGATTTCCGTTCGGCACAATCCTTTCTCAACGAGATGTTGTCGTAGAGTTTTCAGTTTCAGCGGTCCAAACTGATCTGCCGGAGAATCGCCGTAAAGTTCATTCACGGGTACGACCGCATCAATCATTGCTCGAAACTCCTTGCCCGGTTTGTCACCGTCTGCATAATAAACTTCTGCAAACTCAAGATATTTGCCAAGAATCTCTGAGACCAACAGCAAGGAGCGGGGATTGGGACCCGCAGCTTTGTCTTGTGTGGTCGGCTGCGACATTTCTGCCAGCAGGCGGGCGTACTTTCGATGGCTTTCCGGTGAGTTGTACTTGCCCAGGTAAATGTGTTTCCCACGGACGATGGTACGGGCTTGGTCTGACGGCTTATGAAGCCGGTACGAAGGCACTGACCTGCGTGGCATGGCATGTCTCCAGAAAAGGGCTGGAGCCAAAAGTGGTAGGACTACCACTTTTGGCAACCTTTCCGGCCACGCTACCACGTTGAAGCAGGTACGCTAAGTCATGCGTTTGGCGGAACTTAGTAAAAGTATCCCCGAGAGGATTCGAACCTCTAACCTTCGGCTCCGGAGGCCGACGCGCTATCCAATTGTGCCACGGGGACCCAGTTGAGCTGGCCGGTGTTGGCCAGCATTACCAAACGTTGTTGTAACGTCCAGGCAAGCATGCCAGACTCGCCGGAGTCAACAAATCTGGCGTAACCGACCATTATCTTCAACTTGGTCTGTTTCACAAGGGAGTGTCTAAGAACCTGTTTCCTGGTTTTGTTGCCGAACAACTTTTGGAATCACTGCCGTTTCTGGAGTATCCGCCAATACCTGTTGCAAAAATTCTTCCAGCTTGGGGGTGCGCCCGTCGTGTTTGGTCAGAAACGGCAACTCAAGTTTCAGGTCGCGTGCACGAATTCGAATGACCTGCCCATTGCCGGGAACCAATACAATGATTGTAGGGCCAGATCCCTGCTCGAACTTGTACTCATGCTTGACTCGGCTTTCCCAGTCGATCCACTCGTCTGATTCATGGTAAGGATTTGCTGCGATCCAAGCCCCGTAAATTTTGAAGTGCTTTAGTAGGGGCGTCGATTGACATTCAAATGCAGACGTGGTTACCCCGCATGGACGACTACCATTGGTGTGACAGTATTCACTCTTAATGAATACCAGAGCTGCCACCTGGTCGTCATTTCTCATTTTCCCAAAATGTTCCAGTACTGTTTTCCGACTCCACAGTTGTTGATGTAAAGGTGTGATGTGAGCCAACCGTGATGAAAGGGGGATGGGCCGGGCATCAGGAAAGGACACTTTCCATAAGGGCTCGTGTTGTTTGGGTGGCGTTCCTTTGGCAGCCGGGTTCAATTCACCGCGAAAAAATGCTTCGAATGCAAGCACTGCTGCGGGTCCTGTTGTTGGACCGCCGGAGGTTGGATAGCCAGCGAAGTCATTTTCGGCACCTTGACATCCCACCAGAAACAAGCCAGCTAACAAAGCCAACATCAGCTGGCTGAGGAAACTGGCGTCTGGAAGGATAGGGCGTTGAGTCATGACAAAGAGTAGGGGTGCTTACCGGATAATTCCCCCAACATTGGGTTCACCTGCTGAAGGGTATTTTTTTCCACAAGAAGTTCATTTTACATTATCCATTGCCCAACCAACCGCTTAACCATTCATCTTGTAAAGGATCGTCGCCGTGATCACTAAAATCCCAGCGCCTACACACCACATGACAAGATTTCTTCGAAACCGTCGGCGTTCTTTTTCCTCGGGTGTCAGACTGCTTAGTTCAACTTTTTCGTCTCCGAAATGAACCGATTTTGCAGTGTTTTGTAATGTAAAAGAATGACCTCCCTCGGCAGAAATGGTCATTATCTCAGGCGCCACGGTCGAATCACTCTTTCGATCCTCTTTCCGGTGCTCAGTTCTGGTGGCTAATAGGGGGTCGGTTGCGCCTTCAATCTCGTTTTTGGCTTTGCGCTTTGATGTGGTTGCTTTCTCAAGAGGGTTGTGTTTTTTCAGCCTTGGAATAGGCGTATCTGTAACCATTGAGTCGCTGGCCTTGGTGGGTTCATCCCCATCGTCAGCGACAGGTTGGATTGGGGGTGGGGATTCCACGAGAGCATCTGAGTGAGACATGGAATCGGGTGCCACAGGTGGTGCGACAACTTCTGACAAAATTACCGGTGGTACCACTGGTAATTTGGAATTCGACTCGAGCGGTGCCGTAGGAGGCGGAGGATTTGGTGGTTGACCAACAGAGGTTGCTACAACATGGGCGCAATGAGGGCAGGAGACCTGCTGGCCAGCCAGCACCTCGTCAATTTGGAAAATTCCCTGGCAATAGGGGCAGCAGAATTGCATGGACAGGTTAACGGGTAAGGGGACCTTGGAACTTGTGCGAACACTTGCCTGTATTTCTTAAATGCTCACACTGTCTCAATCAGACAAAAATCAAAAGAATAGCATTTTTGAAAATGTGTCCGTTTCTTAAATCTCTGTAGACCGGCTGACCGCATTATCGCATCCCATGCGGGTCAGGACAATGTTGGCAACATTCCGCTGCCGAAACAATTGGTCCCACAAGCTTGTAATGAACAACACACCTTGGGTATCGATAATCTATGTTTTTGTTATCCTGCTGACCGGTCCGGTGATGGCGCCGACTTTTGAGCCAATCACGTGGGCCAACTTACTCAGCGGATATGTGGGTAGTGGAGCCACTACCACGGCCCTTATCGTCCAAAGCCGATAAAGAAGCTAAAGGCTTCGAGGTCATCGGTATCTTCGTGGGCTACGGGGAATGCGAAGTCAAATGCCAGTGGTGCTGGCCCGAGCGCCGGAATAAAAACGCGTAGACCAAAACCGGGTGAGACTCGGAAATCCTCTTGGTGGATTTGGGTTTTTTCTTCGACGGTGCCATAGTCACAGAACACGACACCACGAACCATGTCATCAGCTGTAAGGGGGAACATGTACTCGACTGATCCGAGAAGCTGAAATTCACCACCAACGATCACGCCAGAATTTCTAGGTGAAGCACCGCGGAAATCAAAACCTCGAATCGTTGAGAAACCACCTGCGAAATAGTTTTCAAAGACGGGTGTATCTGTTCCAGAAATACCAACACGAAGAGTTGCTCCCAGCACATGATGGCCGGATCCATCTGGCCGCTCGCGCAGTCTCACGTACTGTCTCAGGTCCATATCTCCCCGTCCGAAATCGAAGCTACCAAACACCTGTTCAAAACCGAATTTAATCAGGTGTCCTTCGGTAGGAGAAAACGGAATATCTCGTGTATCGTGGCTGATTCCAAATCGCGCACCGAACACATCGTTGTCGCCCTTGACTTCTTCTAATTCAGGAACTGAAAGACGCAAGTTGTGGATATTGACGTTTTCTGCGCGAAGTGTGGTATTGACCGACAAGTCGGGTGTCAGACGGTATCCCAAGCCGATTCGACCCCCTAGACGTTGTTCGTCCCAGTCGTAGAACAGCCGATTGAAAAAGAAACCACTGACATTGAAGCTGACTCGTGTGCCGAGCAGATAGGGATCCGACAGGCTGAGCGAATAGCGTTGAACGAGGGTTCCAGGCAGGGCTTCCAGTCGGAATCCCTGTCCGCCGCCACGAAAGGCGCGGCCTTCACGAAAATCCTGCCAGCTGCGAGGATATCGAAATGCATCGAAATTTCTCTCATCGACGACGATATTTCCGATCAATCCAGCATCGGAGTTGACTCCTACCCCAAACATGAATCGTCCCGTTTGTGTCTCCTCAAGCATAACATCTACGTCGGCTGTCATGCTGGGAACGGGTCCTAAACCGGGAAGTGTCGTTGGTGGTGGTGCCGGTGCCAAAACGGGTCCACGAAATGGAGTCGCATAGGGAGGCGAACCTTGAGGCGGGCTGGGTGGCGGGCTGGTGACGTTGGGAGGTGGCAGATGTTGCGGTGGTGCAAATCCTTGAGGTGGATTCGCCGGGAGAACATTTTGGTTCTGGGGTGGTTGAGCAAACGAGGATCCAACCGATGTCACCAAAGGGCGATTTGTGTTGGAAGTGTACGACGGCACCTGAGGGATGATGGGTTGACTCACAAAGGTTGGTGGACGATACGCCGCTGATCCCTGAGGCTGTAATGAATTGATCAAAGGCTGGCCGGATGGGGCCATGGGATACCGTTGATACGACCCTGCCGCAGCTGGCAAACGAGAGCGATCTGGACTTTGCCCGCGAATCTGTAGTTGCTTTTCTTCTCCTGGCAGATTTCCAGTAGGGTCAGCTGCGGGTATTTCAATCCCCAGATTTGCGTTGTTAATTCCCTGCTGCTTTCCAATCGGAGCCAGGGACAGGGTCGTAGCTGTAGGAAAATGATTGCATCCCAGGGTCGTGGCAACCAAGAGTAGCGTGGTAGCTAACTTCAGCATCGCTGATTTCTTTGATCCCAGTACGGTCACCTTGTTCTCCGGTGAAGCGTCTCATTCGAGCCCACAGGTGACGATGGCTCAGGGCTTTGACCACGAGCTTTTGAGTATCCTGATTGTTGGGCAATTTCTTCTTTACTTTGTTCTGGTGGACGAATCACGATTTGCGGTGAAATACCTCGACTCGGGTCGACCGCAAAAATCTGTGCCGACTTGAGTCTCCGTTCACTTTTTCGGACTTTTCGAATATCGATGATGTCTCCAGGCTGAAAGCCAATCCGCGGAAAGATCACGCTGTGTCGGGTGTGGGGGTTTTCACCTGCAATCTTGACATTGATTCTTCCTACTCGGTATTGCGAACCCTCCTGGATGTCGTAGACCAGGTCGAGTTGTCCAGGCTCTTCAAAGAACCTGGGATCGGCCTGAATATCTGCGAAGATATGTCCTTGACTTCCATAGATATCACGGATTTTTGAGACATCCCGATTCATCTTTCTCATGTCGAAGAAGTCATCTTTTTTCAGCGCTAAATCGATTGCCAATTCCTCGTCCGAGTGCTTGGAATTTCCGACAAAAGCAACATTGCGAACTTTGTATCGTGGACCTTCGTCAATGACGAAGGTGAGCGTCATCCACTTTCCAGATTCATCAAATTCATAGTCGCGTCCTACTCGGGCCCGAAAAAATCCGAGGTTACGATAGTACAGCGTCAATTTCTCGACATCCTCGTCAATTTTTTCGCGGTTAACTTGTCCTTTAAAAATCCACAAGATTCCCGGTTTTGATTCAATTTGTGTCTTGAGGCGTGCATCGGAAGCAATTTCGTTGCCTACAAATTGGGTCTTGTAGATTTTCTGAAGATTTCCTTCATTAATTGAAAAGACTACCCGGCGATCGTCCGGACGGTCACCTTCTAAAACCACGACGTAGACTTTGGGAAAGCCTTTGGAAAGATAGTATTCTTCAATACGACGTTGAGCTTCCTGAATACTGAATTGATTGACGGAATCTCCAATATGCAAATCGGATTCTTCAAGAAGTGATTTATCTTTGATTTTTTGATTGCCGACGAAGTGGATTTCGCGAATCGTGGGACGTTCGATGACTTCGAACGTGATAATAACACGACCTCCGATCTGATTTTGATAAGTCTTCACATCCTGAAACATGCGGGTCGACATCAAACGTCGTACGTCCGCCTGAACAATTTCAGGATCAAATGGTCGATCTTTTCTAGTTCTCAGATAAGCGGAAATTTTGTCAGGAGGTATTGTCTCATTGCCAAGAATCTTCACTGCTCCTACCGGCACTGCATTTTTTGGAGTGAAAACAGGCTCATGATCACGGAATGTGGGACTTGAAAAAGATGACAATTTCTGTGCAGAAGGTGATGATCCTGAGGCACCTCTGCCACCGAATTGAGCCCAGGCAGTTGGGCCGCTTGAGAGATTTGCCACAAGGCAAAGGAACAACGTCAGCCTGTACCTCGCGTGGATGATGCGCACCGCATGCGAATTCAACATCGAGAAAATCCGAATGAAATCAGTGAAAGGAGGAAGGGAGATGCTTCAAAGCGGGTAGAAATAGCGAAAAATGAATCCTTCGACAAGCCGAGTTCGCGGGTCGGAAGCACAAGATTGATAGCTAGCTTTGGGAAAACAGAGACAGCGTCGACTTCAATGGTAGCAAAGCACGTTTTCCAATAGTGATTCGATCGGTAGCAACATGGCAACACATGTGTTGTTGATCCATGTGATCAGGAAGTTGGCGAGTCGAGTTGACTGCAAGTTTTCAAACGACAAGAAATATCATTTCCGCAGCTTGATTGAATTTTTCCAAAACGGTAACTTGCCGAACAACCTTATTTGAGGAAATGGATCTTGTGCTACTTAAAGATGCGATGCAGTGGTGTCAAAATCCCTTTTCGTTAAAATCATCCAAGTCTTGGAAGCGTTCACGTTGTTCCAGGTTTTCGAATCGAGTGAACTTGCTTTGCCACAAGAGGTTAGCATCGCCGACGGGTCCATTGCGCTGTTTAGCGATGATGATCTCGGCTTGTCCGGCATACTGTTCACGTTCTTCACCGGAATGATAGTACTCCTCGCGGTGGACGAACATCACGACGTCCGCATCCTGCTCAATGGCTCCCGATTCTCTTAAATGATTCAGGCGTGGTCGTTTGCTGGATTTGGAATCTTCCGTTTGTCGATTCAATTGAGCAATGCAGAGGATGGGGACTTCCAATTCGCGAGCCATTCCTTTGATTCGACGCGCCATCCTGGCGACCTGTTCCTGACGCGGGTCTCGAGGATTATCCGGTTCAACCAACTGCAGGTAGTCAATGATGATCAATCCCAGGCCATCACGACGCTTGATACGTCGAGCGGCCGCGGCGATTTCTGTTATCGTGCGGCGCGGGGAATCGTCAATGAAGAGTGGTGCTTCACTGACAACGGCCGCTTTCTCCACCAGCCGTTGTCGGTCTTCGCGTGAAAGCGTACCGTTTCGCAAGCGGTGCCCGTCGACTCGAGCTATCGAACAAAGCATTCGATCTGCCATTTCGATGGCGGACATTTCCAGGCTGGAAAACAACACCGGTGATCCGAATTTCATCGCCACGTTCTCGGCGATGTTCATGGCTAGAGCGGTTTTACCCATGCTGGGACGAGCCGCGAGAACGACGAATTCCGAATTGTGAAGTCCCCCGGTCAAGTGGTCCAGATCGGTAAAACCCGTTTCGACACCTCCAGTTGCCTGGTCTCCCTGCATGCGGGCATCGATACGGTCCATTGCTTCGTGCAGAACGTCGCGGATCGTTGAAACTGTGGTTGTTCCGCGACTGTCAAGAATCGAAAAAATCTTTTCCTCCGCGTGACTCAACATTTCACGCGAGTTAGTTGTTTCACCATAAGCATCACGAAGAATATCGGTACTGGCGTAAATGAGAGATCGGACCGTCGCCTTGTTGCGGACGATTTCCGCGTAATACTCGGCATGAGCCGCATTGGGGACGCGATTGATGATCTTTCCTAAGTAAGAGATTCCACCAACTTGTTCGAGATCCTTATGAGTTTTCATTCGATCAACGAGCAAATCGACATCAATTTTGCGACCGTCGTCGTGCATCGCCAGCATGTGGCTAAAGATTTTTGCGTTTGCATCATCGTAAAAATCGTCGGCGCGAAGAATCAACGCCAGTTCATCGCAGATATCAGGCAAGACGAAAATGCTACCCAGGACGTTCTGCTCTGCCTCAATATTACAGGGAGGCTGACGGTCCAGAATTTCTGAAGTGATATGGGGTTGATCGCGACGTTGAACCGTTGACATGCGGTGCATCCTCCTTGACCAAGTCGGAAAGATGGGCCCATCATAACGCAATGTTGAACCGTCCAACAGAGGTCGTACCGATTGCCCAATGTGAGCAGCCGAGCCCAGCGACCCCATTGACGAATTGTTTCGCAGTTCGGCGAAACGAGAGTGAGCACAGGTGGTTTGTAAATTCGGTAGGGTACAAGTGCCCGATACGCCAGATTCGCTAATCGGACGATTCTTCGTCGCTGACGCTTGGAATAACCCAAACTTTGAGTTCGGCGTCTATTTCTGGAGCCAAATGAATTGCCACTGTGTAGAGTCCTAGTTCTTTGAGAGGGCCCTCCAGTCGAATTTGATCGGGCGAGATTTGAAAATCTAATGCTTTCAGCTCTGCCGCTATCTCAGCTTGGCCAACGCTACCATAGAGATGCCCTTCATCATTAGCGTTGGCTTCGATTGTGACGCTTTGTCGGCCTATCGTTTCAGCCAGAGAATTGAGATCGGCCAAGCGGGCCTTCTCAATTTGTTGAAGACGTTCCTGATGCTTGTCAACCATCCGTTTGTGATGGCCCGTCGCCAAGGTCGCCAACCCCTGAGGAAACAAATAGTTGTTCGCATAACCCGCCTTCACTTCAACCACATCTCCTTGCTTGCCCAGATCAGGCACCGACTGGATTAAAAGTAGCTCAATCCCACCATTGACACCCTTGGGAAGGCGTTTGACACGGCGTGCGGCTTTGCGTTTGGCGGTTTTTGACATGGAAGCCCTCAGTTTTCGTTCAGATCACACATTGGTTTAACTTGTGGAGCGGTCGATTAGGCCAGTTTTGGCTCCAATAGGATCGCTTCGTTTTCTCTATAAGGTCTCAGTCAGACAATTCAGGAGTTTGAATTCCTGCATGACTTAAAAAGGAATCTCCTCATCAGGAGGTCCACTGGGAACGGTCGCCTGATTTTGACTACCGGTACTGCTGCCACCGGCATCGCTTGAAGTCGGCCGAGAAAATTCAGATTCGTCGTGACGTGAACCTCCGCCACTTCCACTTCCACGACCACCGACCATCTGCATACGTTCGCCGACAACACGAAGTTTCGAACGTTTTTGCCCGTCGGTTTCCCAACTGTCAAATTTCAGTCGACCTTCGATAAACACGGGTGAGCCCTTGCTCAAATATTCGGAGGCAACCTCAGCCGTTCTTCCCCACAGCGTGACATCCACAAAGGTTGCTTCCTCAACCCATTCGTCGTTCTGGTTCTTGCGGCGATCGTTGACTGCCAACCCAATGTCAGTGACCGCATGCCCACTGGGCGTATATCTGAGTTCCACATCCCGAGTCAGGTTACCCATTAAAATTACTCGATTAAAAGATGCCATCACCGATTCCTCCGTAAAATCCAAGTGTGAACAAATGTTCCCTATACAGCAGTAACGTATCAGATGGTGAAAACCGTGGCAAGCGCCCAGTCAAAATTTTTCAGGCTTCAATCTGGTTCCCGCCATCCGGCTCCAGCTTTGCTATGAACCGAATTTAAAACGGGTTATTAAAAAACCTTATAAATACTTTCAAAAAAATAATTGCGTTGTGGAAGCTTGTTTGGTTGTGGAAATCTGCTGGGATTGTGAAATTCGAGTCCTACTGAGATCATTTTTCAGTTGTGGTTGATTCAACAGCAACATCTTTGTTATCAGCTTTGTCATCAGCTTTGTCATCAGCTTTGTCATCAGCTTTGGCATCAGCTTTGGCATCAGCTTTGGCATCAGCGACGGTTGCACCGGACTCTGGTTTTGGAGCTGAGGTTTCACCTCGTGCGTGCTGCACCAAAGTGTCCACTAATCTTGGTTCCACTTTCAAAAACAGCGTACGAATGATGGTTTCATTGAGCTGGCATTGGTGATCCAAGCTAGTTAACTTGGTTCCTTCCAATCGAAAATAGGTCAACCAGTACACACCCTTTTTGTGTCCCTTGATCGGATAGGCAAGACGTTGTTCATTCCAAAGACGGCTGGCCAAGATGGTGCCCTCCGCCTTTTCGATCATTTCGGTAACGATGCCAGACACACCGCCCGGATCACGACTGTATTTGTTGGGATCCAGTAGAAACATGCCTTCGTAGACGTTGCCATTTGCGTCGTCAGCTAAATTTTCAGCCACAATCGGGTTTCCTTTGCAGGGGAGTCAGTTGTATTGGTTCATACAGAATTCGATGCCTTGGCCTGCCCAGTCTACGAGCCCCTGAGCGGCTTGTCGGATAATGTCATCCATGGTTGTCCGTTCTTGGGATGTGTACCGGCTCAGCACATAGTCAGAGGCCAGCCACCGTTCGGGTACTTCGCCAATGCCAATTCGTAATCGGGGCACCTCGCTCGTTCCCAAGTGTCGGATAATGTCTTCGAGTCCCTTTTGTCCTCCGGATGATCCTTTTGAACGAAAGCGAAGTTTTGCCAACGGGAGATTAAAATCGTCACAAACTATCAACACGTTGACGACGTCAAGTTTAAAAAAGTCCATCGCTTGCCGAACGCTCTGTCCGCTGCGATTCATGTACGTATGTGGGCACAGTAACCGTACGGGACAACCCGCCAGATCAGCGTCGACCATTTCTCCTTGGAACTTTGACTGAGGTCGGGTTTGACCGTACCGGTTGGCCACTTCCGCCAGGACTTCGAATCCAATATTGTGTCGCGTCCCGTAATACTTACGGCCAGGATTTCCAAGGCCCACGATCAATTTCATGTGGCAGTCCCCCAGGACGCTGGTCACCCGTCGGTGGCTAATCCCGGGCCGGTCGATTGGTTCAAATCCAACTCTTTTGGCGCCAGGGCAGAGTTAAAACTGGTTGGGTTGCAGATGACTGCGAAAATGTCCTCCAAAAAACACAATTTCAATTGAAACAAACTACTGGTCGTCCTCTTCTTCCGCTTTCCTTCCAATCACCTCGGGTTCGGCGCTATCGGCCGGTTCGGTTTCTTCTTCGTCTTCAACATCGACTTTGGCAATGCATTGCACGACCATGGCGTCGGCACCCGTGATTAACTGTGCCCCATCTGGTATTTCCAATTGGGATGCAGCGATCGAGTCCCCCAAATGTAAATCGTTGATATTGACTTCCAGTTTTTCCGGAATGGATGTCGCAGGACACAACATCTCAATTTCGTGGAGTAGGTTGTCGACCGTGCCACCTTCGTTGATGCCCGGTGCGATTCCTCGCAACTCGATGGCAACTCGTGTTTCGACTTTCTCGGTTGCGGAAACTCTTTGAAAGTCGACATGCAGCAACTCGATACCAAAAGCGTCCCACTGTGTGGCACGTATCAGTGCTGTGTCTTGAACGTCGCCGGTCAATTCAACAACTCGGACACCCTGTCGGAGTGCGGTGGAGACGTCGTTTCCGCCCACAGACAAGCTCATTGTTTGCTGGCCATGACCGTACAGCACCGCGGGAACGGCGCCGGAAATTCGAAGTCGCCGATTACGGCGTTTTCCACGTTCGTTGCGAATTGAGACCGAAAAGGGATCGGACATCGATGAGGCCTCTGCCAATCATTGCTTATTGGATAGTTCACAGGAAAGCTCGTCATTCTCCCAAAATCAGGCAGTATTTCAAGCCCAGGTCAACGTCTGACCGCCACGGCCACGTCGTCGCTGTGCAATCGTCAAAAAAGGGTTCTATTTCGCAGGCCGCAGGGTCTGATTTTACCCCTGTTTTAGCCAATTTGCCTTGCCTGGGAGGCAGTTGCCCGATACTCTTGAGTGGGAGACTCATTGGCTGTTGGTTTCATCCGAACGCCCTTTTTAACAACTGGGACCTTTTGAGAAACAGGGATATGCAGAAAACCAGATCTTCCACATTTGAATATGTCGAGCCGATTGGCGCCAGGGTGTTGGTCCGAAAAGACGATCCCAAACGAGAGACCAAAGGGGGCATTGCCTTGCCCGACCAGTCCGAAATTCCCACCATCACTGGACGAATTGTTTCCATTTCTGCCCAAATTGAAAACGATGAGGATGTACCGCTGCGGCAATATGATAAAATTCTCTTTCATCCCAAGAGCTCGATACCGGTTGATTTTGAGCCCGACAACCAGCTGTTCGTCGTACCTGTGGAAGATGTGGTTGCCGTTTTTCGGCGTGAGCCGCCGCAAAAAGATACCGAGTGAGTCTCGATAGAAATCACTCTCCCCGCTCACCCGGCTGCTGTTTTCTGGAAAAGGTCGGAAGCAACAGGGGCCCAACGACAGCCCGTTGTTTTTGTGGGGCGGCAGCAGATGAACTTCCTTAGTTGGCCGAGGGTAGGTAGGTCATTTCTGTGAGCCAAGCCTGACAACGACAACGGCCAAAAGATAGTCAATCACCTTCGATCGCAAAACGGATCAACCGCCGCCGTTTCCTCTACGAATGCGTCGCCGGGTTGAGTCAGATGGGTGTTGGGCACCAGCTTGAGCTGACAGAACTTGAGGAAGTAGGCGAGCGCTTGGTCAAAACTTGCCCCTGGATGACGTTCCAGAATGAAGTCGACATCCAGGTAATTGGCTCCGAACAGCTGACAGTACTTGCGGACCGACGGAGGGCTGAAGGCCACCCGTCGTCGTGTCAGGTAGCGTTCGATTTTCCCCTCGTCCCGGTCCATCACGAAAACTCGGGACGGCCAGAACAAGCGCAGGGGAAGAAAACAGGCGGCTGACAGGTGCGATGCGACCAGTACCGTGTTGCCGGATCGCAATAATCGTCGCAGTGGCAGTAGCTGTCGCAGGAAACGGACATCGTCGAGGATCACGAGTTCATTCTGCAGCGGTGGTACCAGGCAGCGGGCCTCCACCAGCCGGAAGACCCGTGGACAACGATCACGCAGGTGCCGGTGTTCCCGGCAGAGATACTTGATGGCTGTAGTCTTGCCACTGCCACTCATCCCCTGGCAGATCACCAGTCGGACGGACTGCAGGTCCAAATCGGCCAGGCCGTGATAGTCATCAAACGAGATGCCGAGGTTAGTTGCCATCGGAGTAGAAATCCTCTTTACAGAGTGCGTTGGTTTTCCCTGTGAGTTCCTGATCCACGAGTTTGTCGACCAACAGTTGGACTTCCCAGTGAACATCAAGGCCATGCGATTTGCTCACGATGATGGGAGGGTAGAGTGCGTCGAACATCGGTGCGAATTCCACATTTCCCGAAAAGTGGTTCTGGACCGGCTGCTTTCGTGGGATTGTTTTTACCTTCCTTTCGTAGAGCAGCACTCCCTGAACCGGTTCACTAAATGAGACTGCGCGACGATTGGAGCCGCTGCCGCGCATGTACTTGCCCTTTTCAAGGTTGCAGGCGACAACGCGAAGCGTGGCATCCTTCAACTCGATCCGAGCAACACCGGAAATTAACTGTCCGATCGGAATGCTCGTAGTCCGGTCAATTCGTCCCGCAAACCGCTTGAAGTGGAAGGTCATGTACTTCCGCAATTGGCGTCGCATGGCTAACCAGATAGCAACTCCCACTGCGCCACTGCTGCCCAGAGATTTCATTAAAGGAGAGGACGAATCTCCATCACTGTCGATTTGGCTGTAAAAGTAGGTTTGTGATTGGGGAACCATTTGGTCATGCCAGCCGATGATCGAGTTGACTGTGATGACGACCAGCGCTGCCAATGCGAGTCCCAGTGTTGCCAGCTTGTTCCGGATCGGAATTGCACCCAGGTTGGTGAAAAAATTGAAACGGTCCTTGGGGTCAATCAGTGATTTTGTATTTTTGTTAATCTTCGGTTTCTTGGCGAGATTGTAGACGATTTCTTCGCTCACCTTGGTGTCAAAAAAAATGGAGTCGTCAATTTCCAAGGCCACTAGATACTCAATGTCAATTTTCGAACCGTGATAAGAAAACCCGGAAAACAAACGGGCAGGAATGGCGAAAGTGGTCCTGGCATCCTTGATGCGAAAGTCATGACGATGCAATTCTTTCTTCGCATGTACCGGGTCGCTGTCCTTCACACGAACATGCTGGTACAGCCCAAGTGTTGCGTTGCGCCCGACCGAATCTGCCGGAAAAATGATTTGTAATTTGACGGCATGGTGAGTTTCGTCGAGTTCAACGATGATTACCGGTTTCCCTGCCATCGGCGTCCTCGCGAGTTCAGTTGGCTGAAAATAGATGAAATGACCACGCGCAGCATCCGTCAGGGGCGATGGTAACACCTTTCTACTGGCAATGGCTGGAACTGGTGCGTCGGCGTAGGGGGGCGGGAGAAGACACGCCCCACCGGGGACTGGTGATTTGCGGGGCAACCTCAACCAGAATGTCGCGCATGGGGTTGCCACAAAGATCGGTCAATTGATCATCCCGGCCATTAGCGAAAGATTTCGCTAATGGACTCGTCCTGGTGGATTCGCTTGATCGCCTCACCCAGCAAGGGTGCAACTTTAAGGACTTTGAGTTTCTCGAGTGACTCGGTCGGCTGGGGGATGCTGTCAGTAATCACGATTTGTGTAATGGGGGCATTGCTCAGGCGTTCCACGGCCGGTCCACACAAGACTCCGTGAGTTGCCGCCACATAAATCTCACTGGCCCCTGCCTCTTTGATGATTTTGGCGGCACCGCAAATCGAGCCTGCCGTGCTGATCATGTCGTCAAACATCAGTGCCGTGTGACCCTCGACCGGTCCA
>Ga0310342_100001488_pt1 | contig 14561 bp, 20 predicted proteins | sample S15DNA20500_MG_FD_206155 | JGI IMG/M metagenome (GOLD analysis project Ga0310342, IMG submission 206155) | Marine microbial communities from station ALOHA, North Pacific Subtropical Gyre - S1503-DNA-20-500_MG | ecosystem: Environmental > Aquatic > Marine > Oceanic | place: Pacific Ocean: North... | reverse complement strand
GAAAAATTAAAATTTAAAATAGAATTATATAGTACCTTTTGGAACAAACCACCGATAGCAGAAATATTAGTCAACAATAAATCATATTTTAACAATAAAATTGATTCTACAAAAGAAAAACCTACCGTTATAAATTTTGAACACGAGTGTGAAGAAAGCAAGGAGCATCAACTAATAATAGATAGATCCGGGTTCAATAAAAGACAAACAATAGTTGAAAATGGAAAAATCACTAAAGACCAATTATTACATATAAAATCTATAGAAATTGATGAAATTGATATTGGGTCTTTAATATATGAAGGTGTATATAAGCCAGCATATTTAAAAATATGGGCAATACAACAAAAAGAAGCAGGAAACAAACTGCCTGATACTCTTAAAAATTCTCCCGATCTTGGTCATAACGGCACATGGACCTTCACATTCTCATCCCCCTTTTATATGTGGTTGCTTGAGAACCTTTACTAATAAATATGCTTAATGAGAGCATATCAATTCATAACAGAGGCACAAGATTCAGACGCAATAAACGAGTTAGATTTGTTTATAATGAACGATGAAGATTTATATCGTAGACGTTTCATGCCTATTATAACAAACATTAAAAGAAAAATGAAAAGAGGCACATACGATCACGAAAAAGTAATTAAATTATGGATGTATCTTGTTGATGATGCCGCAAGACAATACGTACAAGAGTTTGGCACACCAGACCAAGATGTTAAAGATATGTTTCCAAAAGAAACTAGACTACAAGTTGCTCAAATCTTAGCGGACAGAGAAAAAGAAAATATAGAAAAAGGCGAATACGATGTTATTAAGGGAACTGTTTCTTAAAGAGGACGATAGGTCCACAGCAGTTTTTGCCTTTGGCCGATTTAATCCTCCCACAATAGGACACCAAAAGTTAATAGAAAAAGTACAGTCAATGACTAAACAAGTCAATGGCAAAGGATACATTTTTCTTTCACATACACAAAATCCAAAAAAAGATCCATTATCATTTCAAGAAAAACAAGCATACATTACAAGTCAAGTAAATGATCCTGATTTACAAATTGGAAGTGCAGATGTAAAAACAATTATTCAAGCATTACAAAAAATGCAATCACAAGGTAGAACAAGAGTAATAATGATTGCTGGTGATGATAGAGTAATGGAATTCCAAAAATTTTTAAATCAATATAACGGCAATCCAGACAAACAAGGTACCGTTCTATACAAATTTGATGACGTTCAAGTAGTAAGTGCTGGACAAAGAGATCCAGACGCAGATGATATAGCAGGTGTTTCAGCATCTAAGGCAAGAGATTGGGCACTAAAAGGCCAGGAGCATGAATTTTCTAAAATAGTAATGGGTGGTGACGCTGGTAAAGTCCTATACGATAGAATACAAGACGCACTTGGAGTTCAGGTTGCAGAAAACAACAAGAAATTGTATAATGAAGACATGACTGATGGTAAACCAATTGTGTATATAGATATGGATGGAGTTTTAGCAGACTTCTTTGGTGGCGTAGAAAAACTATATGGCGTTGGACACTGGAAAGAGTTAAACGCAGACAACAAACTAGATTTAAAACAAGAAGTAATCAACAGAATTTCAGGCACAGACTTTTTTGCAACACTTCCTAAATTTGAAAGTTCGGGTGAATTAATATCAATGATTAAAGAATTTACTGGTGGAAATTTTTCAATTAACACTTCACCATTACGAGGTGATCATGAAAACTCATCTAAGTATAAAAAATTATGGATTCAAAATAATATAGAACAACCAGATGAAATTATAATAACAGGACGTAAAGAAAGTTATGCAAAAGACAAAGCATCAGGTACACCAAATATACTAATTGACGACAGACCAGTTAATATTCAACGTTGGCAAAATGCTGGTGGCTATGGAATTTTATACCAAGCAAATAGAGATCCATTAAGTAAAGTAAAAACTGCATTGGAACAATATGGGAAAGTTTGAAGGTATTAATCGAAATTATAACACAGGTAAAGAAGAAAAAAAATCAACACAAGAAGAACGTGATCGTCTAATGGAAGAATTTCTTGCCAAAGGTGGCAAAGTTAAAAAAATACCTTCTAAAGTTACTAAACAAATGTTAGAACAAGGTAAATTCTAAATGAATGAATTAGAAAGAATTAAACAACTAGCAGGTCTAAATAAAGAATCTTCAATGGGTGAAAATTTATCCTACATAGGTACTAAAAAAGCACAATATCAACGCAAACATAATATACAACCCGGCACAGACGAATGGTTTAAATTATGGTTTGCACGACCTAAACTAACTGGTGAAAATCCAATGCCAAAATAAGAGCATTTATTAGTAAAATAGCTTAATAATCACCATGATTATAAATATTGTAAACAAAAAAACTAACGACTATTTGGTAATGATGCTAAATACTCGTAGCATAGGAGATAAAAAACATGAAAGCAGTCATATTTAATTGTAGTTTAAAATATCCAAAACAATCGGACACGCATTACTATTGTCGTACAATGAAATCAAAATTTGATGAAGCAGGTATTAGTGCTGAAGTATTGGATTTAAAACACTATGACTATGAATCTTCTGTATCTTCTATAGACGAACTACACAACGATCTTATTAAAATATACGACGCTGACGTTATTATGTTTGGCACACCAATATGTTTAAGAGGTATATCATTCTCTTCAGCACACTTACTTGAAAGATTTACATCTGCACATACATTGGCATCAAACGAAGGAAAAAGCCTATTTTCAAATAAAATTTTTGGTTTAGGCCTTACATTTGGTGGAGCAACTCAAGATGTTAAAGGTGAAGACTACAATCCAGATCTACCATACAATGGTAGATTACACAAATACGTTTACGACATTGTTAAAGAATTTGGTGGTACGATTGCAACAGGAAATACAAGAAAAGAATTACTTCATCTTATGACTGGAAGTCCTGACAATAAATTTAGAGGTCCAAATGCTGAAGACATACTTGCAGACAAGAATGTATCAAATCAACTTGAAAACTTTACAAAAAATTTAGTAAATCAAATAAAAAAATTAAACGTAGATAATAAACCAGAATGTTCAAAAGAAGACTTTCTTAGATATTTTGAACCAGTTAACGGTACTAGTTTTGGTAAAGGATTTGCAGTTGGTGTACAACAATTGACTACAGAAAGCGTTGATAAAAATATTAATTTAGTAGAAAACTCAGGTAAAGAACTAACTTACATAATGCAACTTTATGTTAGTATGCTAGAACGATGCAAAAAAGCTGGACAATATAAATTAGCATACAAATACTATACTAAAGCATTTAATGAAGTTAAGGATAATGATTTTCCTAGATGTTCAGGGTTCTACAGACCAAACGACTTTTAAATAAAGACAACATCCTAACAACTATTAATCAATAAATATTCATATATTATGAATATTCGAAACCTTATTGACCAAATTAACCGGATAGAAGAAGCTAAATGAGAGCAAAAGAATTTCTAGAAGGTCCACACGATCCTTACACATATAAAGCAATATTTTTTGCTGGCTCTCCTGGTTCAGGCAAAACATACGTTGCTAGAAAATTAGCAGGTGCATTTCAAGGATTAAAACAAATAAACATGGACATTTGGTTTAAACGTCTCATGACAAAGAAAAACTTATCATGGAAAATGCCACCTGGAGAAGAACCTGAACGAGAAAAACAAAGACAAAGATCAAAAGAATTAGTTGCTAAACAACAACAATCACACACTGAGAGTGGATTAGGTTTGCTAATAGATTCTACAGGCAGAGTTTACGATACTGTTGCAAGAATTAAAGAAGAAATAGAAAGTAAAGGATACCAAACTACTATGATATTTGTAAACACAGATTTAGAAACTGCATTACGCAGAAATAGAGAAAGAGAACGTACACTACCAGACGATCTTATACATAAAAATTTTGCAGTTATTGAACAAAATATAGGAAGATTTCAACGTCTATTTGATGACGTACACATTATTAATAATTCTACTTCTGCACAAGACACCATGCCTGAACAAATAGAAAGAGTTGAAAAAGACATAAGAAAATTTTTACAATGAAAAAATTATTACTAACTTTATTTTTTATATTATTTGCGTTTCCAGTATACGCATTAGAATTATTAATGGCACATAATCCAGGTTGTGGTATTTGTCAAAAATTTATAAAAGAAGTAGCAGTAGACTACAATGATTCTGAAATAGCTAAAAAACTACCATTAGTAATCATTAGTGTATATGATCAGCCTGAATGGTTTAAAGAAGCATATGCTGAAAACAGAATTAAACCTATTAGAGGAACACCAACGTTCATTGTATGGAACGGTCGAAAAGAGCTAACTAGACTTATAGGATATCAAGATAAAGAAAGTTTTTATAACAGAGTACGGGGTTTATTTACAAATGAGAATTAATGAAGTTATAGGTGAATGGATAGCGATGCCACATACAGCAAAATCAATGGGATTGCGAAAAGCAAACAGCCATTGGATGCCTACTAACGTTGGCAATAACAGAGCAAACGAAAAAGCACCTCCTGGCAGAGAAAAACAAGTTAAAGCATTAAAAGGCAAAGTTGATAATCCATATGCCGTTGCTTGGGCATCTTATAACAAAAGCAAAGATAAAAAAGAAGATGCTATGGGCGTAGGCACTATTACAAAACAAAACACTACAAAAGACGTCAAACCTGGCGAAACACAAAGACAAGCAAAAAAATTACACCTTAGATAATCCAAATAATTACAAGTATGGAATATACACTTGGTATGGGTTTCTATGGAACTGTATATAAAAAAATACCTACAATACAAGTTTTTGTTGGTGATAGACTTATTGATGAATATTCTCCCGAATCGATTAATGGATATAAAACAAAAGACATAGTATTCAACAGAGATTGGTGGGCGTCACGTGGAAAAATTTCTAGACAAGGCACAAGAGATATCACAAATAAAGAATATAAAGACGTAATTGCAAATCTACCAAAACATTTTAAACTTTATACATTAAACGAAAATGTTTTAAAAAATCAATCTACAATAGAAATAAAAATTAAAAATTCTGATACTAATTATACAAACGGTTTTATGACAAAATCTACATTAATGAATATGTCTAATATATTTTTAATACCATCTAAAATATTTGAATATTATCTTACTAGACAAAAAGAACCAAACGAAATGTATAATAAAATTAAAGATATTATACCTTCATGTACTGATAATTGGGATAATATTCCCTCGGCAAGATATAACGATTCGTGGTTTAAAGGTTATCCTTACCCCTTTAAATATTTTTGGAATAATGAAACTATATCGAACTCTTTAACATATTTTATTGGTGGAAATGGCACATTAAAATTTGATATTATATACGAAAATAATATAATAATGTTTGATTACTACAAGAATCAACTTATAGAACTCTTGCAAAACGGATGGGACGAACTACCAGCAAAATATGTTTGTTATGGTTTTCCGTTTTGTACTGATTTTTTTGTGTTATCACATATGCTAAATTCCAATAAATAATAACATTATGAAAATAAATGAAGTTATAGTTCGTGAACAATCAACTGCAGGAGCCACTTCAAGCGGCAATATAGCAACGGTTACATCACCACACGTTGCAATAGGCAAAGATAGAGGCAATAAATCCTATATAGGATCTCCAGGACGTTCAGGTACTAAAGCACCAAAATTACCCAAAATAGTACAACCTAAGAATCCAGATGGATCAGCCAAAGGAGCACAAACAGGCAAACTAGGAAAAGATGTTAGTCTATTCGGCGGACCATTAGTTAAAAGGAGTTATCCATAATGGCATACTGTAATAACTGTGGTGGAGATTCTCATTGTGAAACTAGAGCTACAAGAACGGAGTATATGTATCCAGCTGAAGGCGGTGAAGCATACGAAATTGAAGTATGTCGTGAGTGCAGATGCGATACTTGTAAATAAATACTGATATGAAAGCACAAGAATTCATAAAAGAAGGCGCAGACTTTTTAGGCTACTATAAAAAAGATGAAAGAACTTGGTCATTTCCTGATGGGATGAAATTTAACACTCCACACAGAAGTAACCATGCGGCTAGAACTATTTTAGGTGCATTAGGATTAGAAACAGATTTTGAAAACACAGGACCAATTCCATTGGATCAATTTATTAAAGCAACTAGAAATTACATAGAAAAAAATCAAGCTAGAGGACCAGGTGCTGATCGTGAAATGTATAGTAATGTTTATATGTATGATCAAGAAGCATTAAGATTTAAAGCAAAACATCCTGAAATAACACACGTGGCGTTTGCATAATGAGATTTGAACAAATTAACAAACCAATAAAAGAAAGAGGAATGCCTTCTTCAATTATCAAGCACAAACAAAAACTTGCTATGATGACTGATAAAGAATTAGCAGATAGATTCAAAGATGCAGATGAAGATAAATTGCGTAGAATGGCTTGGGGACACGGATATGGTAAAATGAGTTCACATTATTGGGATAGAGTTCAAAATGCTAGAACAACCGGAGGTTTTAGAGAATTTGATAACCCTAGAGAAAAACCAATAGTCCAACCACGAACAACTATGACTACTAAAGACATTGGTGATAGAGTAGAAAAAGCAAAAGCAAGAGCATTTAAAAAACCTGAACCGTTTGACTTCTCAAAATTATGGAGTAAAGAAAAAGATGTTACAGAATATCGAGACGTAGCTACTCCACGTGATGAAACACATTATAGAGAAATGATGAAAGCTCTTCAAGACATAGCATTAGATCCTACAACAAGAACTGATTCTGACCTTATGGGAGAAATACGAAGAAGAAAAATGGAACTAAGAAACTGGGCAGAAAAAAATTTAAAATCAGAAGGATTTATAGGAAAGAAAATGGAATACAATGACTTTTTACAAAACAAATTAGATACTGCTATACAAGAATACGATACACCAGAAAAAAAAGCAGAACGTGATGCATTAATGAAAAAATACCTTTCTAAAGGTGGTACAATAGAAAAAGTGCCAGCTGGACAAAAGGCTTTTGTTGGTAAAAAAATAAAACCAGCATTTAAAAAAAGTAATGGAACACCTGTTACAAGTCCAGGGAGCGATGAATCAGTACAAGAAGCACCAATCGAACAAGATCATAACAATCCTATAGCAAAACCATATGTTGATATGCCAGAATGGAAAGCATTACATGATATGGATGACAAAATTATTGACGCATACATTAAACATAAAGAAGTAAAAGAAGAAGCACCATTTGGAGATGGAATGTCTTTAGTTAGAATGGCTATAATGAAAAAATTTATAACAACAGAAGAATGGTTTAATTTAAAAGATGAATTTAAGAGGGCGGCTGAAGAAGTTGAACAAAGATATGATGATTGGCCAGAAGGAGAAGGGTTTGGATCATCTGATCATAACTTTGCAATTAGAGATTTAATGTCAGCGGCAGGATACGAGTTTGATGAACAAGACAGAACTGGTAGATTTGTTGTAACTAAAGTACCAGAAAAATTAGAAAAATTAGGTATTAAAAATGCAAGAATGAGAAAAGAACCAGTTACAACAGAGGCAGAGCAAAATGAAGATACAGAAGCAACTTTATTAGGTAAAGCTGAAGCTTCTTTAATGCATGGTTTAGAAATGGCTCAAAATATAATTAATAAGAAGTATAGCATGGCCGAAGTTCAAGCTGACGTTATTACAAAAAATTGGCCGCCTTTAATTGATAAAATTAAAAATGTATACAAAACAACTGAAGAAAGTCAAGACGGCTTACAACCAGCTGATTTAAAAAGACTAGGTCAAACAGAACCTAAAATATATGTACATAAAGATGGTAAAACAATAATGATACCAAAAAGTAAACATAACGAATATCTCGCAAAGGGCTGGAAACAATCGGCATTAAGAGCAGAAACATCATATAAATCAAAACTTGGCGAAATGTTAAAACAACGTCTTAAATAATTGAGAATTGAATATAAATATTGCATATGACACGTAAAAAACCTTACACAGATAACTTTGCAGACCTAGTAGCTCGTTTGAACAAAATGAGCAATATGACTCCTGAACAAGAACGAAAATCTCTATTGGAATCCGCTAGTGCTGAACCAAAAGTATTAGATGACAAAGATATTTCATTAGCAGATATTGCCAAATTAGCAGGTATTAAAGAATATGCAGAAACGCCAAAAGTTTCTAAAAAAGCAAAAAAATTAGTAGAAACAATTACAAAAGAACCAAAATCAGGCATTACTGAAGCAATAAAAAAATCTGATGACTCTATATCAACAGGTATTAGAAAAGTAGTAACAGAAGAAAGCAAAAGATTAGATAAAATTACAGAACTTGAAACACAATTAGCAGAACTAAAAGCACAAGAAAAAGAAGAAGCAACTTTAGATGACAAAACATTTAGAGAAAGATTTGTTTCAGAAATAACAGAATACGTAAAAAAAGCAGAAGGAACTGAACTAGCAGAACTTTACAATAAATTTTCAATAAATGAAGTAGAATTACAAGAAAAGAACTTTTTAATTAAAACACCAGAAACAACAGAAGTTATTGCTGACGCAGAGGCAAAAGAAACTGAAGATAACGAAGAAGTAGTTCAAGAAAAAGAACCCGAAGCAGAAGAAAGATTATTAGACTTAGATAAAGAAGTTTTACCAGATCCTGGAACTCCGTCCGTTGAAACACCGGCAGTAGAAGATGGTGAAGAAGTTGAACTAGATGCCGTTGCACCAGCAATTGACATTCCAGCAAAAGATAAGTTCACAAACGACTTAGATCCTGCACCAAAAGAACCAAAAACAGAATCTACAAAGAAATAATTTCCAATAAATACCTAGTATGAGTAATATACCTTACAACTATAAGCAATATATTGATGACGTTACCAAAATGCGTCAAAGAGGAACTATTAGTGCAGGTGAACAAATCAAATCTCCTACCAGTGCAGGTAGCAGAGGACTTGCAAAAGTTGACAACTTTATAAATTCTCCAAATCAAATAATGAAGGATAACGACATTACCGAAAAAAATCCTGAATTAGCACGTATCAAAAAATTATCCGGCTTAATCTAAAAAACCATTTGCTCTACTTCTAAGTTTGTTATATAATAATAACAAGGAGAAAATATGGCAGTTAAAAACTTTAACGACAGCGAAAAACAAAAACTAATACAAATTATATCACAAGGTTCACAAGTATTAAGCGAAGTTGATGACCTTAGAACAGGTCTTCGAGACACAGTAAAATCACTTGCTGAAGAATTAGAACTTAAACCTGCATTGATTAATAAAGCGATTTCAATTGCACACAAAGGTAATTACCAAGATATTTCAGATAATATGGATACGTTAGATTCCATATTAACGGCGGCAGGTAAAATTTGATTTATCGTTTACTCAAAGAATTTTGGGTAAACAGTTATAAAACAGACCAAGTTGCTTTTTGGTTTGAACTATTCTCTGTAATATTAACTATTATAGGTTCTTGTATTTTAACGTTTACCTCACCAACCCCAACAATGTATCTTGTATTTCCATTGTACTTGCTTGGTTCTAGTACTTTGTGTTATGCTAGTTACAGAAGAAGACAAATTTGGATAGTAGTACTATCTGGATGGTTTACAATAATGAACATTATAGGAAATTATATAGTATTTTTTAAATGAGTTACATAGACGCTTTATATAATAAAGAAGAAGACAAAGTATATGTAGTTGAAAGAAACTCTAAAGGCAAACGAGTTTTTGTTGACTATGATGCTAGATATGTTTTTTATTATCCAGATTCACGAGGTAAACATCGAGCTATAACAGGACACACGCTACAAAAAATATCATGTAGAACATCAAAAGAATTCATTAAAGAGCAAAGGATGAGATCCAATAAAACTCTTTATGAACAAGATATCAATCCTATATTTAGATGCTTGGAGGAAAATTACTTAGGTAAGGAAACTCCAAAACTAAATGTAGTGTTTTTTGATATTGAAGTGGACTTTGACCCTGAAAGGGGTTATGCTACAACTGACGATCCGTTTATGCCCATAACTGCCATTAGTTGTTATTTGAGCTGGACGGATCAGTTAGTCACTTTTGCATTAAAACCAAAAAAAATGACTATGGAAACTGCTAAGGCACAAACAGAAAGATTTTCTAATGTAATGATATTTGACAAAGAAAAAGATATACTAGATGCATTTCTTACATTAGTTGATGACGCTGATGTTTTAACTGGCTGGAATTCGGAAGGATATGATATTCCATATACAGTAGGACGAATTCAAAAAGTATTAAGCAGTGATGACACAAGACGTTTATGTTTTTGGGGTAAAAAACCAAAACGTAGAACATTTGAAAAATTTGGTAGAGAACAATTAAGTTATGATTTAATTGGACGAGTACATTTAGATTTATTAGAACTTTATAGAAAGTACACATACGAGGAAAGACATTCATTTAGACTAGATGCAATCGGACAACACGAACTTGGCGAACGAAAAACTGTATATGAAGGATCGTTAGACAAATTATATAACGAAGACTTTGGTTTGTTTATAGAATATAACAGACAAGATACAAACTTACTTGCAAAACTTGAAAAGAAATTAAAATTTATCGATTTAGCCAATGAGATTGCACACCAAAATACTGTATTGCTACAAACTACAATGGGTGCAGTTGCAGTTACAGAACAAGCAATAGTAAATGAAGCACACAGAAGAGGTATGATTGTACCAGGCAGACGTTATAGAAAAGAAGGTGAAGAAGTACAAACGGCGGCTGGTGCTTACGTGGCAACTCCAAAAAAAGGAATACATGACTGGATAGGATCTCTTGATATTAAATCACTATATCCATCTGTTATTAGAGCGTTGAATATGGGTCCAGAAACTATTATAGGACAGACACGTCCAGTAATAACATCAGCAGAAGTAAACAGAGCCAAGTTTCAAAAGAAATCATTTGCGGCGGCTTGGGAAGGACAATTTGGTAGTTGGGAATATCAAGCAGTAATGAAACAAGACAAAGGCACAGAAATTATTGTAGACTGGGCAGATGGTACATCTGTTAAAATGTCTGCGGCACAATTATATGAAATTGTATTTGAAGGCAACAACAAATGGATGTTAAGTGCAAATGGCACAATATTCACATACGAATTTGAAGCAATTATTCCGGGCTTATTAAAACGTTGGTATGCTGAAAGACAAGAAATGCAACGTAAGATGGGCGATTGTGGAGATAATGAAATTGAAAAAGAGTATTGGGATAAAAGGCAACTTGTTAAAAAAATTAATTTAAACAGTTTATATGGTGCACTTTTAAATCCAGGTTGTAGATTCTTTGACATAAGAATTGGACAATCAGTAACACTAACAGGTAGATGTATTACAAAACATATGGCGGCAAAAGTAAATGATATTGTTGCAGGCAATTATGATCACAGTGGTAAATCTATAATATATGGTGATACTGATTCAGTTTATTTTACAGCACATAAAACTTTAAAAAATGATATTGACACAGGCAAGATTCCATGGAATAAAGAATCAGTAATTGCATTATATGATAAAATTGCAGAAGAAATGAATACATCATTTACAGGCTTTATGACTAAAGCATTTCATTGTCCACATACACGTGGCGCTGTTATTACAGCAGGTCGAGAACTTGTAGCATCTAAAGGTTTGTTTATTACAAAGAAAAGATATGCAGTACTGTATTATGATAAAGAAAATGAACGTACAGATATAGCAGGTAAAGAAGGCAAAGTAAAAGCAATGGGCCTTGATTTAAAAAGATCAGATACTCCTGTATTTGTACAAGACTTTTTAAGTGATATATTGTATATGGTATTAATAGGTAAAACAGAAAAACAAGTATTAGATAGAATTGGCGAATTCCGATCAGAATTTAAAGCAAGACCGGGTTGGGAAAAAGGTTCACCAAAAAGAGCAAACAATGTTACAAAATATACCGAAGAAGAAAAGAAAAAAGGAAGAGCAAATATGCCAGGGCACGTTAGAGCAAGTATGAATTGGAATAATTGTAAACAAATGTATGGTGACAAATATTCATTACCAATATTAGATGGAGCAAAAGTAATTGTATGCAAACTTAAAAACAATCCATTAAACTATACAAGTATTGCATATCCTACAGATGAATTACGTATTCCAGACTGGTTTAAAGAACTACCTTTTGATTCTGAGGCAATGGAGCAAACAATATTAGATCAAAAAATAGATAACTTAATAGGTGTATTAAATTGGGACGTACAAAGTACAGAAACCACAAACACATTTAACAAACTATTTGAAATCTAAATAATATTATGTTAAGCATTGAAGAAATAAAATTATTAATTGAAAAATTAGAACGTGTAAAGAAAACAGACCTACAAAAACTAATTGATTCTAATTTAAAAATTCTAAAAGATCTTGCATTGTCTATAGATGCTAATAATGAAGAAGAAATAAACAGATTAGATAAAACTGCAGAATGGTTTAGAACTGATGTTGAAAAGAAAAAAGAAAAACCTGTTGTTGACCTATTGTTATATAAAATGATACAAACAAAAATATTTCAATTTAGTAGAACTAACATTTACAATAGTTTAGAAATAGGTCCAGGTTCTGGAATGTTTTCTAAAGAATTTAGATCGTGGCGATTAAATTATTTTTTAGATGTTTTACCAGAACTAGAACAAAAAGTTAGAAGAAGATTTAAACCTGCTCATCAAAAATATTTAAAATTTTACTTAACACGCAATACAGAATGTTCAAATATACCACAAGGTTCATGCAACTTTGTGTTTAGTTGGGATACCTTTGTATTCTTTACACAAAATCATGTACAACAATATCTACACGATATCAAAAGAGTATTAATACCAGGTGGTTATGTGTTCATACAATATACTGATTGTCATTATGATTATGATTTACATCTAGCAAAAAGAGGTTACTGGAATTATAATACCAAAACTACAATGGAAAAAATTATTAAAGAAGAAGGTTATGAAATTATAGAAATGACACAATTTAAACCAGGGGCTAATTATGCTATATTTAAAAAACCCGGTAAACAAAATCCAGTTGTATATAAAATTTCTAAAATCGCACTTGATTAAAACAAAAATACAAAGTATAATAAACATATGAAAGATATCTTACAAGACATAGTCAAGCACACGCATGGACTGGGATTTTTAGATCTTGTCAAAATTACTGGAGACAGTAATGAAACTGGCATTGATTCAATGGCAGAAGACAGATCAGTAATCTTGCAAGGAACCTTTAACAAACCACAATCAGAAATGATTGGCACATTTGGTATGCCTCAATTGAATAAATTAGATATTCACTTGAAGTGTCCTGAATATCATGAAAAAGCAAAAATAACTGTACTCAAAGGCACACGAAACAATATCGAAGTTCCAACAGGTATTCATTTTGAAAATGAAAAGGGTGACTTTAAAAATGATTACAGATTTATGAATGCTGAAATTATCAACGAAAAACTTAAAACAGTTAAGTTTAAGGGAGTTAAATGGGACGTTGAAATTGAGCCAACTGTGGCAAGTGTACAAAGGTTTAACTTTCAATCTATCGCAAATACAGAACATAATTCTTTTGTTGTTAGAACAGAGAATAGTAACTTAATATTCACATTTGGTGATCAAGCATCACACGGTGGAGAATTTGTTTTTGCAAATGGAGTGAAAGGAACTCTAAATAAAGGATGGAGTTGGCCTGTAGCACAGGTGTTGCAAATACTGAAACTATCTGACTCAGCAAAAGTTATGTTGCATTTCTCTAACGAGGGTGCAATGATGGTAACTGTTGAATCGGGGTTAGGCAAGTATCAATATATAATTCCAGCTCAGGCGCAATAATGACAGAATACAGGCAAGAACATTTAGGCAAATTTAGTAAAGACTATGCAGTGTTCTTGCCTGCTATTTCAAATTTTTACAATACATTTATATCTAGACAACGAGTTACCGAAGGTAAACATATTCCAAAAGAACGAATTCCAAAAGGTTTTGATCAAGACGTTGAAGGTTTAAACTTTATTAATCCAGATAAAGGTTATTTTACATATCCAACTGCATTATATTCGGCAGGACACGCCTGTTTAGATATGAATAAAGTTGCTGATAGAGATTCTATGTGTGTTAATAGAGATCGAAAATTTAGCACAATAGTAGGTGATTCTGGTGGATATCAATTAGGCAAAGGCATTATTAAATTTGATTGGAAAGATTTTGAAGGAAATAAAGCAAACGCAGTTAGAAGTAATATATTAAACTGGTTAGAACTTACATCTGATTGGTCTATGACATTAGACGTTCCAAGTTGGGCGGCAGATGAACTTAATAGTCCTAAAACAGGATTAACTTCATTTAAAGATTGTTTAGATGGTACTGTGTATAATAATCAATTCTTTCAAAAAAACAGATTAGGACAAACAAAATTCTTAAAC